>JAEEGL011226900.1_pt1 | contig 12749 bp, 5 predicted proteins | sample 9134231 | NCBI WGS metagenome assembly JAEEGL01 (sample SAMN16246548, study PRJNA631951) | gut metagenome | biome: gut microbiome; feature: rumen; material: fiber-attached | host: Bos | place: Iran: Karaj | collected 2018-10 | reverse complement strand
GGCGTCCGTCATGTGCCTGGCAGGAACCCTGGCCTATGGCCAGAGCCGTACTGTCAGCGGAACTGTCGTCGATGGCTCCGGCCAGCCGGTCATCGGTGCGACGGTCATGGTCGTAGGAAACAGTACGATCGGTACTGTGACGGATGCTGACGGCAAGTTCGCCCTCAACGTCCCTGCCGGTGCCAACATCACCGTTTCCTGCATCGGCTACTCCACGCAGACCGTTGCAGTCGGCGCGCAGTCCGTTCTCAATTTCGTCCTCGAAGAGGACAACGAGTTCCTTGAGGAAACCGTCGTCATCGGTTATGGTGTCCAGCGCAAGAGCGACCTCACCGGTGCGGTAGCCTCGGTACGCTCCGACGACCTCCAGAACCGTTCCACTACCGATGCCGCCGCCGCCCTCCAGGGAAAGGCCGCCGGTATCCAGATCATCAACACTTCCGGTGCTCCCGGTGAAGGCGCTTCGATCCGTGTCCGCGGTTATTCCTCGAACTCCGGTTCCCTCGGACCGCTCCTCATCGTCGATGGTCTTAAAGTGGATAACATCCAGTACCTCGATCCTTCCATGATCGAGTCCATGGAGGTCCTGAAGGACGCTGCTTCCGCCGCCATCTACGGTGCGCAGGCAGGTAACGGTGTCGTCCTCATCACCACCAAGACCGGCGCTGCCAACAACGGTACCGCACATATTACTTATAATGGCCGCTTCACCATCCAGTCGCTTGGCAAGAAGGCTGATATCTTCCATGCCGACGAATACATCGACTACCAGACCTATATCGGCAACATCACCCAGGCTCTCCTGGATGCCAACGGTTACAAGAAGGGCTTCGACAACGACTGGTATGACGCACTCTTCCAGCCCAGCCTGAGCCAGCAGCATGGCATCACCTTCCAGGGCGGAAACAACAAGGGACACTTCTTCACCTCCCTCAACTACGTCAATGACGACGGTATCGTCGTGGGCAAGAAGGATGTCTATCACCGTCTGACCGCACAGGTCAACGCCGACTACAACCTGTTCAAGTGGTTCAACGTCTCCACCAACAACTCCATCGAGAAGTGGGACCGCAAGTCCGTCTCCAACGGATACGGCTCCGTCCTCAACTCCGTCGTCTCCATCGACCCGCTGACCCCCGCTTACATCAGCGACATCAAGGACACTCCCGGCGGTATGCAGGAGCACTACGCTTCCGGCGATCCCATTCCCAGGGATCCCAACCACAACAACGACTTCTACGGTACCTCCAAGTTCCTCGAGGAGGCCACCGGTAACCCTCTCTTCCAGCGTGACAGGAGCGACAACACCAGCGAGGGCATCAACATCCGCGGTACCATGGCCGCCAACTTCATGCCCCTCAACGGACTGACGATCACCTCCCGTTTCGGTTACCGCATCAACCAGAACAGCAGCCACGGTTTCACCCAACCCTACTGGCTGACTTCGATGGCCCAGTCCTCCAACTATGACATCTCCACGAACGTCAATACCGGATGGTACTATCAGTGGGAGAACTTTGCGAACTATAACCTGAACCTTGGCAAGCACGCCTTCGGCATCATGGCCGGTATGTCCTATATCGAGGACCACAGCGACAATGCCAGCATCTCCTCCAACGGCCCGAACATCCTCAAGGGATATGCGCCGAACTACCGCTACATCGACTATCTGACCTCCGACGCCACCAAGAGTGTCGGCAATGCTCCCGGCATGTCTGCCCAGATGTCCTACTTCGGCCGTCTGACTTACAGCTATGACAACCGTTACAGCCTCCAGGCCAACTTCCGTGCTGACGCTTACGACTCCTCCAAGCTGTCCAAGCAGGCCCGCTGGGGTTACTTCCCCTCCGTTTCCGCCGGCTGGACCGTCAGCAACGAGCCTTTCTTCCGCGACAACGTCAGCCACGACGCCATCTCCTTCCTGAAGCTCCGCGGTTCCTGGGGTCTCAACGGTAACGTCAACGTCCTCAGCGGTTATCGCTATTCCACTTCCATCGCCAAGAACGGTGAGTGGTATCAGTTCAATCCTTCCGCCGGCGACGGCCGTCCGACCTACGGTTCCATGCCTTCCGGACTTGCCAATCCCGACCTGAAGTGGGAGACCTCCGAGCAGTATGACTTCGGTATCGACGCCCGCTTCCTCCGCGACCGCCTGACCTTCGGCTTCGACTGGTACAGGAAGTACACCAACGACCTGCTCATCAGCATCTCTCCTCTCCCGGAGATCGGTGTCTCCAGCACTACGGTCAATGCCGGTAAGGTCCTCAATACCGGTCTCGAGTTCGAACTCGGCTGGAAGGACAACATCGGTGACTTCTTCTACAGCATCAACGCCAACATCTCCACCCTCCACAATGAGGTTCTCGAGGTCCACTCGCTCCTCGACAGGCTCAACACCGACGTCGTCAGCGGTCTGAATGAGGTTCTCGTCTCGTCCTTCGAGGCCGGATATCCTATCTGGTACTTCCGCGGTTACGAGTATAAGGGTGCCGATCCGACTACCGGAGCCCCCATCTATCTTGACAAGGACGGCAAGGAAACCTCCGTTCCCAACGAGAACGACAGGAAGTACCTCGGTGAGGGTATTCCTAACCTCACCTACGGTATCACCGCCAACTTCGCCTGGAAGGGCATCGACCTCGTGATCTTCGGCACCGGTGCCGCCGGCAACGAGATCTACAACCTCATGGTCTCCGCTGACCGTCCCAAGACCAACGGCCTGACCTATTTCTGGAGGAACTCCTGGAAGGCCCCCGGCGACAACGCCAGGTTCCCTGACATGAAGCAGGTCGCCACCAGCTGGCCGTTCTTCAGCTCCAGCGCTGCCGTGTTCGACGGTTCCTACTTCAAGATCAAGCAGATCCAGCTCGGTTACACCCTGCCTCGTCAGTTTACCCAGAAGTTTGCCGTCAGCGATCTCCGCTTCTTCGTCTCCCTCGACGACTACTTCACCTTCACGAAGTATCCTGGTGCCGATCCTGAGACCGCTTCCCTCAACAACTCCAGTTCCCGTGGCGTTGACTCCGGTTCGTATCCTACCACCAAGAAAGCTGTGTTCGGTGTGAATCTGACCTTCTAATCATAAAAGACTGAATAGATATGAAAAAAATAGTTTATTCCGTACTCGCCGTTGCAGCCCTGTTCATCACAGCTTCCTGCGACCAGTCCCGCCTGGACATCCCCCAGAAGGGTGTCGACGCCTACGAATCTTTCTATAAGACCGATGCAGACGCCGAGGCGGCCCTGGCTGCGGCTTACGCCCGCTTCGCCACCCGTCTGACGGGACAGGACGGCAGCTCCATCTACACGGACTACAAGGCCGCCCTCAACAACTGTGGCGACGACATGTATGCTGCCGGTTCCAACTACGGTGACAACGACTTCATGGCCCAGCTCGACGAGTTCCGTCTCGACTCCGGCAACCAGGTCGTCGACCACCTCTACAGCAACCTGTTCCAGATCAACTACGCCTGCAACCTCGTCATCGACAACTTCAAGGACGGTCTGCCCGATGGCGGCCCGACCGCCACTACGAAGCGCGTCGTCGCCGAGGCCCGCGTGCTTCGTGCCTACATCTATTTCCTTCTCACCGCTCTCTGGAACACTCCTCCGATGATCGACCATGTGATCTCCGACGGCCTGCCTTACAACGCCGACAAGGATCCTGATAACCCGATGTCCCACGACGACCTGTTCAGGTGGGTGGCCAGCGAGTGCGAGGCTGCGGTTCCCGATCTCGATGAGCGCAAGAGCCCCACTGACAAGGACGGCGCCGTCAAGGTGACCAAGGGCTTCGCATGGGCCCTCCAGGGCAAGGCTCTCCTCTTCGTGAAGGACTACGCCGGCTCCAAGGCAGCCCTCAAGAAGGTCATCGATTCCGGCAAGTACGCTCTTGTTCCGGGCGAGAAATACTGGCAGAATTTCCACGTCGAGGGCGATGCCAATGAGGAAAAGGTATTCGAAACCAACATCGAACCCAACTCCGGTATCGGCGCCTGGGGCGGTATGATCCAGCGTTCCACCTGGATGGAGGCCAACATCTGGAACTGGCGTTCCGACCACTTCGTAGCCGGCGCTGCCCCTCAGAGCAAGTACACCGGCGGTGTCGACGGCTGGGGCGGACTCGGTGTCCCCAAGTGGTTCGGTGACGAGTTCTTCGCCAACGACGGACATTCTCCCCGTTTCGACGCTACTCTCAAGATAATCGACGATGCTGTCTATAACATGGACTACGGTGATGAGACTGTTAGCAAAATGACTCCTGAGCAGAGGAAGACATCCGACAAGGTAGGTATCTCCGATGTCAAGGACGGTCTCTATGGCCAATCCTTCTATCTGCCGTTCAAGCAGCTCCTCCGTGGTACCGATGTCGCCAACTATGGTAACAACGTCCGTATGAACAACGGCCTGATCATGCGTTACGCAGAGGTTCTCCTCCTCTACGCCGAAGCCTGTCTCCAGTCCGGTGATTCCGCACAGGGCGCATGGGCAGTCAACCAGATCCGTACCCGTGCCGGCCTCAGCGCTCTCGCCAGCGTCGACATGAACGTCCTCAAGAAGGAGAAGTCCTATGAGCTCTGGCTCGAGGGAAGCCGCTGGCTCGACATCCTCCGCTGGGGTGACCTCGACCGCGTAAAGCAGGCAGGACAGGACGTTCCCAAGCTCTTCGACAAGATCCACAGGGCCCCTCAGGGTACTGACGTGAACGTCACCTGGCAGTATGGATCCGAATCCAACAGCCGCTTCTATATCACCTCAACCCACGAGGCTATCGATGCCGGTGCCAAGGTCGGCTACAAAGACAGGAACGCGTTCTTCCCTTACCCGACCTCCGTTATGGACAAGAATCCCAACCTCGTACAGAATCCCGGATGGGAAGCAGAGTAATATGGTTAAAAATGAATAGTGTGTAATTGTGCAAGGGAGGGGCTTTCGGGCCCCTCTTTTGTGTTTTGTTACTCCAATGTGAAAGGATTTGGTCCAATACTGCAATTTCCATTCGTTATAAAGGATTAATTTTGTAAAGACGGGCTTCGGGCCCGGATTGGACCACATTTTAATCAAGACAGCAGTACAAAAACCATGAAAGCACCCGCTTTATTCCTCCTTGCATCGATGTCGATCGCGATGCTTGCAGCCTGTACGCAGAATGCTCCTGCACCTGCCCCCGAAAAGAAAGTCATCCAGCCTGTGGAGCAGGCCCCGCCTGCAGATCCCGGCCAGCGCAATTTCGGCGGCTCCATATCGTCAGCTCCCGCCGCACCGCGCGACACCACCGGCATGGCTGAGCGCATGCGCCGCATGCGCGAGGAGCAGAACCGCATCCGCACCGTGCATTTCAACGACCTTTCCATGAGCGATCCGTTCATCCTCGCTGACGAGGCGACCAAGACCTACTACCTGACCAGTTCCGGCGGACGCCAGTACCGCAGCAAGGACCTCGTGATGTGGGAAGGTCCCTACAACGTCATCGACCTCAGCGGCACCTGGTGCGAGAAGGCCGGTTTCGCTGCTGCGGCGGAGATCCACAAGATCGGCAACTATTACTATTATGCCGGCACCTGGAGCGACCACAGCGAGATCATCCAGGCCATCCCGAGACGATACAACGTCCCCCACAACCAGACCTATCTCCTCCGTTCGGAGAGTCCCGAAGGCCCGTTCGTGCCCTTCTCCGTCACTCCCGGCTACGACTATCAGCCCTATGAGTGGGACTGCATCGACGGTACCCTCTATGAAGAGGACGACCATATCTATATGGTATTCGTCCATGAGTGGACTCAGCTCATCGACGGTACGATGGACTACATCGAGCTGTCTCCGGACCTCACCGAGACCATCTCCGAATGGCCCGTCACGATGTTCCGCGCTTCCGAGTGCCCTCCTTGCGGCGAAATGAACGGCCTCGGCGAGGCCACCTTCGGCCTCAAGATGCCCGGCTGGGTCACCGACGGTCCCCAGATGTTCCGCACCCAGACCGGCAAGCTCGGCATGCTCTGGTCCACCTGGGGCAAGGAGCGCTACCTGCAGGTAGTCTGCTACTCCGAGTCCGGCACCATCGCAGGCCCCTGGATCCAGGAACCCGAGCCGTTCCTCGGCAACAACTCCGGCCACGGAATGCTCTTCCGCACCTTCGATGGCGAACTCCGCTACGTCGTGCATCACTCCGAGGGCAACGGCCCGCGCAAGCCGCAGTACTGGACCGTTGACGACTCCGGCGACAAGCTCAAGCTCGGCAAGCAGATTATCCTGTAAAAGGTAAACCATGAAAATATTCAGACAGTTTGGCCTGGCCGCCGGACTGGCGCTGTGCGTCGTAATGGCGTGCCGCTGCTCCGGGGCCGGGAAGGCCGTGAAGATAGAGACTGGGGATGGGATGCTCATCCTCAGTCCTTTGCGTTCCAATGCCGTCCGTGTCCAGGTCGTTCCCGAAGGCTCCGTCCTCCAGGAAGAACTGGTATATACCGAGAAAGTCAAGGCTCCGAAGTTCAGTGTCCGCAAGGAAGGCGACACCGTCGAACTAAGTACTGAGGCGATGACGGTCCGGTACTCCCGCGCCGACGGCACGCTGAGTTACTTCGACGCGGCAGGCAACGTCCTGCTCAAGGAAATCCCGGGCGGAAGGCACGTCGAAGCGACTTCCGTGCAGGACCGCCCCGCTTATGCCGTGTCGCAGGCCTTTGCCTCTCCCAAGGACGAATTCCTCTATGGCACCGGGCAGTTCCAGGACGGCTACCTCAACATCCGCGGTCTTACGCGCCGCCTGACTCAGGTCAACACGCAGATCTCCATCCCGTTCGTGCTCTCCAGCAAGGGTTACGGCCTTCTCTGGAACAATTACGGCCTAACGGACTTCAACCCCGCTGACGGAAGCATCGCTCTCTCGGAGCAGAGCGGTGAAGGGCAGATGACGACCGTCAACGCCACCGGCACCTCCGGCAACCGCCGCGAGATGCGCTGGTCCAGGACGTTCTCCGGCACCCTCGACATCTCCGAGGCAGGGGAGTATGCCCTGATGCTGGATGTGGGCCAGAAGATGGCCAGAAGGCATTTCCTGGCCATCGACGGCGAGCCGGTCATCGACGTGTCCAATACCTGGCTGCCGCCGACAGCGTCCATCATCGTGACGCTTCCGGCCGGAAGCCACGAGGTATCCGTAGAGGGGACGCGCGGCGACAATCCCGTGGTCTTCTGCCGCAAGGTCGCTGACCGGACCGTGTTCAGCTCGCCCGTTGCGCAGGCCCTCGACTATACCGTCTTCGCCGGCAGTGCCGACGAGGTCATCTCCTCCTACCGCACCCTTACGGGTCCCGTCCCGCAGATGCCGGAATGGATGTTCGGATACATCCACTGCCGCGAACGCTATCATTCCCAGGATGAGATAATCGAAAACGCGGAGGAGTTCAAGTCCCGCGGCCTTCCCCTTGACGTCATCGTCCAGGACTGGCAGTGGTGGGGCAAGACCGGCTGGAATTCCATGGAGTTCGACCCGGACTACTATCCCGACCCCGCCGCGCTCACCTCGAAGCTCCATTCGATGGACGTCCGCTTCATGATCTCGGTATGGTCCAAGGTGGACAAGCCTTCCTCCCTGGGACAGAAGCTCCTCGAGAGGGGATACTACATCGACGGCACCGACTGGATAGACTTCTTCAACCCTGAGGCCGCTGACTTCTATGTCAGGAGTTTCCGTGACAGCCTGGCCATACCTTACGGCATCGACGCATGGTGGTTCGACGCCACCGAGCCCGAGAACGACGACCTTGCGGGCCGTCTTGTCGGCCCGGACAAGGTCCCCGGCGAGTTCTACCGCAACGTCTATCCGCTGATGGTCAACCGCACCATGTACGAAGGCCTGAAGGACATCACGGACCACGAGCCCGTCATCCTCACCAGAAGCGCATTCACTGGCATCCAGCGCTACGGAGTCGTGACCTGGTCCGGAGATGTCGGCAACGACTTCGGTACGCTCCGCCGCCAGATCGCGGGCGGCCTGGGCCAGATGGCTGCCGGCCTGCCCTGGTGGACCTTCGATGCCGGCGGATTCTTCCGCCCCGGCGACCAGTATACCTCCGATGAATACAAGGAGAGGCTCATCCGCTGGGTCCAGGCTTCGACCTTCCTGCCCTTCATGCGCGTGCACGGCTACATGAGCAATACCGAGCCCTGGCGCTATGGCGATGAAACCCTCTCTGTCATAGCGAAATACATGAACCTCCGGGAGAGCCTGAGGCCATACATCCTCGAATGTGCCCGCAAGGTCTCGGAAGAAGGCTATACCCTGATGCGCCCTCTGGTCTTCGACTTCCCGGACGATGCCGAAGCCTTGAAGCAGGATTGCGAATTCATGTTCGGCCCCTCGCTGCTGGTCTGCCCCGTCACCGAACCCGGAGTCACTTCCTGGAAGACCTGGCTGCCCGAGTGTGAAGGCGGCTGGACCGATTTCTGGACCGGGGAGAAATACGCCGGCGGGCAGTACGCCGACATCCCCGTAGACCTTGAGACCATCCCCGTGCTGGTACGCCAGTCCGGTCTGACGAAACTGTTGCCTGATAATTGAACGACGATATGTCTGAGAAAAGATTGTCCATAGCGCTGTTTGCGCTGCTGTGCTGCGCCGTGGCGTATGCACAGGCTCCTTCCTCCCTGAACGTGGAGGGCAAGGAGTATCCGAAGGTGAACCCCGACCGTTCGGTCACCTTCCAGTTCCGGGCCCCTTCCGCCAATGCCGTTTCCGTATCCGTCGGGAAGGACTATCCGATGGAGAAGGATGAGCACGGCCTGTGGTCCGTCACCACCGACCCCCTCGTCGAGGGCTTCCACTACTATTCGCTCAAGACCGGGGGACTGTCCTTCACCGACCCCAATTCCAACGTCTTCTACGGTACAGGCCGCGACTGCAGCGCCGTGGAAGTGCCTGAGGATGAGGCTTCCGCCGATTTCTACACCCCGAAGCGCGGAGTCCCTCAGGGAGCCGTAAGGTCAGTCAAGTTCTACTCCGAGGCCTGCGGCGAGTACCGCCGCATGCTCGTCTACACCCCTGCGGAGTACGACTCCCAGCCCAAGAAGCGTTATCCCGTCCTCTACCTCCAGCACGGAGGCGGCGAGGATGAGACCGGCTGGATCTTCCAGGGTCACGCCGACATCATCCTCGACAACATGATCGCCGAGGGCAAGGCCGAGCCGATGATCATCGTGATGAACAGCGGCTATGCCCGCCATCCCGGCAGCGACGACTCGTTCGACGCTTTCGAGGAGATGATGACCAAGGAAGTCATCCCCTTCGTTGACAAGCGCTTCAGGACCGTCGCGGACCGCGACCACCGCGCCGTGGCCGGCCTTTCCTGGGGTGCCAAGCAGGCCTATGACCTCGGCCTGGGCTATCCCGACCTCTTCTCCTATGTGTCCGGCTTCAGCGGCATCATAGTCATAGGGGAGTTCAACCACTCCAATCCCGGTTTCCGCGACCCGGAGAAGCTCATGGCCGCATACAACGGCATATTCTCCGATCCCGCCTCCTTCAACGCCCGCTACCATTACATGTTCCTCTGCAACGGCGAAGCGGAAGGCAACCACATCCGGGACATGCACCAGATCCTCCTGGACGCCGGCATCCAGAACGACTTCTACCAGTCTCCCGGCACGGCCCACGAATGGCTGACCTGGCGCAGGTGCCTCTATCAGTTCGCAGGTAAACTCTTCAAATGATCGCAGAAGCCTTATGAAACACAGTATCTCATTGATAATCATGGCTGCTGCGACCGTTTTCGCAGCCTCTTGCAAAGGCCCGCAGCCTTCCGTCGACCCGCAGCTCGGCGTGATCACCGAACCCACGAGTGCTTCCACCAACGTCATCGGACACGAGTATCCCAAGATCAATCCCGACCTCAGCGTCGAGTTCCGCGTGACGGCCCCCGAGGCTGAGAGCGTCTCCGTGAACCTCGGCGGCAACTTCCCGATGACGAAAGGCGAGGACGGCGTCTGGTCCGTAACGACCGGTCCCGTCGTCCCCGGCTTCCACTATTACACCCTCACCGTCGACGGCGTCAGGGTCTCCGACCCCAACAGCCGCCTCTTCTTCGGCTCGGGCTACTGGTCCAGCGGCATCGAGATCCCCGAGGCCGGCGTGGACTACTATCTCGAGAAGGAAGTGCCTCACGGCGAGGTCCGCATCCAGAAATACTGGTCCGAGCTCACCCAGGCCTGGAGGACCTGCTACATCTACCTTCCCCCGGACTATGACCTGAAGCCGAACAAGAAATATCCCGTCTTCTACCTGTTCCACGGAGCGGGTGAGGATGAGACGGGCTGGAGCACACAGGGCAAGCTCGACAACATCATGGACAATATGATTGCCGCCAAGGAAGCGGTCCCGATGATCATCGTGATGGAGCGCGGCACCGCCACGCTGGCGGACCCGACTGAGCACAAGCCTGCCAGCATGTTCGACTTCTACGCCTTCGAGAAAGTGATGGTGGAGGAGGTTGTTCCTTTCATCGACTCGCACTACCGTACCTTCACCGACCGCGACCACAGGGCCATCAGCGGCCTGTCGCTGGGCGGTTTCCAGGCTTATACCATCGGTCTTGACCACAAGGACATGTTCGCCTGGATAGGCGGCTTCAGCGGCTCCGGCAGGGGCCCCGGCGCCGCGGGGCAGAGCGATGACCTCACACCTGCCCTCAACGACGAGGTGAGCCTCCTGTACATCAGCATCGGCACCGACGAACCCGGCGGGATGTACCAGGGCATCTACGACCTGCACAAACTCCTCGAGGACCGGGGAGTCAACCATGTTTACTATGAGTCTCCCGGCACCGGCCACGAGTGGCTGACCTGGAGGCGCTCCCTGCATCAGTTTGCTGGTATGATATTCAAGAAGAAATAGTTACGATGAAACGCACCATAGCCATCCTGGCCGTAGTAACGGCTTTTTTCGCGTGCGCGCACGCGCAAGAGCGCGTTGGCATAGACATCAGCGCCAAGTCCCCTTCGGGGATGATAGACCCGATGCTGTACGGGCAGCTCTTCGAGCACATCTATTTCTCCGCCAACAACGGAGTATGGCAGGAGCTCATCTACGAGCGCTCCTTCGAGCCGGAGCATTATCCCGGCATTTCCCCGCGCGACGGATACTTCGACGGATGGTATATGGATGACGGACAGGTCCTCCATTCGCCCACGCGCTATGAGCAGCCGCTGAAGATAACGTCCCTTGACACTGATGATTACGAGATTACCATGGATGTCAACTGGCGCTCCTACCGCCTCGCGAGGCGGTCCTGGAGCGGCGGCCTGATGGACATCCGCTTCGCGGTGAAGAACAGCGCCTCCGGCGAGCCGTACTACTTCCGGATGCACAATCCCTATTACGAGGTCCGCACCTTCACGCCCGCCCAGACCGAATCGCAGATCCAGGCCGCGGAGCAGGCGCGTGCCAGGCAGCAGGCTTCCGTGCAGTCCACCGCCCCCAACTTCTCCGTCTCGGTGATGACCGAGAAGGAGACGCCTTCGTTCGGCGGACGCACGCGCGTCGTCAAGACGCTCGATCCTATCGTCTCGAAGACCGCCACGGCTGACCAGATCAACGAGAACCAGGACTGGCACAAGGTCCGCATCGTCTGCAAGGGCAGGACCATGAACGTGTACTTCGACGGCAAGCGCGTGCTGAACTGCGGCAGGCTCGATGCCACGGGCCACAACGACATCGTATTCTGGGTGAACTATACCGAGGCTACCTACAGGAACATCCGCGTGACCTCCCTGAACGGGAAGACCGTTTATTTCGAGGGTACGCCCGAGGATGTGAAGGTCCCTTCCGTCGCTCCGCAGTGGAAGGCTTTTGGTCAGGGAGGCGAGTACCGCCTTGTCAAGGGCGACGCCGTCAACATGGACTACAGCCAGTGGATCAAGGCCGGCTCCGCTCCCGCAGGAGTCTCCCAGGGCCCCCAGCATATCGTTAAGGGCGAGACTTATGTCGGCTCGTTCTACGCCAAGGGCGACGGTGACGTCTCCGTGGCGATTGTCCGAGACGGGAAAGTGCTCAGCGAACAGCGCTTCGGCGCCCCCGGTTCCGTATGGAAATGCCTGGACGTGAGCCTGCGCCCCGGTTTCTCAGACGATGGAGCCGAATTCGCCATCCTCGTGAAGGACGGCGCCGTGCAGGTGGACCAGTTCAGCCTGTCCACCGCCACGGGCCTCGCTCTCGGCGGCTTCCGCCCCGATATCCTGCAGACAGTCAAGGATTTGCTTCCTACCTGCCTGCGCTGGCCAGGCGGCGGCTATGTCGCCCAGTACTACTGGCAGTGGGGCATAGGCCCCCAGAAGGACCGCTACCGCTGGCCGCACTGGATGTGGATGGACTACGACCAGAACAGCTTCGGCACGGACGAGTTCATCAAGTTCTGCCGCACCGTCAATACCGAGCCCGTCATAGTGGTTTCCGTCCATTTCGAGCGTCCCGCCGAGGAGTATGACTCCATCCTGCAGGACGCCGTCAACTGGGTGCGCTACTGCAACGCTCCCGCGACGGACGAATGGGGTGCGAAACGCGCTGCCAACGGCCATCCCGAGCCGTACAACGTGAAATACTGGGAGATCGACAACGAGATGTGGGAGATGGGCATCGAGCGCTATGAGAAATGCGTCCGCGACTTCTCCGTCGCGAGGCGCGAGGTCGATCCCAGCATCAGGATCATCGCCTGCGGCGGCTTCCAGGAGGACGAACAGTTCCTGCAGCGTTCCGGAAG
>JAEEGL010856894.1_pt1 | contig 12749 bp, 13 predicted proteins | sample 9134231 | NCBI WGS metagenome assembly JAEEGL01 (sample SAMN16246548, study PRJNA631951) | gut metagenome | biome: gut microbiome; feature: rumen; material: fiber-attached | host: Bos | place: Iran: Karaj | collected 2018-10 | reverse complement strand
TGTCTCCGCTGAGAGCAACTCAAAAGGGTTGCTTTTCTATTATAAAAGGTTGGGGAGAGATGCCAGAGTGGTCGAATGGGGCGGTCTCGAAAACCGTTGAACGCTTTCGCGTTCCAAGGGTTCGAATCCCTTTCTCTCCGCAAAACTTTTTTCAAAATCGGTTGCACGAGTGAAAAAAGTTCATAACTTTTCTATCGATATTGAAATCCAAATAGCATCGTAAAACATTATTGGAAAAACAGTGTTAACCATAGGATATGGTGAGGTATATTATTGGTTAATGTTAAAAAATGTAATGTTATGGCAGACAACGATTTAATGATTTACGAGGAAGACGATTTGAAGTCGAAAATTTACATCATCAGAGGAGTGCAAGTGATGCTGGATTTCGATCTGGCGAAGATTTATGGTTACGAAACGAGGTATTTTAACCGTCAAGTTAATAATAATATTGAACGGTTTGATTTGGATGCAAGGTTTCAACTGTCAAAAGAAGAATTTCAAAACTTGATGTGCAAAAATTTCACATCAAGATGGTGACACACGATGAACTTGCAGTCGTTATCAAAGACTTTACCGACCCCAACATCAAAAAAGACTATCTTTTCTTTAATGGCCAGACTGTTGAAGCCGATATCGCCTATTCTGAAATCTATTCTCATGCCAAGAAAACCATTCATATTATTGATAATTATATCGGTTTGAAAACTCTGGTTATGCTAAAATCAGTAACGAAAAACGTAAAAATCACCATTTTTAGCGATAACATTAATCATAATCTTCATAATACAGAACTTGCTGATTTTAAAAAAGAGTATCCAAATGTAAACATTATACTTAAAACTCTGGGGGGAACTTATCACGACCGTTATATTTTTATTGATAGTGGCACTAAAAATGAGATGATATTCCATTGTGGCGGTTCGTCGAAAGACGGCGGTAAACGAGTAACTTCAATAACAAAAGTTGCAGACGTGGCGCTATATCAAAACATTATTGGTGATTTGCAGAATAATCCGGTATTAACGTCATGATCTGAACGGTTACCAATAGTGGTGTGAGGAACCCCACCCTGTAAACGGTAAACCGTAAACAGTAAACAATTTTTCAAAAATTCTTCACCTTATTAAATTAATTGTTGTATATTTGCACCGCGAAAAAGCAGCATTGTAAAAAACAAAAATGATTATGAGTTAAAAAACGTAAGTAAATAATATATAGAGCTTTACGCTCTTATTCTCTTTTGTCAAAATCTGGTAAATTTTTTCAAGTGGCGGGAATAAGCAAGCGGAAGCTTACGTCGTTTGGCGTGAGTTGTTTCGTGCTTGTCAGCCACAGGGTTTACCAGAGCCCGACAAAATGATAGGCGTAAAGAAACAGCTGACGCCTTTTTTTTGTGCCCTGGGGCGGCGGCGATGGCGGCGGAATTAATGGCGTTAGGGGCTTTAAGGGCATTAATGCCGCCAAGGTGGTTTAAGGGCGGGAAACAAATTTACTATATGAGTATTAACATTTGTTTAATTAAATTATGAACAATACTAAGAAAACGAGTGAAAGAACAGGAAAATATGAAATATTGATCACTGAACAATGGTATATTTGTTGTGGTAATTATAATCCTGCCATGTTCGAGGCATTTTGCACAGCTTATGAATACCATAAGGAAGGAATAGTGAATAATCAAAAATCGCTTAGCGAATTAGCAAAAAATTTGGACAAAATAAATGTTAATCACTTGTTTTTGTTTAAAATATTTGATTGCATATATTGTATCCGTCCTAAAGATGCCCCAGATACCACGCAATTGGTAACTGGTTTTTGTGATGTGACAGGATTTTTAGATCACATAATAACAAATGATGAGAAAGTGTTTTTTGAAACGATGATACGTGATTTTATGTATCATGGTGGAATAGTTAGAGTTAACCATCGTGATTTTATTCGTGGAGAAGAAACGGAGCTCATGAATACTATAATTAACTACATGAATTACAAATTGTTGAATAATAAAATAAATTAACTAACTAAAATCAAACAAAAACATGAAAAAGAAATTTACATTTCTAATGGCAGCTTTGATGCTGCTGACAATGATTCTGCCGGGGAAGGCGTTGGGACAGGAAAGAGGTTCTCAAAAAAGTACTTTGACATTTACAGCTGCCTGTGGTGGCTCTGGTACTGCTGATGATGGTGCTAAATGGACAGTCACATCTGATGGAACAGAGTCTACTTGGGATAAGGATAAAGGTATCCATTATGGAACTAGTAGCGCACAAGTAAAGTACATTCAACTTTCCACTTCTGATATTTTAGGCAATATAACCAAGGTTGTTGTTAATGCTTCCACAGCTTCTGGAGTAACAGCAACAGTTAGCGTAACCGTTGGAGGCTCTGCTTTTGGAGGCTCTGCACAATCACTTACTACATCTGCAGCCAACTATACTTTTGAAGGTTCAGCTTCTGGAGAAATAATTGTTTTGATAACAAAGCCATCGAAAGCAACAAAAGCTTTGTATTGTAAAAGTATAGAGGTTACCTATACTCCGTCTCACACTTTAACATATTCAGCCACAACAGGCGGTAGTATTATCAGTGTTATGAATGGCAGCACAAGTGTAAGTAGCGGTGGTAAAGTAGTAGAAGGCACAACATTAAATATTGTGGCTGAGGCTGAAAGCGGTTATGTTTTTACCGGTTGGACACAGACTGGTACAGGCAATTCGTTCGGAAATGCTTATAATCTGTCAACAACATTCACAATGGGTACTGCCAATGCTACAATAATGGCTAACTTCGAAGAGACTCCTACAGACCCATACTTTACTGCATCAGATGTCAATTTGGCATATAATGTAACTGCTGGTTCAATAGCTTACACAGTTAATAACCCTGTGCAGGATGGCGTAGTTACAGCAGAAATAACTGGTGGCAATGAAGGAAGTTGGCTCTCTCGTGGTGTTGTTACTTCGACTTCGGTGCCGCTCACATGTTCAGCAAACAATATGGGTCAACGTTCGGCTACTGTTACATTAACATATACATATAATACAAATCAGACGGTTACCAAAGATGTAACTGTTACCCAAGATCCAGCAGAATTCACAATAATTTTCCATGGACATGGAGGGAAAACAGCTGGCAATGCAACAGAATATACCCAAGTTAACGTGGTTTATAACACAGAGACAGCTCTAACAGCAAATGCATTTACTCGTGACGGATATCTATTTAACAATTGGAACACTGAAGAAAATGGTTCTGGATATTCATACAACAATCAGGCCAATGTGACATTGACGGGCAATCTTCATCTTTATGCACAATGGACAATAATACCTACATATACACTGGTGACTGATGTTGATGATATTGTTCCTGGTGCACATTATATTTATGCAAATAGTAAAACTAAAGATGCAACAGTATATGTTATGGCTGCCCAAAGTGGATCATATAGATTAACACAATCCGCAACTATATTAGAAGATGATGTTGATAATCACTTATATATTCAGAAGTCGGGTTTATATGAATTTGTAATTAGTGGATATAAGGATAATTATACTATTTATGATGAAACAAATGAAACTGCTGGCTTTTTGTATCATAAAGGGGATAAAAATGTAGCTGTTAAAGCCACTTTGGATGATTCTGGGAAATGGAAGATTACATATAAAGATAATGTGATGAAAATTAACAATGTAAATTCAGATACTTATTATCTTGAATTTAATACAAGTGCTAATCCCAAACGAGTGACAGATTACGAAGGAACACAAACTAATGGTTATCTTTACAAAAAAGATAACGACACCAACATCCATCCTTACAGCTCATCTGAATATAGCAGTGAGGTGACAATTAAAGATGACATAACGCTGAGTTCAGACTATACACTAACTGTTGCCAATGGTGGTGTGCTTACACTCACCGGTTCCGTCAGTTGCTCAAATGCTTCATGGCTTGTTGTTGAAGACGGCGGACAGCTTATTATTCCAAGTGCTAAAGCAGATGTTAAAGCCACTTTCCAAAAGGAAATAACAGCTTATACTCAAGCAACTGGAAAAGACACATACTATCTTATAGCAAATCCAACAACTGGTTCTATTAATCCAACAACTGTTTCTGGAATGCTTGATAATAATTATGACTTGTATTATTTTGACGAAGCACAATCAGGAGCAGAATGGAGAAACTATAAACAAGAAGTGTTTAATCTTGTAAATGGCAAAGGCTATCTTTATGCCAACTCATCAGATCATACGCTTGAATTCCCTGGTACTGTTCCAACGGGAACCACTGCCAATATTACATTGTCCAAGTCGGAAAGTGGTACATATAACGGTTTTAACCTTGTCGGTAACCCGTTGTCAAACAATGTAACAAGCATGAAGATTGGAGAATCATCATGTTCATACTACAAAGTTAATTCATCAACTGGAGTTTTTGCAGTGTCAACTGATCCTATTATTGTAGGTGAGGCATTTATGGTTGAAGCGCCAAGTAATGGGGCAACATTGAGACTTAACCCATCTGCAAAAGACGAAGACGGCTTCACTAACGAGGTCATCCGCCTTGAGGTTTCGAACAGCAAATTCACCGATGTGGCTTACGTTTATTTCGGAAATCATCTGCCATTGACAAAAATCAACCATCTGAACGATGAGGCTCCAATGTTGTATATCCATAATGAAAATTCTGATAAGGCTGTTGAGGTTTACAACAACCGTGGCGAGGTGAAGAGCGTCGATGTGAACTTTGAGGCTAAGACAACTGGCACCTATACCATCAGTGCAAAGATGATGAAAGGTGAGGTGAAATACATGCATCTCTACGATCGTCTCACTGGAATCGATACCGATTTGCTCATGGACGATTACTCATTTATCGGAGCAAAGAGCGACATCGCAGGCCGTTTCATACTCAACCTCGAATCTGTTGATAACAACTCTTCGACAGGCTCAGATACATTCGCTTACCAGAGCGGTAATGACATCATCGTCAATGGTGAAGGAACACTTGCAGTGTATGATGTCACAGGTCGCAAGGTGATGGCTACAACAATCAATGGCGTTGAAACTATCAACGGATTGAATAGTGGCGTCTATATCTTCAGAATAATCGGAGAAACTCTGAGAACTCAAAAAATTGTTGTTAGATAATCAAGAAAGGAGGAAAATACTATGAAAAAGATATTATTTGCAATCGCTATAATTATGATGCTCGGCATGACAGCCAATGCACAACGTGACGGTTTCTTCGGCACTTACGATAACTATGGAGGCGACAGAGAGACTTATCAGGATTTGGCAGCGCCGAACCACGGCAACGAAGGCTACGCCTCAGGTAACGGAACAGAAGCTCCTCTCGGTACCGGCCTTCTCATCCTCACCGCACTTGGCGCAGGCTATGCTGTCGCACGTAAGAAAAAATAAAATTAGATAAAATGTAAATTATTTTACATTGTTTGTTTTGTTTAGTTGGCCCCCGCCGTGACGGTTGGGGGCCTTTGTATCTGTCAAAATGTCATTAAACGTGTCAAAATGTCGCAAAAAGGCCTCTGGCACATAATTTGATACTATTCCAGTCGAACGCCGATGCGATAAGCTGAGGCGATCAAAACAAACAGATTGTTAAACAAAATTATGGAGGTATAAAATTATGTTACCAGTATTTAAAAACAGTTGGTTCCCAACAGTATTCGACGAATTCTTCGACAATGATTTGATGCCTCGTGCCAATACAACAGCACCGGCAGTAAATGTGAAAGAGGACGACAAGGCCTACACAATGGAGCTCGCAGCCCCAGGCATCAGAAAAGAGTTTTGCCGCGTGAACATCAACGAGGACGGTAATCTGAACATCGCCATCGAGAACAAGACAGAACATAAAGACGAAGACCACAAGCATCACTATCTGCGCCGCGAGTTCTCATACGCAAACTACGAACAGAACTACACATTGCCTGACGACGTGGAGACCGACAAGATTTCCGCAAAAGTCGAACACGGCATCCTGACAGTGGTACTGCCAAAGAAAGCAAAACAAGAGGTGAAGGTTTCGAAAAACATTGATGTTCTTTAATAATTGATGTTATTGAAAAAGTAGAGACGATGTATACATCGTCTCTACTTTTTTTTTATTTTTGCAAAAATTTTGAAAACGATGTTTGAACATTTGTATAGTATTCTGCAACAGACACTTACGATAACGGCATTTGTCATCGGAATGATGATGATCATTGAGTTTATCAACGTGAAAACCGACGGACTGTGGTCGAAAAAGCTGCAGGCGTCGCCCTGGATGCAGATATTGATAGGCGCGCTGATGGGCGTGATACCAGGTTGTCTCGGCACCTACACCATCGTGTCGCTCTACATCCATCGGGTGGTGAATTTCCCTGCCTTAATGGCTGCATTGATAGCAACGGCAGGCGACGAGGCTTTCTTTATGTTCTCGATGTTTCCCGGTAAGGCATTGACAATCACACTGATAATGTTTGTGGCGGCCATAGTGGTGGGCGCGATCCTTCAGCTGGTGATGAAAGACAAATACATCGGCCTAACAGAGAAATCGTTTCCGCTGCACGATGAGCCTGAATGCCACCATCATCATGAGCATACGATGAAAAACAACCTCAAGAACATCACTTTCGTGAGGGCTCTGCTCATCGCGATGTGCGTGCTGGTGCTGGGTCTGATACTCGGTGGTGTAATCGACGAAGGTCACGAGCACGGTCATGAGCATGGCGGCGACGAGGAGTGGATACGCTACTCGCTGATAGCGATGTTTTCGGTGATCCTTGTCATCGTGGCGGTGGCAAAAGAGCATTTCCTGCAGGAACACCTCTGGGAACACGTCATCAAGGTGCATCTCCCGAAAATCTTCCTGTGGAGCTTCGGCGTGATTCTGGTGATCACATTGCTTGAGGAATATGTTGATTTAGAAGGACTTGTAAACGCAAATCCATATATAGTGCTGCTTATCGCTGTGCTGATCGGCATCATTCCGCAGTCGGGGCCGCATCTGGTGTTTGTGCTGCTGTTTGCCAACGGTACGCTGCCGTTCAGCATATTGCTCGCCAACTCGATAGTGCAGGACGGACACGGCGCATTGCCGCTTCTGGCGGAGTCAAGAAAGGCATTCCTGCTCTCGAAAGGGATAAAGATTGGACTGGGAGTCGCTGTGGGCATCGCAGGATTATTGATAGGTTTTTAAACAATTTGGATTATGACAAAAAACGACTGTTTTTTCTTTGGAAAAGTGACCAAAACACACGGACTTAAAGGCGAAATCACCATCAAGCTCGACGTGGTGAATCCTGCCGATTTCCGTGATCTGAGATACCTTTTAATCGAAGACAAAGGAAATCTTATTCCGTATTTTATTGAAAATCAGAAGATTAACGGCGACAAGATGTTTGTGCAGCTGCAGGATGTGACGAAGATGGAACAGGCTGTGGTTTTTCTCGGAAAAGGCGTGTTTTTGCCTAACGAGATGCTGCCCGAACTCGACGATAACGACTTCTATTTCAAGGAGATAATAGGCTTCAAGCTCATCGACGAGGAGAAAGGGGAGGTGGGCACGATTTCGGATGTGCTCGAATACCCGACACAGGCCGTCATCCAGGTGATGCGCGAGGGGAAAGAGATACTCATCCCGATTCACGACGACATCATCCAGAAGGTGAACAAGAAAGCTAAGATATTGAATATCAAGGCTCCTGAGGGCTTGATCGACATGTATCTCAATATGTAAATCATGGATTGTCGTCCGTTTTTTTTCAAGAAATTCGGTCTTTTCCACCATCGCTCGACCATGAAAATCGGGACGGATGCCATCTTGCTGGCCCGTTGGACCGAAGTGGCGGCAACTTACGACGTCCTCGACATCGGGACAGGCTGCGGACTCATTCCATTGATGCTTGCGCAGAAAGGCATCAACAGTGCAGATGCAGTGGAAATAGACCGTGACTCATATGAGGAGGCGGCGCAAAATTTCAGCAATTCGGCGTGGAAAACGCGTATTTTTGCTATTAATGACGACATAAAACACTATTCCGACGTCTGCACGAAAAAGTACGATCTGGTGGTGTCGAACCCTCCGTTTTTCTTCGGCGACAACATCCCTGAAAAGGCGAAAAAAGGTCTTGCAAGACATACTAACACATTGAGTTACAGCGACTTGTTGGCATCTGTCAAAAAACTCATGAAGCCAGACGGACGCTTCTCGCTGGTGCTTCCGGCCCGTGAATCGGCCACATTTCTGCAAGAGGCTGAAAATCAAGGATTTTTTTTGAAAAAAGAGCAAAAAATAATTCCTATTGAAGGAAAAGAACCAAATAGAATAAATATGCAACTTGTTGTAAATCAAGTTGATAGGGTTGAGAGCGAGTCGTTTGTCTTAAGGCATCCCGACCACAGTTTCACCAAAGAATACAAAGACTTTTTAAAAGATTATTATTTGGATTGAAAAAAGTTGTAATTTTGCAAAAATTTTTTTTATGTTTAAATTGATAATCACAGCGATAATACAATCGGCTCTCCTTGCCGTCGCCCAATATTTCATGAAAGTGGGCATGGACAGGGTGGTTGATTACAGCATGTCGTGGGCGTTTTACCGCAGCTTCCTCAATTGGCAGCTCGGAATATCGCTGCTGCTGTATATCATCGCCATGATTATCTATATGTTTATGCTTAAAAGTTATTCATTATCAGTGGTCTATCCGCTCACGAGCATCAGCTACATCTTCACAACGCTCTTGGCAATGGCCTTACTTGGCGAAAGAGTGTCGTTGGGAGGATGGCTTGGTATCTTGTTGATCATGCTCGGTGTCGGATTGATCGGTTCAATGGCAAAATAGTTTTGAAAAATATGAAAAAAGTATTGATTTTCAGTGCTTTTGCACTTTTATTTTCGATGATTTCATGCACAAATCCACTTGTTGGCGCTTGGGTGCAACCTGAAACGAAACACACTCAGGAGCAAGGTTTCGAACTGCATAAGGACGGCACCGCTTCCGACATCAACGTGGATTATGTCACATACGAGTCATGGGAGAAGAAAGGCGATTACCTTATTTTAAATGGCAAAAACATCGGTTCGGTGAAGAGAGATTTTTCGGATACCTTGAAAATCGAGAAGGTGGATGACGACGAGCTCGTCCTTATCACATCCGGACAAGTCGTGAAATATAAAAGAAAAGTAGAGAAATAAAAAATACAGACATGAGTAAATTAGTAGTTGTAGCTCTCGGCGGAAACGCTTTGTTGAGAAGCAATCAAAAAGGTACTTACAAGGAACAGATTGAGAACGTTACCGAGACATGCGAGGCTTTGATGAGCTTCATCAAGAACGGTGACAATTTGATTATCGGCCACGGAAACGGCCCACAGGTCGGCAATGTCATGCTTCAGCACGAGGCTGGCGCCAAGATGTTTGAGGTGCAGTCGATGCCGATGGATTTCTGCGTGTCGGAGACACAAGGCTCAATCGGTTACATGATCGAGACAGGATTCCGTAAAGTGTTGTCACAGCACGGATACAAGCATAATATCGTCACCTTGGTGACCCGCGTGCTGGTCGACGGCAACGACCCTATGTTCAAGAATCCTACCAAGCCTGTCGGTCCTTACTATGAGAAGGAAGAGGCTGAGGAATATGCCGCTGCCACTGGCGCTATCTTCAAGGAAGACCCGAAGGGTAGAGGCTGGCGTAAGGTTGTGGCATCACCAAAACCGTTGGAAATTAATAATATAGAACTCGTGGAACAGCTCGCCAGAGGCGGTAACATCGTCGTAACCGTTGGTGGCGGCGGCATCCCGGTGGTCGAGAAAGACGGCTATTACGTCGGCGTTGAGGCAGTTATCGACAAGGACCTCGCATCATCACTGGCAGCAGTGCAGGTGAAAGCCGATGAGTTCTACATCCTGACCGACGTCCCGCAGGCTTACATCAATTTCCGTAAGGAAAACGAGAAGGCTCTCGGCCGTATCACAGTGGCTGAAGCTAAGAAATATCTCGAAGAGGGTCAGTTTACCGAAGGCTCGATGGCACCTAAGATGCGCGCAGCTATCAAGTTCGTGGAAGAGACAGGCCATGAGGCTGTCATCACCGACGCCACAAGCCTCGGAAACCCGAATGCAGGAACTAGAATAGTTAAAAGATAATAGATAAAAGTTAATACTCCTCCTTTAACTTTTAACTAGAAAGGCACATCCCCGAGTTCGTTATTCATACGGGAGCCCACTCGGCGCTCATTAGGGGCGTTGAAGTTGGCGTTTGGAGCAAATTGTGCCGGTTGGTCGTTGTTACCGCCGGCATTTTCATTTCCAAAACTCTTTGAGTAATCTTGCTCAAGGTCTTCGAAACGTGCATATTGTCCAACGAAACGCAACTCCACGTCGCCGAGCTTGCCGTTACGGTGCTTTGCGATGTTGATGACGGCTTTGCCCTTTGTCGATGAATGGTCTTCGTCCTCGCTAAGTCCATAATACTCAGGACGATAGATGAAGATAACCATGTCGGCATCCTGCTCGATAGCACCCGACTCACGAAGGTCGGAGAGGATAGGTTTCTTCGAACCTGGACGTGATTCCACGCTACGCGACAGCTGTGAAAGGGCCAAGACAGGGATGTTGAGCTCTTTCGCCAGACTCTTCAGCGAACGCGAGATGTTACTGATTTCCTGCTCACGGTTGCCGTTTTTCTCGGTCTTTGCCGTCATAAGTTGCAGATAATCAATGAAAACCATCTGTATGTCGTGCTGCTGCTTGAGTCGGCGGCACTTGGCACGGAGGTCAAACACAGAAAGCTGTGGCGTGTCGTCGATGTATAATTTTGCATTGATAAGAGGCGAGACCTTTGTGTTCAGCTGCTGCCACTCGTATTCGGCGAGCTGTCCCGAACGCAGTTTGTCGGCTGTCAGCGAGGTTTCCGAAGATATCAGACGTGTGACGAGCTGCACTGACGACATCTCGAGTGAGAAGAATGCTATCGGCTTGTTGAAGTCGACGGCGGCGTTTCGTGCCATGTTGAGCGCGAACGCTGTCTTACCCATACTCGGACGGGCGGCGAGGATGATGAGGTCGGATTTCTGCCAACCTTGTGTGATGCGGTCGAGCTCGGTGTAGCCCGAAGGCACTCCGCGGAGCTCCGAACCGGCGTTTTTCGCCTTCTCGATGTCATCGATAGCGAGTTTCACGAGGTCGGGCATCTGGTCGTAGTTGCGGCGCAGGTTGTTCTCACTGATCTGGAACAGCTTGTTCTCAGCGTTGTCGAGCAAATCGAACACATCGGCAGAGTCTTCGTAAGCGTCTTTGATGGTCTCAGAAGAGATCTGGATGAGCTGACGCTGTATGTATTTCTGCAAGATGATGCGCGAGTGATACTCAATATTTGCTGACGAAACCACGCGGTTGGTGAGTTGCGAGATGTAGTACGGACCGCCCACTGCCTCGAGGTCGCCAGTCGACTTCAGGTGATTCGTCACCGTGAGGATATCGATAGGCTCCGACTTGGTGAACAGATCCTTGATGGCAGCGAAAATTATCTGATGTGCTTCCTTGTAAAACACCTCCGGCGACAAAATGTCGATCACAGCGTTCACAGCCTCTTTTTCAAGCATGAGAGCACCCAAGACAACCTCCTCCAAGTCGACGGCTTGAGGCGGTATACGTCCTTGATTATTAAGGAAATCGGCAGGTACCGTAGCGGCCTGCGATTTGAGAAATCCCGATTTTTTTATACCTTCATTATTCATACTGCAAAAGTAAAAATAATGATGGTTTGTTTATAAGATGTTGATAACTTTTTTGTAAATCTCGCGCAGCGCTTTGTTCTCCATTTCTAAGTCGCTGGTAATCAGATTTCTTTCCAAAATGTTGTCGCTTAGGGCATTTAAAATGATGCGGCTGTGCTCGAAAAGGGTCTTGTCGGGGAAGACGGTCTCGTAAACATTTTTCAAAGAGAAATCGTTTTTCACCTTCTCGTGCTCGAAACCGGATTGCTGGAGCACCTCTCTGAAATTCAAGATTTTGTAGTTTAACTCTTTGGATTCCAATAAGTTATACTTCTGCAGCGATGCTTGTATGTTTTGTGACGCGAAACAGATAACACGCTCAAAACCAGCGAGTTGAGTGGCGAGCAGTTCGAGGCTGTCTTTCCATCTCGAAAGGTCGTCAAGGCAGTTCCAATTGTAGATTCTGTCGAATTGACCGTTGTTTGAAAGTATTGAGAAGCCGATGATGAACTCGGTGTAAGGCTTGTCGCCGTCGAAGAGAGGCACTGCCGGACGGTAAAACAGCAGATTCAGGAACGCAGTCGACTTGTTACGGTCGCCGAGAAGCTCGTAAAGTAGCTTATAATCAATGGTGTAGGGTTTGTCGAGCTCGTTTGGCACATCTTTCCAGCAATGACCGTGAAACTCGCAGCGGTAAGGCGTATCACATTGATTGCCAATAGGAATCTTTGGTGAATGAGGCTGCTTGATGATGTCTTTGAAATGTGCTATATTCTTTGCAATAACATATTGGTATTGCTCGGCGTAATCTTTAACAGATTGAAATACAAACAGTTGTGATAAATCTAAATCTCCATTGCGGACATAGTCGGCGTTGATGTACATCAGTTGGATGTCGGAAAGGGGCACGTTGCAGCCTTTGAGCACGTAGTATTGCAAAGCGGCGTCTTTCATGTAAGTCGGGCTGATGCTGAGTGAGCTTTTCACCTCTATGGCACGCCATTTGTCG
>JAEEGL010142505.1_pt1 | contig 12749 bp, 8 predicted proteins | sample 9134231 | NCBI WGS metagenome assembly JAEEGL01 (sample SAMN16246548, study PRJNA631951) | gut metagenome | biome: gut microbiome; feature: rumen; material: fiber-attached | host: Bos | place: Iran: Karaj | collected 2018-10 | reverse complement strand
GTGACGCTTGCGATCCTGTCGCCGTAGCCGAGCGAGGACGCGACCATCCGCGCCTCGACGCCGCCCTTCGAGTGCGCGATCAGATTGACCTTCTCCGCTCCCGTTTCCTTTAATACACGGTCGATGCGCGCGCAGATCGCACGCGCGTTCGTCTCGACGCTTCCCCAGCAATCCTGTTCGCCGAAAAACACCTGCGCGCCGTGCTCTTTGAGTACGCGCGGGATCCGCCCCCAGTAAAGCGGGATCTTAAGATCGCGAAAGCCCGTGCCGTGGATCAGCATCAGCGGATATTTCGTTTTGCAGCATAATTCTTCCATAATCGGATTATAACATGCAGGCAAGGCATTTTCAACGTCTTCCGTTCTTTCAGCATAAGTACAGGTTGTATTTACAACCCTGTTACAACTCTGTGACGACTTGATTACAAGTCGCGCGGTAGAATGGATGTATCAAAAAAACGGAGGTTCCCATGAAAAAACAATTGCCGATCCTCATACTGCTGCTGTTTACGATTGGCTGCACATCCGTCGATACACCGAAGCCCGCTGCGACGCAACCGCCTGCTGCAATCGGGACGGATGTAATTGAAGATTTCCTTTCCGTGCAAACGACGCGGCAGTCCGCCTTGACGGAAACGCCGTCGCCGATCGAGACCGTTTCGTCCGCTGCTTCTCCGCAGCCGTCCGCGCCGAACGCTTTGCATCTGCATAACGCCGCGTCGACCGGTGTTCCTGACGCTCCTCTGCTCCTTGCCGTCACAATCCGCGAATTCGACTGGAGCAAGGCAAATCCCGAAGGCGATTATGAGACGAAGTATCGCAAGGAAACGATCGATTTTGCCGGTCTTTGCATCTCGCTCGACGCGCTCGACGCCGACGGGACGCATACGCGGCTCAGGCTGCATGTGCGTCATCCGGAATGCTGGACGCAGCTGCAAAGCCAGAATATGAACGGCTGGTTTCTGCACTTCTCCGTTCTTCTGGACGGCGAGCAGGTTCCGTTTGTGCTGAAAGCCAAAAGCGTGCAGCTCGGCTTCGATACACAGAACGAGCGTTGCGACGACTATGTGCTTGTGCTCGAATCGGACGCTGTCAACATGCACACGCTTGCGGCATGCAAGGAGCTGACGGTCCTCCCCTTTGTCCTGACGCACGAATGGCGTGCCGTCGGCAATCATTGGCGCACCGATCCGGACGGAACGGACGTTGCAACGACGCTGACCCGTCCGCACTTTGCGCTCGGACCACGGCGTACCGATCTTTCCGCGCTTGCGCTGTCGGTCGATCTTGCCGCCGTCTGTGCGGGAATCGACCCGCAGCCAATCCCTCAACGCGAGCCGGTGACGCGCACCGTTACGATTTTCCGCGAGGATATTCAGCGGAATCTCGACGAGGAATGCTATACAAGGGAGGGCGAAAACATCCCGAGGTACGGATACTATGAGAACGTGACCGCCGATTTCTCCGGTATCCGCATCTATGTCGATCAATTTCAGGTGACCGATCTCAACATTCTGATGCTGGCGCGTATCGAGCTTCCGGAGGAATGGACGCCGGAACAAACGTGGCTGTTCGGAAGGCGGCCTTTGGACTTTGCTTTCCTGATCGACGGTAAAAACGCCGCCGGGCGAGCGTTCTACGGCATACGCGATTTTACGATGCATATCTATCCCGGTCTGCACCGCATTCCGAAGTCTGCGGACGATCCCAAGGTCTTTGATGTGAAAACGCTCTATTGCATGATCTTTTCAAGCCGTCAGTATGCCGACGCGATTCTGAACGCAAAGGAGCTGTGCATCGTGCCGACGCTGCGCCACGATCAAAAGCTGCGTGTGCACGGCAAGGTCTACGATCTGGATCGGGAGCCGTCGCCCTATGACGCGAATATCACCTATGATGTGCTTGACTGGTCGGACGATCCGGTCTGGGAGCTTGTGGTCTATATCGATCCAAGCGCACTGATCGTCTCAAAGGAGGTGGATTGAAATGAAACGCATGATTTCCCTGCTGCTGATTTTCCTGCTGCTCGCCTGCGTGCCGACGCCGAGCGAGGAGGTCATTGTGAACAAATCCGACGGCTCGATGGTGCAGGCGATCGCCGCGCCGAAGGCGGAAGCCGCCCGCTATGAAGCGCCCGCGCGCTGGGAGGAGACGGTTTCGTTGAAGAATCTCAAGATCCGGTTCGACGCGGACGTCATTCTGCCCGAAGGAACCGTCTATCCGGTACAGACCGTCCGGCGGCACGCGTTTACGCCCGAGGATGTGATCAAACTGCTGAACACCTGCTTTCCCGGTCCCTTCGAACTGCGTGAAAACCGGTACGGCATGGAGGAGATCGAGGAGGATATCCGGCTTTTGCTGCGCGGCAGGCTCGTCGATTGGGACGACGAGACCGGCGAAGTGACCTGGGAGCCTTTTACGGAGGAACCGGAAGAGTTGACGGAACTGAAGGAAAAGATGGCGCAGTGCCCCGCCGAGGACACGTTTGTGCCGCTCGAACCGAAGCTATTGCAGTACGGCAACGAACAGACGGTATTGCGCAGTGCAGACGGCAGGCTGCTGTATCTGCAATTTACAAAAAATACGCTTCGTATCAGCACTGCGCGCGCAGCGGAAGTACAGAGCGAGACGACCGTCTATCAAGGCGGCTTCATCGGCGAGCCTTGGCATAAGACGCTTGATCATGTGACAATCCCTGAGGAAACAGCGTGCGATATCGCCGACCGGTTCCTGTTAAGCGCGAGGCTTGCCGATCAGTTCGGCGTCGGTTACATTGAAAAGGCGCGTATAGCGCGAGCAACTGCCGAAGAGCCGTATTATGAGGAGCTTTCCGAAGGGTATCTTTTGCACCTTGCGCGCAGCGGCGGCTACGTCCCCTATCCGCAAGGCGGCGGATACTTCAACGAGGACTCGGCAAGCGCAATGCACCGTTCACTGACAGAAGCAGATTTTCAACAAAAATGGTCGATGGACTGGATCATGGCGTACGTGACCGAAAACGGGATCGAATCGATCGAATGGTACGATCCGAATGAGTATGTGCAGGAAGCGAACGAAAACGTCGTGCTGTTGCCGTTTGACGAGATACAGAAGCATATCCGCGACACGCTCAAGTTCTGTTATTCGTGGACGGACGATAAGCAAGGCGGGTACCGGTTCGGAGAGATCGACGTCAAGAAAATCATCCTCTCCTGCTCGATCTCGCGGCTGCCGGACAATCCGGACGAAGCGGTGCTTGCGCCGACCTGGGTCGTCGTGTACGAAAACAGCCGTTATGCAACAACGATGAAGCACGATTCGATCCTGTTGATCAATGCCATTGACGGCAGCTTTCAGCATGCGCTATAACGGTGCAGAGCGCAGAAAAAGGGTTCCCGCGTCGGGAACCCTTTATTGTGGTCTTATGACATCAGTTGTTTTTGACAGAGGCGATTTGCAGCGCAATCGAGGACAAAAAGCCTAGAATCGGCACGGCGATGAACGCCCAGTCCGCAAAGAGGACGTTGTCCGCGATTTCAAACGGCAGCGTCACAAAGCGGGACAGGAGCAGCAGGCAAAGATACACGCCCGATACGATGATGCCGAGCCATGCCAGCGTTTTTGCAAACAGATGCTTTTTCATGTTGTTCCCTCCTCAGTCGATGATCGCAAGTACATCGCCAGTGATGCGATTGTTGTGACCGAACAGCTGTTCGTTCCAGTACATGCCGGACGATTGGCCTCCGTCAAGGTTGTACGCCGCCTTCATGCCGAATGACTCACATAATCTGGAAAGCTCGATGAATGTCATACCGGGCGATTTGCTCTCCGGAAGCGTCTTGCCGTTGATATCCTTGCGGTTGCGGTTGCCGAGCACGCTGATGAACGCGTAGTGCCCCGGTTCATAGTAGCCGAACGCGGTGCGCGGGTTCTCTCTGCTCACCGAGGAATTGAACTTCTCCTTCGGGTTTCCGTTTTCGTCGAGCAGCGACGGTCCGAAATAGAACGCGTGATACGGATAGGACGCGATGATCGCATCGTTGTCAATGGTATCCTTTTTGCAGTCAAAGCAGCGCACCGTTCCGTCCTGATAAACGACGCACAAATCGGAATGCGAACACGGCTTGGATTGCAGCAGGTTGCCGTTGCGGATGATCAGACCTTCGTTAATCGCGTTGGTCGTAAAGTAGTCCGAATTGACGGCAATGCGGGCGTTGATGTCGCGGGCGAATTCGTAGAGCATCTTGGCATACGACTGATTGGTGACGCTCACCGTCGTCAGCTTTTCGATCTCGCGCACATAGACGTCAGCGATCTGATACTCCTGATCGCCTTTCCGGTAATGGCAGAGCTCGATTGCGGATTTTTGTCCGCGCACCACATAGATCAGCGTCTTTACCGTGCCGTCCGGAAGCGTTTCCACGGTGTTCGGTTCCTCGACGATTGTCTCGCCGTCTGAGAATTTTTCCTTGAACCGATTGCCCAAAAGTCCGGGGATTACGGTCGGCTCGGGTGTCGGCGCCTCAGTCGGCTCGGGCGTCTGCTGCGCATCGGTCTCGGGCGCTGTTGTTTCCGCAGCAGGCACAGGCGTTTCCGTCGGATTCGGCGCTTCGGTCGGCTTCGGCGGCATAGTTGCTACCGCCGTAATCTGATCCTGTTTGATCTCGCGGATGTGGAGCCAGTCAAATGTGTAGGTGTTGACCGTCATGGCAAAAGCGCCGGCAAGCAGCACATCGGCAATCAGAATGCCGATCAGCCGTTTTTTGCAAAAGTGATATCCCCGGAATGCCCCGATACGGAACAGTATCAAATACAGAATACCGGTGATCAGCGTCAGTCCCGCGATGATCCAGTGCAGGTACTGCGTCAGAAAGAAAGTCGAATAAATCACATAGTGCAATCCCGGATTGAAATGATCGAGAATGTAGAACACGATGTAATTGGCGGTAAGGATCGCCGTCAGGTTCGCAAGGATTTGAGCAAGCGCACGCAGTCCCCGATACTTATGGTTCGTCTGTTTTTCCATATCTTTCTCCGAATGCTGTTCTGCTGTCAGTATATCCGTCATATTTGACGAATGTATGACCGAGTTGTAAGTAACTCGTAAAATCGTGCTAAATCGCCAGTAATATCCATTTTACGAAAAAGCGTTTGACCGGCGCGTCGCGATAAAGTCCGTCCTGCGTTTTGCCCACCATGGACAGCAGAAGCTTTCTCGTATCCGTCATATCGTGATCGGAGAATGCCGCCTCCTCTGCCCACGATTCTGCACGCGGATCACGCTTGACGCCGAAGCGTTCCAGTCGTGCAAGATACTGCAGCATCAGCAGCACAGCCGTCTTTGCATTCTTCTGCCGGAATCGGTTCTGTCGCCGTGTGCGAACCAATGCACAGATGCCGATCCACGCTGCGGGCAGCAGCGGCACGAGCAACAGCAACAGCCACCATGCGCTGATTTTCTTTCTCGTTTGCGCGTCTTCGTCCGTGCCGCCGATGATCAGCGGTTTGGAGGTCTGATTACCAAACGGATTCGGTGTCTGTACCGCACCTGTTTCCGTATTCTGCGTTTCGTCTGCACTCGGCTGTACGGACGCGGACGGCTCCGGCGTGATATCCGGCGTCGGAGCGACTGTCGGATCCGGCGTCTCCGTCGGGTACGGCGTTGATTCTTGATTCAGCGTTTGCCGACCGATCGGATCGTGTGAGAAGCCCGCCGTACTTTCGATCGGAATCCAGCCGACGCCCGGCTCGTAGACTTCAACCCACGCGTGCGCAGTTGCCTCGGTCACATCGGTCCAGGTATTCGACGATGAGATAACTGCGCGATAGCCGAGCGTATAGCGTGCCGGTACATCCATTGCCTGCAGCAGCGCAGTCGTTGCACTTGCAAAATGCACGCAGAAGCCCTCATGCCCTTCGGTCAGGAAGTATTCCGTAAAGTCGAATCCTTTCGGAACCTTTTCCGGCGTCAGCGTGTAGCTTCCGGAATTTCTGACATACGCAGCAACGCGCACAGCGGTCTGATAGTTGTCGCTCTGGCGGGCCAGCCCCGCATCCTGCGCGATATGCAAAAACCGTTCTTTTTGTGCGCTGTCCGGCATCGTATACGCTTTCTGCGCGAAATCGAGATAATCGCGTTCCGCATCCGTCACCGTATACGGCGTCAGATCAAGCGTTTCCGCGGTATTCCAACGGTATTCCGTTCTGCCCGATGCGGCGATATTGGACTCGTTGATCTTCAGTTCCTCGTCTGTCGAAAACGCGTACGGTACATATCGTTCACCGGTGACGGAATCCCGGATCGACAGCTTTGCGCCACTGCCGCTTGCGTGCGCGCTCAGTGCTTCCATGGAGCGCCACTCGCCCTTATAATCGTCGGCTTCCTGCCAGACGCCGTTCCGATAGTGTCCGTAAGAGCGCGTACGCAGCAGATAGGTTCCTGTTTGCGATGATTTCATGGAAAACGCCTTGTCGTCGCTCTCCACCCGGTCATCCTGTCTGTTCAAATCATACCGTTTCGGATTACGCCGCACAACCGAAAGCGCAAAGTCGGACAGCTCATCGACGCGATCTCCGAGCATTTCCTTGCGCTGTTCAAACGGAATCGGTGTAAACACAGTTTCGGGCGAAGCGACACGAATGAGAAGCGCAAACATAACCAGCAGCGGTACGGTCAGTATGAAATACCAGCCGAGCCGATCGGAGTTGCCGCGTCGTACACCCTGCCCGAGCAGCGCGCCGCCGCAATAGACTGCCAGCAGCACAACAACCCAAACCGCAGGCGGCTGATCCGTATACACGAGGCTCAGCAGGAATGTCGGCAGCGGCATCAGCGCCGAGAGCAGCGCCGTCCTGCCGCGAATCAGCGAAAACGAAAGCAGCAGACCGATTACAGCCGCAAGCATCAACAGTGCGGAAGTAACGGCAGGCGCGATATAGGTGATGTCTGCGCCTTCCGGCAACGCAGGTGCAGCCAGTGCCGGAATGAAGCTGAAATCACGCGAAAGCGGCTCCGTCAAAGCGTACAGAATCCAACGTGTGCCGAACAGGATCGTGTTCCTTTGAACCGCGCCGTATACGACCGTCCCGATCAAAAAGGTCAGTCCGGGACCGATCCCGCCGCGCGGCAGATGCATCCAGGCGGACAACAGCAATCCCGCAAGCACACAGCCGATCAGCATCGTCGAACGGATAAACGGGATCGAAAACGACGTCGGCACTGCGCATACCGCAGCAAGTATGCCGCAGACGATCAATACCGCATCGGCAAGAATCTTCAAAACGTCGTTCCAGCGTTTCATCGGCGCACCTCCCTTTTGGGTAGGATGCGATAAACAAGCGTGTCGTTGCCCGCAACGACCGGCAGCGCCGCTTCGGCGCGCATCGGTTCGGAGAGCACAGTCTTCAGAAAGCGCTCGAACTCGCCGTTTGAACCGATGGCAACCGTCTGCATACCGTAATGCAGCACATACGGGATATTGTTCTCACACAGCTGATCGGATAGGAACCGAAGCTGTTCCATTACGCTTTCAAGTGCGCGATAGTCCTTCGGCAGATCGACGGAAAGCACGATGTTCTTGCGGACCAGCAGCTGCGGTTCACGAATGATCGTTTCGTCGTATTTTTCGGTGAGTTTCCAGTGAATCAGGTTGATCGGATCGCCCTCACGATACGGTCTGAGTTCGTGCTCCTCCGAAAATCCCTGCGGTTTCGGCTTCAAAATGCGGTCCGACGGTTCAACAAGTCCCGGTTCCGGTACCGGACGTTCGGTGTCCGGAAGAACGGTCAGCGTTACAGCGCCGGTTCTGCGAATCGGAATCGAGAACAAGCCGAGATAATCACACGCACTTGCGGTACGAATGCGATAGCGCAAGGTTCCGAGCTTCGAAGTGTCCGGCTCAAAGATCTCCGTTCCCTTCGGCATGCCGAAAAACCGCATTTTTTTGCGTGTCGGACGCTGTTCCAAGTACAGATTCTGATACTCAACCGTCACCTGCACGCGCTCGGGCGGCAGGAAGAAACCGCAGTTGACGGTCAGACGAATCTTTGCGGAACGGGTGCGATAAACGTCTTCGCCGCCGGAAAGTGTCGCTTTGGTCGTCAGAATCGCGGGAAGGCTCAGAAGCAGCGAAAATACCGGCAAAAACAGCATAAACAGCAGTATGTAATGCGTTACATACTGCCCATAGGCAAAGTGCATGAGTGTGCTGCCGAAAAGCAGCACGATGTATAGGAGCCTTCTGCCGGTCATGACCGTGCAGCCGGCGCTGCGACCTGCTCCAGGATACCGGAGACAACCGACTGTGCCGTGATGCCGGAAGCCTTTGCCTCCGCGGTCAGGATCAAACGGTGTGTGACCGTCGCGGGATAGATCAGCTTGATGTCGTTCGGAACCACATAGTCGCGTCCCTGCACCCATGCCGCCGCCTTCGCCATCGAGACAACCGCAAGCGATGCGCGCGGGCTTGCGCCCTGCAGCACCGATTCATTCGTACGTGTAGCGTTCGACAGACGAATCGTATAGTCCAGAATCTTCTTGTCGACGAAGGTATTGTCCACGGCACGGCGGATGTCACGCAACCCGTCTCGATCCGCGATGCAGCGCACGCCGTCCAGGGGATTCCCCTTCTGTTTGCGGGAGAGCAACTCAAGCTCGTCCGAATGGCGCGGATATCCGAGTGAAAGCTTGACCATGAAGCGGTCGAGCTGCGAATCTGGCAGCAGCTGTGTGCCGCTTGCGCCGACCGGATTCTGCGTTGCGATGGCCACGACCGGATCGGGCACCGCATGCGTCACGCCGTCAACCGTGACGTTGCCCTCCTCCATCGCTTCCAGCAGCGCGGACTGTGTGCGGCTTGTCGCGCGGTTGAGCTCGTCCGCCAGGAACAGATTGCAGAGGATTGCGCCGGGCTTGTAGATCATCTGTCCGCTTGCCTTGTCGTAGAGCGAAAAGCCGACGATGTCGCTCGGCAGCACGTCGGGCGTAAACTGGATGCGGTGATACTCGAGCCCGAGCGCCTTCGAAAAAGCCAGCGCCATCGTGGTCTTACCGACGCCCGGAATATCCTCCAACAGAATATGTCCGCGCGCAAGGATCGCAAGAAGCGCCATAATCAACACATTGTCCTTGCCGACAACGGCTTTCTTCAATTCAACCAGTATGGATTTCGGATCGTTCATTGCTGTTCTCCCCTTCTGTCAGCTTCCCTGTGCTTCTATCATAACAGAAAGATGCGTCATAATTGTGTACAAAGTGCGAATAATTTGCCCTTTACGGTATTTTTTTCCTATCAAAAAGCAAAAAGGCTGTCACCTTCGCAACAGCCTTTGCTTCCGTCAATTACCAGAGCTTGATTCCGTCGTGATGCGGCAGCTCCTTGATGTGCCAGATCTCGTCAGCATACTGACGAATCGTACGGTCGGAGGAGAACTTACCTGCGCTCGCCGTGTTGATCATGCACTTCCGCGTGAAGGTACGGATATCCTGATAATCATAGAGCGCATCAAGCTTTCGGTCGATGTACGGCAAAAGCTCCTGCAGCACAAAGTAGTAGTCCGGCTTCTGCCAGCCGTTGCCGAACAGCAGCGAACGGTGCAGATCGGTGAAAACGCCGGTGTTGTCGTCGGAGAAAGTTCCGTCGATCAGCGTGTCGACTACGCGGCGCACGCGCGGCTCATAGTCGTAAATCGCTTTCGGATTGTAATGCGGACGCAGGGCGTTGAGATCGTCGACGGAGTAACCGAAGACGTAGTTGTTCTCCTCGCCAGCTTCCTGCACGATCTCGATGTTCGCGCCGTCAAAGGTGCCGAGCGTGACCGCGCCGTTGAGCATCAGCTTCATATTGCCGGTGCCGCTTGCCTCGGTCCCCGCCGGAGAAATTTGTTCGGAAATGTCCGCCGCGGGGATGATGTGCTCGGCATAGGAGCAGTTGTAATTGTGCACAAAGACCACACGCATCTTGTCCTGCATCTCGGGATCGGCGTTGATCTTCTTCGCGATCTCATTGATGAACTTGATGACCGCCTTTGCACGCAGATATCCGGGTGCCGCCTTTGCGCCGAAGATGAATGCCGTCGGCGTGAAGTTCTTGATTCGACCGTCCTTGATGCCGAAATAAAGATCGAGAATCGCGAACGCGTTCAAAAGCTGCCGTTTATACTCGTGCATGCGCTTGACCTGCACATCGAAGCAGAAGCTATCCGGCAGATCGACACCTTCCCGCGCACGGATGATTTTGCGCAGCTGACGCTTCTTCTCACGCTTGATCGCGATGAATTCGTCGACGTCCGCATCGGACATATACGCTTTGAGACCCTGCAGCTGTTCGAGATCGGTGATCCAACCGCCGCCGATGCGTTCGGTGATGTATTTCGAAAGCTCGGGGTTGCACAGCCCCAACCAGCGGCGTTGCGTGATGCCGTTCGTCTTGTTCTGGAAGCGCTCGGGATACAGTTGATACCAGCACTTCAAAACGTCGTCCTTCAGAATCTGCGTATGAATCTCGGCAACGCCGTTGACATAGCTCGAGACGTAAACCGCAAGGTTCGCCATGCGGATGATGTTGTTGGATACGATCGCGTACGGCTCGCAGTCGAGTCCCTTCGCCATGATTTCGCCGCACAGCTTGGTGTTGATGCGGTAGATGATGTCGAAGATATCCGGGAGCAGATCGCGGAACAGGTTGACGTCCCACTTTTCAAGCGCTTCCTGCATGACCGTGTGGTTCGTATAGGAGAATGTGCGGCGCGTGATGTCAAACGCTTCGTCAAAGCTAAGCCCCTCCAGCATCAGCAAACGGATCAATTCGGGAATCGAAACTGTCGGGTGCGTGTCGTTCAGCTGAATCGAAACGAGCTCCGCGAACTCGGTGATCGGGCGGTTCTCGCGCTTGAAGCGGAACATCAGGTCCTGCAGCGACGCCGAGGACAGGAAATACTGCTGCTTCAGACGCAGGCGCTTGCCCGCTGTGGTCGTGTCGTTCGGATAGAGCACGCGCGTGATATCCTCGACCGCGTTCTTCTCGAGCACCGCAACCGCGTATTCCTGGTTGTTGAACTTCTCAAAGTCAAAGTCCTGCACCGCCTCGCTCTGCCAGAGCCGCAGCGTGCCGATGTTGTCCGAATGATAGCCGATGATCGGCATGTCGTACGGCACGGCGCGAACCGTCTGATCGGAGAAATGCACGAGCACTTCGTGCGTGTCGCGGCGGCGGCTCCACGGATCGCCGAAGCGCTGCCAGTCGTCCGCGCTCTCGGTCTGGAAGCCGTTGGTGAACGTCTGCTTAAAGAGACCGTACTTGTAGCGGATGCCGTAGCCGTCCAGCGGCAGGTTCATCGTCGCGGCGGAATCTAAAAAACAAGCGGCAAGGCGTCCCAAACCTCCGTTGCCCAGTGCGGCGTCTTCGATGTCTTCGAATGCCGCGAGGTCCAGTCCGCGTTCCGCAAACTCTTTCTTCACTTCGTCCAGAATGCCGAGTGCAAACAGGTTGTTGTACACCATTCTGCCGACCAGATATTCGGCGGACAGATAATACGTGCTTCTCGTGCGCTCGTGCGCATGACGACTCTCGTACCACGGATCTGCGATCGCTCCCATCACGACCGAAGCCAATGCGGCGTGAAGCTGTTGTACGGTAGCTTCTTTCAGGGAAACCTGCGCGTCCCGTTTGAGTACCAGTTCAATTTGCTGCATGATTTGATCTGTTTCCATGAATTCGTCCCCAATCTAAGAATCAACGGTATTATATCATATCGTACCGCAAGATGCAAAAAAACCGACAAAATAATTACCGGATTTCTGTAAAAATTACGTAAACTGCCGGAATCGGCCGCGATTTATCGGCAAATCAGCGCTTATTTGCCTTCCTCCGCCCTTGGTTTCGCGTCATCCGTCCCTGACACTTGCGGATAAAAAAACCTGCCGGAAGCATGTTCCGGCAGGCTGATGGCTGTTACCAAGGTCTCCTTGCGTTGACAAAATTGCGTTTCCAATAGGACGAAACCGCGCGCTTGACGACCTTGCCGTTCGAGCTCGACGCGTCGATCATCATGCCGCTGCCGATGTAGATGCCGCAATGGCTGACGTTCGACGACGCATCGCTGCGGAAGAAGAGGATGTCGCCCTTCTGGATATCGTTGATGCTCGAAATGTTCTTCCAGGACGCTTTCTTGGAAAAGCCAGACGCGTTGAGACGGTTGACGGACACGCCCGCCTGTTTCAGACAGTACCAGACAAAGCCGGAGCAGTCGAACGTCTTGGGACCGCGGTCGCCGAGCACGTATTCGCAGCCGATCTTGGAGTTCGCCGCTTTGATGAATCTCTCGATGCGCGTTTCCTTCTTCGGCGTCGGCTTTGCGGTCGGCTTCGGGGTGGTCTTGCCCGTTTTCGGCGTCGTCTTGGAGCTGCTCGGCTTCGGCGTCGACTTGGAGGAGCTGCTGCTCGACACGCTCTTTTCCTCCGCTTTCAGCTTGGATTCCAGCGATTTGGAGATCTTCGCCTCGTCGCTGTACAGCTTTTCCAGCGTCTTTTCTCCGGCAAGCCCGTCCGCAGACAGACCGTTGCGTTTCTGGAACGCCTTGACCGCTTCGATCGTGACCGAGCCGTACACGCGGTCGACTTCGCTTTCGGCAAGATAGCCGAGGTCGACAAGCTGCTCCTGCAGCATCTTCACGTCGCGCCCTTCCGCGCCCTCTTTGAGCGTATAGTGCTGCGCATCCTTGCTGTACAGCAGCTTCAGCGTTTCCGTGCCCGCGACGCCGTCCTGCTTGAGC
>JAEEGL016451859.1_pt1 | contig 12750 bp, 11 predicted proteins | sample 9134231 | NCBI WGS metagenome assembly JAEEGL01 (sample SAMN16246548, study PRJNA631951) | gut metagenome | biome: gut microbiome; feature: rumen; material: fiber-attached | host: Bos | place: Iran: Karaj | collected 2018-10 | reverse complement strand
TTGTGCTGTCACGCGACGAGCGCAACGTGCTCCGCGGCCTGGGCGACCTCGGCGTCGTCCACACCACAAAGTCCGAGGCCGGACCGGAATCCGCCCCCATCGCCCCGCCCGACAACGCGGCGGAGATGGCGCGGTGCGACGTGCTCGTGTCGCGCATCGACGCCCTCCTTGAGGCCTTTTCCCAACCTGTCGACGCCACCCAGACCGAAACCGCCACGCCCGCGCAGATTCCCCTTTACGAGGCCGAACGCCACGTGGCGGCCATCGAGACGGCGTTGAATTCCCTGCAAACCCGCACTGCGGAAGCCGAGGCCCGCTGCACGACCGTCCGCACGGTCGTCGAACAGCTCAGCTCGTTCAAGCAGGTCAAGCTTCCGTTCTCGGAGCTTGGCAACTTCTCCTTCCTCCACTTCGCCATCGGCTCGATGCCATCCGCGAAAATCGACGACCTCCGCGACGAACTCGCGGACAACGTCGTGCTTCTTCCCCTGCCCCGCAACGCATCGAATTCGGCCCTGGTCGCGGTAACATCGCGCACCGGGCGCTTCGCCATGGAGTCGGTCCTCAAGAAAGAGGGGTTCAAGAAGGAGACCGTCACGCTTGACGAGGGCAAGACACTTGACGAACTTATCGAGAAGAGCCAGGAAGAGGCGATGGCCGCAGACCGCACGCTCTCCGACCTCGCCCTCGCAACGCGCGGACTCGCGGCCGACCACGCCGAAGAGTTGCGCCAGCTTCGCGCATCCGTCATTGCGGAAAAGAGCGTCCTGGAAGCCGAAGAGCAGTTCGCGCACACGGCGCTGACCACCCTTATCACCGGATGGGTGCCGGAGCCGGATGCCAAGCGTGTCACGGACAAGCTTCAGGAGATCACCGAAGGACGCTGCGCGGTCGAGACACTGGCGCCGGAACAGGTACCCGACGTCAAGGTACCGGTACTGATGCGCCATTCCTGGTTCCTGCGCCCCTTCGAAATGCTCGTTTCGGGATACGGCGTCCCCAGCTACCACGACCTTGAACCGACCCTCTTCGTCGCAATCACCTACATGCTCATGTTCGGCATGATGTTCGGCGACGCCGGCCACGGGCTCGTCCTGCTCCTCGCGGGGCTTGGCATCGTTTTCTCAACCAAGCGCGACAAGACGCGCGACGTCGGCACGCTCGTTTCGCTCGCAGGTACGGCCAGCATCGTTTTCGGCCTCATCTACGGCAGCTTCTTCGGGTTGGAAAGTTTCCAGAAGTACGCGCTTTGGCCAGGGCGCAAAAGCCTCGACCACCTCGTCCAGACCAACCCGATGGCCATCATCAAGCTCGCCATCGCGACCGGCGTGGCGGTCATCAGCATCGGCATTGTTCTCAACATCGTAAACCGAATGCGCAAGCGCGACTGGCGCGGCGGTCTTTTCGGTGGATTCGGCGTTGTCGGCGCCCTCTTCTACTGGGGTGGCATAGGTCTGCTGCTCAAGTTCGCAGCCATTCGTTCGCATGGACTCGGGCTGGCCGCGATCGGGCTCTTCATCGTCCTGCCGCTGGTGGTCTGGATTCTCTACCTGCCGATTTCCCAAGCGGTTCGCAATCGTCGCCAAATCAGCACCTCGACCGCCGGAGGCCAAGAGGGGGAAAGTCTGGGCATGTCGATTGTCGAGTCGGCCATCGAAGCCTTTGAGACAGTCCTCAGCTACATGTCCAACACGGTCAGCTTCATTCGAATCGCGGCTTACGCCATGAGCCACGCGGCCATTTTGATGGCGACTTTTGTCCTAGCGGACAAAGTCGTCGGCGGCGCCGCAGGCGGGGGCGTTCCGCGACTGCTCGTTCTCATCGTCGGCAATCTCGTCGCCATTGTCCTTGAAGGCATCATAGCCGCCGTCCAGGCCATGCGACTTGAATACTACGAGTTCTTCAGCAAGTTCTTCCCCGGAGGAGGGGAGGAATTCAAACCGTTCAAACTCCGCTAACACCATGCAGAAAATCGCGATTGTCTCTCCGAGACTACCTATGGGCGGCGCCATCGGCGGCGCCGAAACGCTTCTCCTGAATCTCGCAAAGCTTGCCGTGGAAGGAGGTGCCGACGTCACCTTTCTGACCACATGCTCTACAAACTGCGATGGCAAGTGGCCGAATGACATGCCTGCCGGGGAATCGGTCTACGACGGGCTCAAGGTCATCCGCTTCCCCGTTGACGAGTTGGACTGGTACCGCACTTTGGGAGATGTCAACAGCCAGGCGCTCCTCGACCACATCCGCAAGGTCCCCTACGACCGTTTCGTCACCGGCCCGTATCTCTTCGGGCTCGTGATGTCAGTGGCCGCCCTCGCCCCTGACCGCACCATACTTGTCCCCTGCGTCCACGACGAGTTCGACGCCCGCCTGCCTGCGGTGCGCGAGATGTTCAGGAAGGTGCGCGGCTTCTGCTTCAACACCGAACCTGAGCGCGATCTCGCGGCCAAGCTCTACGGGCCGGAAATCCTCTCTCCGACACGTGCCTGCGGGGTCGTCGGCTATGCGCAGCCGGACTTCCCTTCGGACCCGGAAGCCGGCAGGAAACTCGCCGGCACGAACGAACCCTATATCATCTACTGCGGAAGGCGCGACCCCATGAAGGGAACGCCAACTGTGATCAGCTACTGGGTTGCCTACCGTGAACGCCATCCGGCACTTGACCTTAAACTCGTCCTCACGGGAGTTGGAGACATCGACGTTCCGGAAGGATACCGCCAATACGTCATTGACCTCGGCGACGTTTCCGATCCACGGAAACGCCACGATCTCATGGCCGGCGCCGTCGCATTCTGCCATGCCTCGGTTCATGAAAGCCTGAGCATCGTCCTGCTCGAAAGCTGGCTTGCGCGCCGCCCGGTTTTGGTCAGCGCGAACGGCGTCGTGCTGCGCGAGCAGACGAAGAAGGCGAACGGGGGCCTTTGGTTCCGCGACTTCGTCGATTTCAACGAGTGCCTCGAGGTACTCCTCGACCATCCCAAATTCGCCGACGCCCTAGGCGAATCGGGACGCGCCTTCACGCTCGCCGAATACTCGCCCGAAGCCGTCCGCCGCCGCTTCCTTGAAACGCTCGCGCGGTAGGCTCTTTCAACCCTTCAACCTTTCAACCCTTCAACGCATCGGCCAGCGCTCCTTAAGGAGTGCGAGGCCGTTGCGAAGGTCTTCCTCGGTGACGGTGGAGGCCGGCTCGAAAACGCGGATCACCTTCGGATCGCCGAAGAAGGCGAATGACTTGAAGTCGATACCTCCCGTGCCCGGTGCCTGATGATCCTTGGCGGGCCCGATCACATCGTGGATGTGGATGCCGGCGATGTGCGGGAGAAAGCGCTTCGCCGTCTGGACGTGGTCGCCGTACCCTGCGTTTTCCATGACCTGGCCATGGCCGATGTCATGCCAGCAGGCCAAAGCCGTTTCAGGGTAGTCCGCGAGCAGCGACGCCATTTCGTCGGGCTGCGGCAGGGCGTCCCATGACGGCAGATTCTCCAGCGCAAGCGAGACCCCCGACTTGCCGAATTCGGGCAGGAGGGCGTCGAGGGATTTGCGGATCTGGCCGAGGTAGCGCGGCGCGAGGGCTTCGCGGGTCTTCACCATCTTGCCATGCCGCCACCGATAGAAGAAGCCGTCGTCCCTCTCGTTCGCGATGCGCGCGTGGACCCACGCCCATGTCCGTGACATTTCCAGCACCCGCCCCGCATGGAGGACGACCGCCTCCGCGCCGACGGACTCGGCAAAGCGCAAAACGCCAAGCACCTTTTCGACGGCGGTCTTACGCGCCTCTTCGTCAAGGTTGGCGATGCGGTGCAGTTCCGGGTGGCCGACCTGGTCCTCCCCTTCAACGGGGCAAAAGGCATGGACGCTCTTGAACGTTATCTCCCCCGCATTGCGCCGTACGAGAAGACGCGGTACGGCGGCGGCATGGAGTCCGTATCCGAGTTCCAGTCCGTCAAAGCCGAGGGAGAGGGCCTTGTCCACCATCACGTCGCCGTCGGATTGGCTCGTGAACCAGCAAGTTGAGAGTGCGAAACGCATGTGGATATTCTACTGAAAAAGTCAACGCAGCGGCAAAAAAAAGAATCCGAACCTGCAAGGATTCGGATTCGCAATTGCGCCACAGGCAACATCCTAGACGGACGGCGTACGGCGGGAGAACGTGCGTATGCGGGCGCGAGCGGCCTTTTTACGCTTCTTCTCGGAGGGCTTTTCAAAGTAGCGATTCGCGCGAATCTGCTTCATGATGCCTTCCTTGTCGAGAATCTTCTTCATGCGCTTGAGCGCGCGATCGACGGTCTCGCCTTTCTTCAAACGGATAATGATCATGCTTCTGTCACCCCCCTTCTTGGAAAAAATGTTCTTTTGATGATATCAAAAAGAACAATGGAAATCAATCACGTTTTTCACCTGAAACGGCCTTTCGGATCTCCTCAAGGCGTCGGGGAACGCTGACGATGGCGCGGTAAAGTTCAAAAACAAACGTCAGCAAAAGGTAGGCGAAGTAGACTGCCAGAGGAACAAGCAACGGCATGATCGCCGTGGCAAGGAAAACCTGGGTCGCGACAGTTCCTGCATCGAAAAGCTTCACCACGCCGTACACAAGACCGGCTATGACAGCGATTCCGATGATGGGGGTGAGAAGCGCAAGGATCAACTTGAACGGAAACATCAGTATCGTAATGATCTCCTCGACGCTGTTCTGCGGATAGCCGGCTTTCACCCCGACGATCGCGGGATTCGAGAAGACGATGATTGAAAGCACCGCCACCAGAATGACGCCAAGCGCTGCGACAAATGCGTCGCGGTTAAACTGGACAATCAGATACAAAGCGGCGACGAGGCCGCCGAGACCTAGAATCACCTTGTTGATGTAGATGTATTCCGGACGCATTGCCGCAAGTTCACCCTTCTCCACGAGGGAACGGGCCAACGAAAGCGCCTTGGGGGCGAGATGCATCGAGAATGCGGTCACAACGAGGATAAACAGGCTTGACAGGACAACGGAGACCGGCATGTCGTAGCGAATTGCCACCACGAAACCGATTAGGGACGCCGCTACGCCCACAAGTGCTATCACGGCAGGGAGAAATATGCCGACATAGCCGTTAACCGTTTCGAGCCAACTTTCCCAAGGGTGATTTCCGATCACGCCAAGCGCTTTCTCGACGTAACCGTCAACCTTGCCCAGTTTCTCGGTGATCCTCGCCTCAGCCGACATTGGCCGTGGCTGTTCGGTCGCAGATGGTGCGGCATCAATTGGTTCTTCGTTCATTATTGCTCCTTGTTGTTCGGGTTAAATGAGGTCCAGCAGCAGCCCAGCCACTGCCGAGACCGCAAAGAGGAAGGCGAGAATGAGGCAGGCCTCGCGGCGATGGCGCACGGCCTGGCAGAGAATCAGGATGCCGACGCCCGCGCTGGAGGAGAGCCCCGCGACGACGGCGCCGAACGAAAGCGACCCCTCGGCATACATCTGGGTGAGGAAGACGGAGGCGGCGCAGCTGGGGACGAGGCCGAAGAGGGCGGCGGCGATGGGCTGCAGCCGGTTCCCCGTCATCAAAAATGCGGCGGTGCGCTCCTCGCCCAGCGCGTCCAGCCCGAGGTTGAGGAGCGCCGTGACGACGAAGATCAGCGCCGAGACCTCAAGGCTTCGAACCAACGCAAGTCGCCACACGCCGCCCTGGCAATGTTCGTGGCGGCATTCGAGTTCCTCCTCCGTCTCCGTCCTGGGATGATGGCAGCCATGATGGTGGCGGAGCTCGGAATACGCTTCCCAGGCCGGCTTCCAGAGTCGCCTGAGGCCGAAATCGACTGTCAGGCCGATGACGATGGCGAGGGCGAGTTTGACGCCGACGAGGGGAAGAATGAGCGGAAGTGTCCCCTGCTTCGCCAAAAGGACGGGAAGGGCCTCGTCCGAAGTCGCGATGAAGATGGCGAGCAACGTACCGGGCGTGATGATGCGGTCGGCGTAGAAGTTGGCCGCCGCGACGGAGAAACCGCACTGCGGCACAAGACCTAGCACGGCGCCCCCGACGGAGCCGAACATCCCGAAGCGCCGGAGTCGGTCTTTGAAGGCGTCCTCCGCCCGGTGCGCAATCCATTCGATGAGCAGATACGCGCCGAAGAGAAAGGGTAGCATCTTCAGCGTGTCAAGGAAGCTCTCAAGGAGAATTTCGCGCATGACTTGCGTGGCAGGCGTGAAACGCCGTCATAAAGGCATAGAAATGAAAAGCCTATTTTGTCGGCGCGTATTTGGCGCGGATCTCGGGAAGCGCCTTCTGGATATTGGATATGCGCGTGGCGTCGCTGGGGTGCGAACTGAGGATTGCAGGCGTGGAGGAACCGCCTTTGGCGGCCATCTTCTTCCAGAAGCCGACAGCCGCGCCGGGGTCGTAGCCGGCCATTGTCATGAGGGCGAGACCCATGTAGTCGGCCTCGCTCTCATGCTTGCGGGAAAAGGGCAACATCACGCCGACCTGCGCGCCGAGGCCGAATACGGTCGCAGCGGTGTCACGCTTCGTGGCGTCCACTCGACCAACGGCCTCGGTCGCGGCGGCGGTGCCGACTTCAGCAAGCATCTGCTGGCTCATGCGCTCGTTGCTGTGCTTGGCCACGGCGTGCGCCACCTCATGTCCAAGTACAACGGCGAGTTCGTCGTCCGACGCGACAAGCCCCATCAGGCCCGTATAGACGACGATCTTCCCGCCCGGCATGCAGAAGGCGTTGACCTCGTCGTCTTGGACGAGGTTGAACTCCCAGCTGAAATTTGCGACTTCACTCGCGAGACCATTGCCGCGCAAATAGGACTCGGTGGCGTTCGCGATCTTGCGCCCGACACGCACCACTTGATCGGAGCGCACTTTGTCGCCAGAGACCTTGGCCTTGCCCATGTAGCTCCTGTATTCCGTGAGGCTCGACGAGAGCACCTCCTGATCCGAAACGAGGGAAAGCTGCCGACGCCCCGTGATTGGCACCGTCGCGCACGACGAAGCGATGATCAGGGCGGCAACGAAAAGGAGCGGATAATACTGTTTCATGGTTGGAGGGCTGAAGGGTTGAAGGGTTGAGTAAAAAACGACAGTGAGTTATTTTACCTCATTTCAAGGATGCTTGTCATCGGATTCTTCAGAACTTCGCTCCCCACGCCGGGCAAAGGTTGTTTGTGTCTTTCATTTCTCCCCGAGCGAAAGCAACCCCGCCACGGGTCGTCAGCCCACGGTTCCCTCGCCGGCCGACATCTCGCAACCGACCAGGCCTGAGGATGCGTCGTCCTCGTAGGGCTGGATCCAGCCGTTCTCGAAGCCGAGGCGCTCGGCCTCGTCCGTGACCGCCTCGTATTCGGCGCGCGTCACCTTCCGCCCGAATTCGCCGTTCTCGGCCGCGCGGTGGACGGGCGTGTACTGCGACATGACACTGATGTCGAGCTCCGTCCCGATGTTCTCCGCGATCCAGCGGAGGTTGTCGATGGCCTCCTCCGGGTGGCCCGGAAGGACGAGAAGACGGCAGATCACGCCGCGCCGCGCAATGCCGTCGGCATCGACGTCAAGCGGGCCGAGGCGACCGCAGAACCAGAGCAGCGCGCGGCGTGAGGCCTCTACGTAGTCGGCGGCCGCGCTGGCGCGCCGCGCAAGGGCCGGCGTGGCGTAGCGGAGGTCGGTGAGAGCGATGTCGATGAGGTCCGCGTACTCCTCAAGCGTCTCAAGGCGTTCGTAGCCACTGGTGTTGTAGACAAACGGGAGGCAGTGGCCCGAGGCAATAAGAGGTGCGGCGGCCTCACGGACAAGCGGCAACCATTGCGTGGCGGTGACGAGGTTCCAGTTGTGGCAGCCTTTTTCCCGCAGTTCGGCCATGATTTCCGTCAGCCGCGCAACCGTAATGTCCTCGCCCTGCCCCTGCTGGCTCCAGGGGTAGTTCTGGCAGTAGAGGCACTTCAGCGGGCAGTGGGAGAAGAAGAGGGTGCCGGAGCCACGCTCGCCGGAGATGGGCGGCTCTTCGCCATGGTGCGGCCCGTAGCGGAAGAGGCGCAGCGTCGCGCCGGCGCCGCAGATGCCGGTCTGTCCGGCGGCGCGGTCGACACCACATTGGCGCGGGCAGAGATGGCATTCCCTAAAGGCTTCAGCGGCCATCGCGCAACCTCCCTCCAAAGACGGACTTTGCCTGTGTGGCGTCGCGCGCGATTTGCGCGAAAAGCGCTTCGGCGTCCGGAAAGGCGCGTTCATCTCGGAGACGTTCGAGAAAGGCGATGTCGAGCGTTCGCCCGTAGAGGTCTCCGCTGAAGTCGAGCAGATGAACTTCGAGAACGGGCTTGTCGGGACGGGCGCCGGGGAAGGTCGGGCGAAAACCGATGCTGCCAACGCCACCCCAGCGGCGGCCGTCGACAAGCGTCTCGACCGCGTAGACGCCAACGGGGGGAAGGAGGTCGGAGGCGGGCGCGAAGTTGGCCGTCGGAAAGCCGTGGGCGCGGGCGAGTTCACGTCCGTGAATGACAATTTCGCGAACGAAATGGGGGCGGCCGAGCATGGCCTCGGCATCGGCAAGGCGTCCGTCACGGACGGCTGAGCGAATGCGCGTGCTGGAGACCGGCTCGCCGTCATGGATGACAGGCTCCGCAACGACAACCCGCGCGCCGTGTTCGCGGCCGATGGCGGCAAGAAGTTCCGGTGTGCCGCGCGCACCAGCGCCAAAGCGCCAGTTCGCGCCGCAGTGAATTTCGACGACTTTGCCTGAGGAAAAGAGCGAATGTGCGAAGGCGTCGGCGGAAATTGCCGCGAAGTCAGTCGTGAACATCCGGAGGCAAGTCCCTTCGAGGCCGCTCTTACCGATGAGTTCCAGCCGCACGGGAAGCGGCGTGATGAGCGATGGGGCGTGGGAAGGATCAAGAACGGCGCGCGGGTGGCGGTCGAAGGTGAGAGCCCACGGATGTCCGCCCATTTCCCCTGCACGGCGGACGGTCTCTTCGAAGACGCGCTGATGTCCGAGATGGACGCCGTCGAAGAAGCCCGCCGCGAGAACGACCGGTGCCTTATCTATCGCGTCCAATGTATCGACGATGCGCATGGGATAAGGTTGAAGGGTGAACTATGAAACGCCGCAACGGTGAAACGGTCAAACGGTTGAACGGTTGAACGGTCCAGCCGTTCACTCCGGCGGAGTGAACGGCTTGCGCGGGCGGAAGTAGCGGCGGCGGCGGCGCGGGCGGAATGATTGCTCATCACGCGAGCCGTTGCGGGCCTCACGGGGGGCGTCTGCATCGTCACGCGGGGAGTCGGGGACGACATCGCGCGTCTCGTCGCCTTCGGCATCGGACGGGTGGCGCGGCGCAGCAATGACCTTCAGCTTGGCCCATGCGTCAATGGTGTGCGTTGGCAGACCGTCGACGGCGGCGCGGATGCGGGCCAGCAACACGGCGTCGGCGAACTGCGCGGCGCGTGAGGCGCGAATCGTGCGGTCGCGCGGCGGGTTCTTCTCAAAGCAGGCGAGTTCCTCAAGGAGATGCACGGCGTGGTAGTAGGCGGCCTTGGGCATCTTGTATTGCGATCCGACAACGCGCAGAACCTCCTCGGCGGCGCGGATGCGATCCCCGCGGTTTGGCTCGCGGCCATTCGACGACAACTTGGCAATCGCATCAAGGTAGGGGGCAAGATAGAGCGCGGCGATTCGCAGGCCATTTGTCGCATCTTCGCCCATTCCCTTCGTGGCCTTGTCAAATTCGCGAAGGTAGGACCACACGGCGCACTTCTTGCCTCCATGGGAATCGATGAAGCCGTTGAGAATCGGCAAAAGGTCGGAAAGGAGCCCCGTGGACCACATCAGGCGGAAGGACTGTTCGGCAGCGGAAAAGGAGAACAGACGGAAAACCTCCTCGAGGACGCGCGGTATGGCGGCCTTGGCGATTTCTGCGTGGTGGCGCGAAATGGCCTTGAGGGTCCCGCGCTCAATTGTCATGCCCAGTTTGGAGGAGAGACGGATTGCGCGCATCATGCGGACAGGGTCTTCGCGGAAGCGGATGTTGGGGTCGCCGATGGAGCGCAGGACTCGTTTTTCAAGATCGGCGAGACCGCCGACATAGTCGATGACGTCGAAGGTCTTGATGTCATAGAAGAGACCGTTTATCGTGAAGTCGCGCCGCTGGGCATCCTCCTCCGGGGTGCCGAAGGTGTTGTCGCTGTCCTGGTAGAGCGCGCCGGGACCGCCGACGTCATCCTGCTCGTCCGGGTCCGGCTGACGGCGGAAGGTGCTCGTCTCGATGATGGTCTTTCCGAAGACGACATGGGCGAGCCGAAAGCGGCGGCCAATCAGAAAGCAGCGCGGAAAAAGCTTCTTGATTTCGCGAGGCAGCGCGTCGGTCCCGACGTCGAAATCCTTCGGCTGGCGGCCGAGGAGAAGGTCGCGGACGCCTCCTCCGACGAGGTAGGCCTTGAAACCGGCGTCGGAGAGGCGGTAGAGCACTTTAAGCGCTTCCGGCGAAATGTTTTTTCGCGATATGTTGTGGTCGGCGCGATGGCGTATGACAACTTTGGGTGTCTTCTTGAAAAAGGAAAACATGATATAAAATGATAGCCTATTTCCGCTTTTCCGTGCTAGAATTTTCCTTATGCTTGAAGAGCGTAAACAACAGGAATCGCCCACACCTCTCCTCGACGTGTGCAACGTCGAGGTCTGGTATCCTGTGCGCACCGGCGTTCTTGCGCGCGTCACGGACAACGTCCGCGCCGTCAACGGCGTCAGCTTCACCCTCGCCAAAGGGGAAATCCTCGGACTGGTCGGTGAGTCGGGCTGCGGCAAGACGACGCTCGCCCGCGCGCTGCTGGGACTTGAGCCTCTCCATTCCGGCCAAGTCCTCCTGGAAGGACGCGACATAACTTCCTTCGCCTCGCGGGCCGAACGGATGGCCTTCACGCGCGCCGTCCAAGTCGTCTTCCAGGATCCCTTCGCCTCGCTGAATCCGCGTCACACCGTCCTCGACCTTGTGACCGAGGGGATGCTCGCGCACGGCCTCGCCACACGCGAAGACCGACGCGACCACGCCAAGCGGCTTCTCCGTTCCGTGGGCCTCCGCGACGATATCCTCGACCGCTATCCGCACGCCTTTTCAGGCGGACAGCGGCAGCGCATCGCCATTGCCCGCGCCCTCTCGCTGAATCCGCGCGTGCTGATTTGCGACGAGGCCGTCAGCGCGCTCGACCTCTCCGTGCGCGCCCAGATCCTGAACCTCCTGGCCGACCTCCGCGACGAATTCGGCCTCGCCTACCTCTTCATCACCCACGACATCAGTGTCGTCCGCCACATCGCCGACCGCATTGCCGTCATGAACGGCGGACGGATCGTCGAGATCGGCACGGCCGACGACGTCCTCGACCACCCGCAACACCCGTACACCCGCGAACTGCTCACCGCAGTGCCAAAGGTGAGATAAAGTCGTGGAACGCCATGAAGATTGACGACATCGTAAAGAAAGCCCTGTCCCAGCCGCGCGCCCTTACTGTCGAGGAACTGTCGACGCTAATTTCGCTCAGTGATGACAAAGCCATCCGCGACGTCCGCGCCGCAGCCTACGAGCTCAAATGCCGCCATTGCGGCAAGATGGTCTCAATGCGCGGCCTCATCGAAATCGGCAACGTCTGCGCAAAGGACTGCCTCTATTGCGGAATCCGCAAGTCCAACGCGTCTCTGACCCGCTATCGCTTGACTGCCGACGACATCGAGCGCATGGCGCGCGTCAGCGCGTTGCAGAACTACGGCTCGCTCGTCCTTCAAGGCGGCGAAATCGAAGGAGAAGCATACACGGCCTTTATCGAGGAATGCCTGCGCCGCATCGCACCGCTCAACCTCGGCGTGACTTTGTCCCTCGGAGAGCAGACCGAGAAGGTCTACCGACGCTGGAAGGCGGCTGGAGCCGCACGCTACCTGCTCCGCATAGAAACTTCGAACCCTGCGCTCTACGCGAAACTCCACCCTGCGGACCACAGCTGGGAGCGGCGTGTCGAATGCCTGCGGGCGCTGAGACGCTGCGGCTACCAAGTCGGCACGGGCGTCATGTCGGCACTCCCCTGGCAGACAACCGAAGACCTCGCCCGCGACATCGTCTTCTTCGGCGACATCGATGCCGACATGATTGGCATGGGGCCCTACATCCCCCACCCCGACACGCCGCTCGGCCGCGTTGCGCCGCCGATGGACAACGCGGAGCGGCTGCGGCTTGGGCTCAACATGATCGCCGCGACGAGGCTTTACCTGCACGACGTCAACATCGCCGCGACAACGGCGTTGCAGACGCTCGCCCACGACGGGCGCGAGCAGGGCGTTCTTGCGGGGGCCAACGTCATGATGCCAAATGTCACCGATGTCCAGTACCGCCGCTCCTACCAGCTCTACGAAGGCAAGCCGTGCCTCGACGAAAACGCCCTGCTCTGCCGTTCGTGTCTTGAAAGAAGGCTTGCGCTGATCGGCGAATCGGTCAACTACGGCCAGCGCGGCGACTCCCCCCATTTCCACAAGCGCACATCTGTGTAACTCCCTGCCATTTGCCACGAAACGCGCTTCCATTTCGACGGATAACTTGCTATAATCATTCCATCGTTTTGGGCGAGTGGTGAAATTGGCATACACGTAAGACTTAGGATCTTATAGCGCAAGCTGTGCGGGTTCGACCCCCGCCTCGCCCACCAACTTCAACAAGTCCGCATTCCCATCAAGGAGCACAACCATGATCGCTGAAAAGGCGAAAGAGACCGCAAAGCAAATCTGGAACTTCTTCCGCGC
>JAEEGL015081692.1_pt1 | contig 12750 bp, 9 predicted proteins | sample 9134231 | NCBI WGS metagenome assembly JAEEGL01 (sample SAMN16246548, study PRJNA631951) | gut metagenome | biome: gut microbiome; feature: rumen; material: fiber-attached | host: Bos | place: Iran: Karaj | collected 2018-10 | reverse complement strand
CCTTTTAATTACAACAAAAAAAGAGTATTTCTACTCTTTTAATTGGTACGTTTAAACGTCCTATTTTTGATTCGCCTTAATTGCAGCTTGTGCAGCGGCAAGTCTAGCAGCAGGAACACGATATGGAGAACATGATACATAAGTTAATCCTGCTTTATGACAGAATTCAATACTCTTTTCTTCACCAGCATGTTCACCACATATTCCATATTCCATATTTTGATTAACTCTTTTTGCTTTAGTAATTGATGTATAAACAAGCTTACCTACACCATGTACATCAATAGTTTCAAAAGGATTAAAATTAAATATCTTTTTATCATAATATGAATTTAAGAATTTACCTGCATCATCTCTTGAAAAACCATAAGTAAGTTGTGTTAAATCATTAGTACCAAAACTAAAGAATGAAGCTTCATTTGCAAGTTCATCAGCTATTAAACAAGCTCTTGGTGTTTCAATCATTGTTCCTATTTCATATGGAACACTTTCACCTTTTTCTTTAAATATATCATTTATTGTATCAAGCATTGTTTGCTTAACAAATTTAAATTCCTCTAAATCTACTGTTAATGGAATCATTAATTCTGGATGAACATTAATTCCTTCTTTTTGTACATTAATAGCTGCATTAATAATAGCTCTTGTTTGCATAACAGCTATTTCAGGATATGTAATATCAAGTCTACAACCACGATGTCCCATCATAGGATTAAATTCTTTTAATGAATCAACACGCGATTTTAAACTTTCAAATTTCATTCCAAGACTATCTGCTAATTCTCTTATTTCATCATCAGTATGTGGTAAAAATTCATGAAGTGGTGGATCTAAATATCTAATAGTCATTACTTTACCATTTACTGATTTAAACATTGCTTCAAAATCAGATTGTTGAAATTTTTCAAGTTCATTTAAAGCATTTATTCTTTGTTCAAGAGTTTCAGCTGTAATCATTTTTCTTATTACAAAAATTCTTTGTTTTTCAAAAAACATATGCTCTGTACGACAAAGGCCTATACCTTCAGCCCCAAAGCTAATAGCAGTTTCAGTATCTTTTGGAGTATCTGCATTTGCTCTTACTCCAAGTACTTTAACTGAATCAGCAAGTTCCATAAATTCTTTAAAATCGCCACTTATTTCAGGAATAGTAGTAGCTACTTCTCCTTCATAAACATTACCAGTTGTTCCATCAAGTGATAATGAATCACCTTCGTGATAAATTGAGCCATCTGGCATTTTAATTCTTTTACCTTTTTCATCAATACCAATAGTTCCACAACCACAAATACAACATCTTCCCATACCACGTGCAACAACAGCAGCATGGCTTGTCATTCCACCACGAATTGTTAAAATTCCTTCAGCATCTTTCATTCCTTGAATATCTTCTGGTGAAGTTTCAAGACGAACTAAAATAGTTTTTTCTCCTTTTTCTTTAGCACTAGCTACATCTTCTGCACTAAAGTATAATTTACCTGTTGCAGCTCCTGGTGATGCAGCAAGTCCAGTAGTTAATAATCTAGATTTTTCTAATTCTTCTTTTACAAAACAAGGATGAAGTAATTGATCTAATTCATTTGGTTCTACTCTTAAAATAGCTTCTTCTTTAGTTATTATATTTTCATGATATAAATCTAGTGCTACTTTAATAGCTGCTTGAGCTGTTCTTTTTCCATTCCTTGTTTGTAACATATAAAGTTTACCATTTTCAATAGTAAATTCCATATCTTGCATATCTTTATAATGTTTTTCAAGTATATCTGCATTTTTAACAAATTCATCATATACTTCAGGCATTACTTCTTTTAAAGTATCAATTGAAGAAGGTGTTCTAATTCCTGCAACTACATCTTCTCCTTGAGCATTCATTAAATATTCCCCAAATAATTTCTTTTCACCAGTTGCTGGATTTCTTGTAAATGCAACCCCAGTTCCAGAAGTTTCACTAATATTTCCATAAACCATCTCTTGAACATTTACAGCTGTACCCCAACTATCAGGAATATTATTCATTTTACGATAAATAATAGCTCTTTCATTATTCCAAGATCTAAATACTGCTTTTATTGCTTCTATAAGCTGAATTCTAGGATCTTGAGGAAATTCCTCACCAATATTTTCTTTATATATATCTTTAAATTTTAAAACTATTTGATACATATCTTGTTCAGTAAATTCTGTATCTAGTTTAATCTTTTTCTCTTTTTTTAATGAATCAAGGACATCTTCAAAAGATGACTTAGAATAGCCTTTTACAACATCAGCAAACATTTGAATAAGTCTTCTATAACAATCATATGCGAATCTCTTGTTATTCATCTTAGTACCAAGAGCTGATACTACTTTATCATTAAGACCCAAATTCAAAATAGTATCCATCATTCCAGGCATACTTGCTCTTGAACCACTTCTAACAGAAACTAATAATGGTGTATCTTCACTTCCAAATTTTTTTCCAGTTTTTTCTTCAAGTTCTGATAACTTTTCAAATATCTCTTTTTCTATATTTTTATCTAAGACTTCATTATTTTCATAATAATTATTACAACATTCAGTAGTAATAGTAAAACCACTTGGTACAGGCATTCCAATTCCTGTCATTTCTGCAAGATTTGCTCCTTTTCCACCAAGAAGTTCACGCATATCTTTATTTCCTTCTTCAAATGAATATACATATTTCATTATGCTGCCTCCCTTTTATTCTATCTTAGATTATTATATCATAATAATAGATAATTTTAAATATTTTTGTTTTGGATATAAAATCTTTTAATTATTATTTTTTTGCTCTTGGATGACAAGAATTATATACTTTTTTTAATCTGTCATTTGTTATATGTGTATATATTTCTGTAGTTTTCAAATTTTCATGCCCAAGTAATTCTTGAACTGTTCTTAAATCAGCTCCATTATTAAGTAAATCTGTTGCGAATGTATGTCTCAATATATGTGGTGTTAATTTAATATTTAAACCACTCTTTTTCAATATATCCTTGAGTATGATACGAATACTATTTTCACTTAGTCTAGTACCTTTTTTATTAACAAATAAATAATTACTATCTTTATCTCCTAATATATAATTTCTTGAATTATCAAGATAATTATTAATTAATTTTAAACAAGTATCACCAAATAAAACTATTCTTTGTTTATTACCTTTACCTGTTATTAATATTTTCTTTTCATTAAAATCTATATCTTTTATATTAATTCTAGATAATTCACTTACACGAATACCAGTTGCATAAAACATTTCCATAATAAGTCTATCTCTAATTCCTAAAGTAGTATCATTATCTGGTATATTTTCTAATATATCTAATTCTTCTTTATATAAGAATTTAGGAAGTGTTTTAGATTGTTTAGGATTAGATATAAGTGTCATAGGATTATTATCTATAATATTATGAAGTTTTAAATATTTAAAAAAAGTTCTTAAAGTACTTATATGTCTTGCTACACTTTTTTTAGAAAGTTTTTTATTATGCATAAATACTAAGTATTTACGAATTATTTGATAATCAATAGTTTTAATATTTTCTATTTTATTTTTTTCAAGATAATAACAAAAAGATTTTAAATCTTCATTATAATTTAAAACTGTATAATCAGAAAAATTTCTTTCATATTTTAAATATTCTATAAATTTATCAATATAATTATTCATTATTACCTCTTATATTTATTAATTCAAATTCATTATTATAAAAGTATTTTAATTTTTGATAACATTTTGGAAGTCCTGGAGATAATTTAGTAACACCACCTGTTACTAATAATTTAGTTTCTATATTTTCTATTTTAAGTTTAGAAAGCCCATATGAATATTTTGGAAATAATCTTTTTTGAGGGCTTATAAATCCTCTAGATGTAGGAATCCATCTAAGCATTTTAGGTACTACTCCAGCATGCATATGTCCACATAATATTAAATCTATTCCTTTTATTAATGGATGATTTTGTTTACATAATATTTTTTGTGGTGAATGAAGTACTAAAATATTATATTTTGTTTTATATATATTATAATTAGTATTTTTTAATATTTTATTTAATTCTTCTTCATTTTCATATGGTATTTTATGATAATAATCACTTGTAAGAGTAATACCAATAATATTTATATTTGAATCATTATAAGTATCATTATCAAGTATATAAATATTATTTTTATTTATAAACATTTCTTTCCATATTTTAATTCTTTTATCAAATTCATATTTTTTATTATATGTTATTTCTAAATCATGACCACCAAGTACTAAAAATACTTTAGTTATTTTAGATAAGTTTTCAATAAATTTTACTAATTTATTTCTATTTTTTTCATTATCTAAATAATCAGTAGTATCGATAATATCACCAGCTAAAATAATATAATCTACTTTGTTTTCTTTTAATTTATTTATTATATTATTTTCTAATTCAAATTTATTTGAATAATGTATATCAGCAAGTAAAGCTACTGTAATATTTACATTTTTATTAGTTTTAAAATTATATGTATTTACTTTAAGCATTTACCTCACCTATATTCATTATACTATAAATAATAAAATATATAATAAAAAAACTATCAAAAAGATAGTTTAATTTTTAGTTAAAAATAATTTATTATTATCGCAATCAACTAAAATAGTACTTCCATATTCAATTTGATTCATAATAATAGAATGAGCTATTAAAGTTTCTAGATTACGACTTACAAAACGTTTAATTGGTCTTGCACCATATTTTTCATCATAAGATTCTTCTATAATATATTTTTTAGCTTTATCAGTTAATTCTATTTTTATTTTTTTATCTTCAAGTCTTTCTTCTATTTCAAGTATTATTTTATCAAGTATTTGATAAACTATATCTTTAGATAATGATTTGAAAATAATTATTTCATCAATACGATTTAAAAATTCAGGTTTAAAAGTATGATGAAGTTCTGCATCAATAAGTTCTTTAGAATTTTCTTTAGCATCAAGTATATATTCACTACCTAAATTAGAAGTCATAATAATAATTGTATTTTTAAAATCTACAGTTCTTCCTTGAGAATCAGTAATACGACCATCATCAAGTATTTGAAGTAATATATTAAATACATCTTTATGTGCCTTTTCTATTTCATCAAATAAAACTATACTATATGGATTTCTTCTTACTGCTTCTGTTAACTGTCCACCCTCATCATAACCAACATATCCTGGAGGAGCTCCAACTAATCTAGATACAGAATGACTTTCCATATATTCACTCATATCTATACGTACCATATGTCTTTCATCATCAAATAATTCACGTGCTAAAGCTTTCGCTACTTCTGTTTTACCAACACCAGTAGGACCTAAAAATATAAATGAACCAATTGGGCGATTAGGATCTTTAATTCCAGCTCTTGCTCTAATAATTGCTTCACTAACAAGTTCAAGTGCTTCATCTTGTCCTTTAACACTAACAGCTAAATTAGATTTTAAATTAATTAGTTTTTCTCTTTCTTCACTAACTAATTTACTAATAGGAATATTTGTCCATTTAGATATAATTGCAGCAATATCTTCATCATCTACAACATCAGAAAGTATTTTAGAATCGCATTTGTTTTTTAATTCATTAAGTTCTTTTTCAAGTCTTGGTATTTCTCCATGTCTAAGTTTTGCAGCAAGTTCTAAATCATAAGAATTTTCTGCTTGTTCTAATTTAAAATTAGCTTTATCAAGTTCTTCTTTTTTATGATTAATATCATCATTTAAACTTTTTTCTTGTTCCCAACTACGACGCATCTCAGTTTCTTCTTTTTTTAATGTATCAATTTGACTACTTATTTCACTAACTCTTTGTTTGGAAATATCATCTTTTTCTTTTTTTAAGGCTTCTTTTTCTATTTCTAATTCCATTATTCTTCTAGTTAATGTATCTAACTCTGTTGGTACAGAATCTATTTGAACTTTAATAGTTGCACAAGCTTCATCTACAAGGTCAATAGCTTTATCAGGTAAAAAACGATTAGTTATATAACGATCGGATAATGTTGCTGCTGCAACCAATGCTTTATCTTTAATTGTTACTCCATGATAAAGTTCAAAACGAGATTTTAATCCACGAAGTATTGTAAGAGTATCTATAACTGTAGGTTCTTTTACTAATACTTTTTGAAAACGGCGTTCTAAGGCACCATCTTTTTCAATATATTTACGATATTCATTTAATGTAGTTGCTCCTATACAATGTACCTCACCTCTGGCAAGCATTGGCTTTAGCATATTTCCAGCATCCATTGCCCCTTCCATAGCACCGGCACCTACAATCATATGAATCTCATCAATAAACATTATGATTTCACCATTAGATTCTTTTACTTTTTTAAGTACTGCTTTAAGTCTTTCTTCAAACTCACCACGATATTTAGCTCCAGCAATTAATGCTCCCATATCAAGTTCCCAAATAGTTTTATTTTTTAAACTTGCAGGTACATCACCTTTCACTATTCGCATAGCAAGACCTTCTACTATAGCAGTTTTACCTACTCCTGGTTCTCCTATTAAAACAGGATTATTTTTTGTTTTACGTGATAAAATTCTAGTTATACTTCTGATTTCATCATCACGACCTATAACTGGATCAATTTTACCATCTTTAACACTTTGTACAATATCACGGCCATATTTTTCTAAAACGTTTACTTCTTCATTATTTTGATTCATAATATCAGCCTCCTTTTCATAATACAATAAAATTATAAAACAAAAATTAGCACTTGTCAAGTATGAGTGCTAATTTGCTTTTTCTTTACCATTTACATATGTTACTTCATTAAGAATAAATACTGTTTCATTTAATTCTTTAGAACTAATAACATTTCCTATATTATATTTTTTTAATATATATGTCATAACATCTTTTACTTTTGGTACAGTTTTTGTATTTAATAAATACTTATAAAAATCTGTCATCCAAATTTGAATTTCTTTATTCATTTGTTCATGCATATTATCTAATTTTGCAAAATAATCACTTTGAGTTAGTTTTTGTTCACCTGCTGGCAAAGCTTCATAATTAGATACTTCCTCTTTATATTCAGCTAACATTTGTCTAATTTTAGTTGTATCAATATCAATAAATCCTCTTTTCATCATTTCATCTCTAAAATGATGTATATTAGAATATATAACATCATAATTATTACCACAAATCAAATAATTTTGTTTATCAATAGTTTGATCTAATATATCATTTGCAATAACTATAGAATGTATTTGATCAATATCTATTTTATCAAACACATATTTTTCATCATTATATTCATTTTTATTTTTAATATCTCCTAGTAAATTAGATGATGTACTTTCAAGGCGCATTTTGGGAACAAAACAATAGAAACTAATTCCCTTTTTAATATATTTATTAAGCGCATCTCCATTAACATGTACCATATCAGCATCTACAACTGATATCCATAATCCACCATTACTACCATTAAAGTTTTTACACATATCAATATTTAATTTTTTACTAGCATAACCAGATAAAATACCATTTTGCAAAATACTATCTAGTTTAAAGAAATCCATACCTATTCCATGAAAACATGCACAATTAGTTTCATTTAAACTTTCTCTAGAATAATCTCCAAAATAATTTTGATATGCTTTTTCAATATCTCTTTGAATATATAAACTATTTACATAACTAGCAAATGTAATAAGTGTTTTAGATATACCAAAACGCAAATATTTTTCATCTAATGATGCTTTTGAAAAATTAGGCATTCTAGTTCTATCTAAAGCATCTGCATCCTTAAGGGCATGACATAATTTTGTAAATATATGTTTATGCATTTTAGAATTTTCATATTTATAATTATCAAAAATACGATTTTCAGCATCATCGGCAAGTGAGTGAGCATCACAAATAGCTCTTAAATAGAAGAAATTAGTATCATTATCATATACATCACTTGTTACATATTTTTCTTTTTTATTTAATAAGAAATTACTAGAAACAAATCCATGCATTTCACAATTATCATCTCTTGTACGACCAATATCATGATATATGGCAGCATCCATTAATATTTCCATTTCTTCATCATTAAATTTATTTATTTTACCTATTAGATAGCTAAATAATAATACTTTCTGAGAATGATATAATCCATGAAGAGGACTTGGAAACAATAATTCTTTTTTTATTGATCCCATTTTAGAAATTAATCTATCTATTTCACTATCATTTAAATATCGCTTAAGTACTGCCTGTACTTTATTATCTTTAATTATTTCTAACATTTTATCTCCCTCTTCGTTTTAGTCTCAGGAAGTTTATGTGTTTTTTCAAAATCTTCCCTTGACTGTAAAAAATATTTTAGATTTTCACTATCATCCTCTATTTGGGCATCACAATATAACCAATTGCCATCTACATAAACACGACTTGCAGTATGATTATAATATGAGAAAGGTTCTTTACTATTATTTATATAACAAACAACATTTTCAGCTTCAATATTTTCAATATTTAATAATAACTTAAGTAAATTCGCATAACCTTCACATACTACTTTATAATCTAAAAGTGCTTTATAACTAGAATTAATATCTTTATATTCATTATCATATATATTTATATCATGTGTATATACATAATCATCTCTTTTTTTTAAATTTTCAAAATCATATCTTAAATGTTTTACAATATATTTATATATTTGTCTAATCTTTGTTTCCTCATTCATTTCAGGAGTAATTAAACCACTTAAAACATGAATACTTTTAGAATATAAATCTTGCATCATTTTTGTACTTAAATGATATATTTCTCCAACACTTATTTTTTCTCCAAAACTTATATCATAATTATTAGGATTAATTCCTTGAATAATTAAATCATGATATAAATTAACATCTAAATTAAACATTTTAGTATCACAATTATTATCAAGTACTAATTTTAAACCTGGTAAATGTTTAACATCATTACCAACAATAATAACTTTTTTTAATTTTTTTAAATTTTCTAAACCAACTATTGTTTTTAAATTTAAATTACCTATTATAAATAAATTATTTAATTCTGTTAAATTAGATACATCTAACTCTCTAATATTAGGATTATGAGATATAACTAAACTACTTAATTCTTTATATTGATTTACTGCACTATAATCCAGTTCTTTAATATCACTAGAATTAGCCATATTAAAAATATTAAGTACTTGAAGTGAACTCAATTCTTTAATATAAAATATAGGAACATTAATATCAACTTTTAATACTGATAGTTCTTTATATTTATCTCTTATACTATCATTATCTACATCAGCATAATCAAGTAAATTATTAACAATTAAATTCTGTTTAATTGCCTCTAAGAATTCATCCATAAACTCATCCCCTAATAATTATTCTTAAAATAATTATGTAATATAATAGCAAATTTCTAAAAAAAAGCAAGTTTTTACTTGTTTTTAAATACCCTATGTTTAATACTATACACAAGTACAACAATACCACTGAATATTAAAGGTATATAGAATGTAAACATACGTGTTAATACCATAGCTGCATCAGCCATAATAGCCCCATATAATCCTACAAAAATATCTTTTAGCATATGTTCTGAAATACCAGTACCACCTGGAAGTGGGAATGCTTCAATAGTTACTTGAAGTGTTATTTGAATAACTAGCATTTCTATATAACTACAATTATTAAATCCTAATGCACGATAAACAATATATGCTACTGAAAATAATAATAAACGTTGTATTAAAGTAATTATAAATGTTAAAACAACTTGACCCTTATGATTTTTCATATATTTAACTTCATCTTTATATTTCAAAAGTGTATCTTCAATATCTACTCTTTCTAAACGTTTTTTAAAGATAGGTATTTTAGACCCAAATCTTTTAACACCTCTAAACATTTTTTGAACTACATTTTGTTTAAATAGTAAAAGAAATCCTACAAAAACAATAATTAAATCTACTACTAAACCAATTATAAAAAATATACTATAAATAACTGATGATGAAAAAATATATTTATTGTAAAAAAATAAAATTATAAATCCTAATACTAATACTATTAATTTAAAATATATTGTATTAAGTAATAATGTTATATATGTTCTTCTAATTGGTATTTTATCCTTAGTCATATAATAAAATTGAACTGGTTGACCACCTGTTGAAGATGGAGTTATTCCACTAAAATAAAATTCAACTAATGAATAAAATACTCCTTTTTTCATTGTTATTTTTTGTTTTAAAGATCCTAAAACAATTTTCATATATAAACCTTGTAAAACAAAATATATACACAATACTACTAATAATATAAATATGTATTGAACTGGAATACTAGTAACATTTTCAATCATTATATTAAATGAATTCTCATCATATAATGAATAAAAAGTTAAAAAGATGACTAGAAGAGAAAACAAAAACATTATTATATATTTTTTCATCTAATCACCTATTTTCTTTCCAAGTTTAACAATTGTTTCAATATCTTTTTTAGATTGCTCTAATATTTTTTTATTAAATTTAACTTTATCATTTAAAAGTAATATTACTGTAGAACCACCAAATTCAAAATGACCTTTTTCATCGCCTTTTTTAAATTCAGTAACATTTTCATTTACAATCTTACCTACCATTAAAGCCCCTACTTCAATATAAGCAACTATACCTAATTTATTACAATCTAAAAGTGTTATATTACGAGCATTTTGAATAAATACTTTATTACGAGTAAAAGCTATTGGTCTTACAGTATGTAATAAACCATTGATGTATTTAGATGATATAACTTTTCCATCATCTGGAAAAATATAGTGATGATAATCATCAACACATAATCTAAAAATAGCGGCATATTTAAATTTATATTTACTACTACTTTCTCCAATTAATTCATCAATAGTATATAAAGAATTTTTAATATTAAAACTTTCATGTTTATCAATTTCATAAATACTTAATTTAGAGTCACAAACAGATATTAATCCATCTTCAATTGGTCTTTTTTCTTTTTTTATTTTACGCATAAAAAACTCATTAAAAGATTTATAATCTGCTTCTTCATATTCATTTAAATCAATATTATTTGTTTTAATAAATTTCTTAATTTTCTTTTTAGAAAGACTACTATTCATGTATTTCGCATACAACTTAGTAAGCCATTTTCTTGTAATAATTTTTAATATTATTCTCCCTATTTTAGTATTATATAAGAAAGATAATCCTTTAGAAGAATCATCTTTCTCTATTATTTTATTATTATTTAAATCAAAATACATTATCTAATAATAACTAATAGTGCTACTAAAATAGTGGCTAAAATAGGAATAACAACATATGCTTTACCTTTAAGTTTTGGACACTTAAAATTAAATATAAATAGAAATGCTGTAATAGCAGTTGCTACTATATATAAAGTAAAGAATACTGAATCATCAATCTTACCATGTAAAATTCCTAAAATTGGATATATTATTGCTGTTGATGTAACAGGAAGACCTTTATAATATTTTACTGGTGAATCAAGTGAAGCATTTACATTAAAAAAGCTAAGTCTTGATATACCACATAATACAAATATTACATAAATAATAATGTCAATTAAACTATACATACCAAGTGATAACATAATAACTACTGGTAAGCAAATAAAGTTTACTGTATCAGCAAGAGAATCAAGTTCAATTCCAAATTGTTTTTCTTCATTTGTTCTTTTACACATTCTAGCAACTTTTCCATCAAACATATCACATACTCCAGCTAGCACCAAGAAGATTAAAGAATATCTTAAGTATGATACATCTTTAGAAAATGCCATTTGTGTAAATGCAAAATACATTGCAACAACACCACATATAATTCCAAGGTAAGTTATAATAACAGATTTATTCCATTTAATAATAAACATAAAATCACTCCTAAACTACTAATTCATTATTTTATTATTATAAAATTTTGATTTTTTCATAAGTTCTTTATCTAAATAATCAAACCCATATTTTTCAGCAAGAGTTTTCTCATTTGAGAATAAATTAGTTCCAAGTCCTAATTTATTACCTTCAATAGTTACATTCATTCCACCAAGTATAGTTGGATATGTATCAAGAGAAGTATACTTACGATTTTTACTATTCAATGCCTTATTAGAAGCATTTACATAACAAGTATATACGAAACGATCATTTTTATCAATATCTTCGAAGAAACTCTTTTCCATTGATTGATGATCACCAATAATTACGATTAAAGTATCCTTATAAAAATCTTGCTTTCTTACCCATTCAACAAATGAATAAATTAATTTTGATTCTGTTGCATATGAGTTCGCATACTGTCTATCATAAGTATCAACAGAATAGTCACCAACAAAACCATCTGGAAAATGCGTATCAATACCAATAAGTGTTAAATTAAATGGTTTATCTTGCTTTGATAATACCTTTAATCTTTCTTTAGCAGCTTCAAATAAGTATTTATCATTAAATCCCCATGGTCCTTCATCATTTTTTTCCATCTGAAGGCCAAAATCTTTGTAATTAAAATAATCAATAATATTATAATGTCCATGTTTTAAGAAAAATTGTTTAACAGCACCAAAATCTGTATAAGCCGCAGATATTAATTCGTTATGATATCCATTATCATATAGAAGATCACCTAAATTATATAAACCATTTAAAAAGTCTGTATCACTAAATGATTTTAAAGATGGTATTTTAAATGGT
>JAEEGL011342829.1_pt1 | contig 12750 bp, 15 predicted proteins | sample 9134231 | NCBI WGS metagenome assembly JAEEGL01 (sample SAMN16246548, study PRJNA631951) | gut metagenome | biome: gut microbiome; feature: rumen; material: fiber-attached | host: Bos | place: Iran: Karaj | collected 2018-10 | reverse complement strand
ATAACGAATGAGATATGGCGTTTCGCTCGATTCTTTATAGAACCTCCATTCGTAGTGATGTTTCCATCCTGTAGTGTCGGAAGGGTTGGCTGAAAAGAATGCTTCAGCAGGTGCTGAGCCGCTATACGAATCAGCAAATACCTCACCACTTAGTGATGTTATGGATGCCTTCGGGAAGGTCTTAGGATAGACCTTAGCCATAGCTTTAAAAACTATTGAAGTCAATAGTATGAATGTTACTAAGAGTTTAAATTTCATTTCTTTTGCCATATCTTTGCAAAGTTAGTCCTTTTTTTTGTATTTTTGCAAGTGAATTGACAAAAAATACGTCTATGAGATATTTCTTTAAATATATTATACTGTTGATAACACTCGTGTTTTCTGCTTATTCGTGGGCAGGAGTGAAAGTGGGTGTTGTGTTGCCTTTGCACGATAAGGACGGTGACGGCTTGCGTATGGTGGAATACTACCGTGGTGTGCTGATGGCTGTTGACCAGTTGAAAAACGAGGGGTATGATATTGTTGTTTCTACATGGAATGTGCCACAGGATGGAAGTGTCTCTGTTGTGACCAGTGATAAGAATGCTGCGAAATGTGATATTATCTTTGGTCCGCTTTATTCTTCTCAGGTGAAAGAGCTGGGAGATTTCTGTAAGAGTAAAAAGATAAAGCTTGTTATTCCTTTTTCTATCAATAGTTGGGAGGTAACAAGGAACGAGTATATTTTTCAGGTTTATCAAACCCCTTACAACCAAACATTATTGAATGTGAAAGCATTCAATGATAGATTTACTAATGCTCATACCGTATTGGTGGATTGTATGGATCAGAACGTGGAAAGCCGTAAGGGTGAGTTTACGAAGAAACTACGAGAGAATCTTGACGCTAAGAAAACGCAATATAATATGACGTCGTTGGCGTCGAATGATGAGAATTTCCAAAAGGCGTTTAGTCGTTCAGAACATAATGTTGTTGTGTTGAATAGCAGTCGTATGCCAGAATTGAGCAAGGTTATTGCTCGACTTGACAAGCTGAAGGCTAAGAATCCAAATATAAGCATTTCGTTGTATGGTTATAATGAATGGTTTATGTATGTTCCGTATCTTACAAAGGAACTTCATCGTTATGATGCATATATTCCAACAAACTATTATTTTAACGATGCAGCCGATAATACAATAGCGTTTGAAAAGGCATATAAAGGATGGTTTCATACAGAATTGCAGAAGTCATTGCCTCGTTTTGCTATAACAGGTTATGACCATGCAGAATATTTTATCCGTGGTATTAAGGCCTATGGTAAGAAATTCGTTGGTATGAAGAACCAGTCGAACTATGCTCCTATCCAGACTCCATTGAGTTTTGAGCGAGTGGGAGAGGGTGGCTATAGCAATAAGTCATTCCAGCTTATTCATTATAAGACTAATGGTGCTTTGGAGGCAATAAGATACTAAGATGAAAAAAGAAAAACTCATATCCCTTTTGTTTGCGTTGTTGCTTGTTATGCCATCAAAAGCTCAGGTGGGTGAACATAGAAACGAGCTGAGTGTGGGTGTAACAGGTGGTTATGTCCTTAGTAATGTTGGTTTTACTCCAAAGGTGAATCAAAATTTTCATAATGGTATTATCGGTGGCTTTATGGCTCGATATAAAAGTGAGAAATACTTCAGTACCATTTGTAGTATTCAGTTAGAGGTTAACTATGCACAAACGGGTTGGAAAGAAGAGATTCTTGACGCAAAGGACAAACCCGTGATTAATAAGGTTACCAATCTGCCAGAAGAATATTCACGTACTTTGAACTATGTTCAGGTGCCTTTTCTTGCACATCTTGCATGGGGAAGGGAATATAGTGGTCTTCAGTTTTTTGTGAATCTTGGTCCTCAGTTTGGTTACCTGCTCAGCGAGAGCACTACAACTAATTTTGATTTTGCAACAAGAAACACAGAAGATAGGTCGAACCCTGTTGTAGCTCAAGATACTATGTCGGTAGAGCATAAGTTTGACTATGGAATAGCAGCAGGTGCTGGTGTGGAATTCTCGTTGCCGCATGTTGGACATTTCCAGGTGGAAGCAAGGTATTATTATGGTCTTGGTAATCTCTATGGTTCGTCAAAGAGAGATTATTTTGCAAAATCAAATCGTGGTGATATTGTTATCAAGGCAGCATATCTTTTTGATATTATAAGAACAAAGAAAACAAGTAAAAAGAAATAAATGGAGTACGCACTCGTAACAGGAGGCTCACGTGGCATAGGAAAGGCCGTAGCCATTAAACTTGCTCGTATGGGTTGGCCAGTAGTTATCAATTATCGTGGTAATACTGAGGCTGCCGAAGCAACAAAGAACGAGATAGAGGAGTTTGGCGGTAAGGCAGAATTGTTGCGTTTTGATTGTGGTGATAAAGAAGCCATAGAGGAAGCTCTGGCTTTGTTTGAAGAGCAGCATCCTGATGATTATATTGGAGTATTGGTGAATAATGCCGGTATTCGTAAGGATAATCTCATGATATTCATGCAAAACGAGGAGTGGCATCAGGTGATGGACACAAGTTTGAATGCGTTCTTCTATATTACCCGTCGTTTGTTGAAGAACATGCTTACCCATCGTCACGGAAGAATCATCAATATGACTTCTCTCTCAGGCGTGAAGGGTATGCCTGGGCAAACCAACTATAGTGCTGCCAAGGGTGCTATTATTTCGGCAACCAAAGCGTTGGCACAGGAAGTGGCTAAGAGAAAGGTAACCGTTAATGCTGTTGCTCCAGGATTTATAAGTACGGATATGACAGCCGATCTGGATGAAAAAGAATTGTCTAAGCTTATTCCTCTCGGAAGATTTGGTAAGCCAGAGGAAGTGGCTAATGTTGTTGGTTTCTTAGCATCTAATGAGGCTGATTACATAACAGGACAATGTATCCAGGTTAATGGAGGACTATATTAATAACGTTTAGAAATTGGAAAGAAGAGTAGTTATAACAGGCATGGGCATTTGGTCGTGCCTCGGAACAAATAAGGAAGAAGTAAAAGAGGCTCTCTATGAGGGTCGCTGTGGAATAGGTGTTGAGGATGTGCGTAGAGAATACGGCTATCAGTCGTCGTTGACTGGTATTGTAAAGCGTCCTGTACTAAAAGGTATTCTTCCTCGTCGTGCACGTGTTGGTCTGCCTGAAGAAGGCGAATATGCGTTTATGGCAGCACGTGAGGCTTTTGAACAAGCTGGTATTGACGATGATTTCCTTAAGGAAAATGAGGTAGGCGTAATCTTTGGAAATGACTCCACAGCAGAATCGGTTATAGAGGCAGCCCATATTATGGACGAAAAGCACGACACACAGATGCTTGGTTCAGGCTATATTTTCCAGAGTATGAACTCTACCGTAAACATGAACCTTAGTTCGATATTCCATCTTCGTGGTGTGAACTTCACTATCAGTTCGGCATGTGCAAGTGGCAGTCATTCTATCGGTATGGGCTTCCTGCTTATAAAGCAAGGTCTGCAGGATAGGGTTCTTGTTGGTGGTGCACAGGAAGTAAACTATTACAGTATGGCTACTTTCGATGCCCTCGGTGCGTTCTCAAAGCGTATGGATGAGCCAACAAAAGCAAGTCGTCCTTTTGACCGTGACCGTGACGGATTGATTCCAAGCGGTGGTGCTGCAGCCTTAGTACTTGAAGATTATGAAAGTGCTGTTAAGCGTGGTGCAACGATATTGGGAGAAATTGTTGGATATGGTTTCTCAAGTAATGGAGGTGGTATATCTCAGCCAAGTGACGACGGAAGTTTGATAGCTATGGAACGTGCGTTAAAGATGGCCGATATGACTGCCGATGATGTTGACTATGTTAATGCTCATGCCACTTCAACTCAGCAGGGCGATATGTTTGAGGCAATAGCCTTAGACAGATTGTTCCGTGATACACATGCGTTGATATCATCAACCAAGGGTATGACTGGTCATGAGTGTTGGATGGCTGGCGCATCAGAGATTGTTTATTCCATGCTGATGATGCAGAACAGCTTTGTTGCTCCAAACATCAACTTTGAGAATCCAGACGAATATAGTAAGAATCTAAACCTTGCAACAAAGACTGTTGACACAAATATAGATGTGATTCTCAGCAATAGTTTTGGTTTTGGAGGTACAAACTCAGCTCTTGTTGTAAGAAGGTTTAAAGAATAAAACTATGTATCTTTCAGACGAATTAAAAAAGAAATATACCAAAGAACAGCTTTCTGCACGTGATGCTCAGCGAATGGCTGAGTTTATTGCCTTTGGTCCTATTGTTTTTGAGGTTAGTCGTATAATGCTTAAATGGGGTATCTTTGATTTGCTCAGAGATAAGCCGATGACCATTCAGGAAGTAGCCTACGAAACACGACATAGCGAATATGCTATTAAGTGTTTGTTGGAAGCATCGCTTACTATTGGTACTGTTCTTGTGAATGACGAAAACAATAAGTTCGAGATTTCAAAGACAGGCTGGTTTCTGGTTAACGACCATGCCACTCGTGTTAATGTGGACTTCAATCATGATGTAAACTACTTAGGTATGTATGACCTGGAAGAAGCTCTTAACGAGGGAAGACCGGCAGGACTTAGCTCTTTAGGTAACTGGCCAACGGTATATGAAGGACTCTCGCAGTTGCCAGAGCAGGCACAGAAGAGTTGGTTTGCCTTTGATCATTTCTATAGTGATTCGTCTTTTGAGGAAGCGTTGAAGATAGTCTTTGCTAAAAAGCCAAAGACATTACTTGATGTAGGTGGCAACACAGGACGATGGGCTTTGAAGTGTGTTGACTATGACGAGGACGTGAATGTAACTATCATGGACCTTGCTCAGCAGTTAAAACTGATGCAGCGAGCTGTCGAAGGCACCTCGAACGCATCTCGAATAAATGGCTTTGCTACAGACATGCTTGATGAAAGCCGACAGTTTCCTACCGACAAGCATTATGATGCTATATGGATGAGTCAGTTTCTTGACTGTTTCTCATTGATACAGATAGAGAGTATTCTTGTCAGGGCAGCAAAGATTATGGACGAGAATACCACATTATATATTATGGAAACCCTGTGGGATCGTCAGAAATATGAGCCTGCTGCATTCTGTCTGACTCAGATAAGCCTGTATTTCACATGTATTGCCAACGGTAACAGTAAGATGTATCATAGTGAAGACCTTATCAGAGCAATAGAGAAGGCTGGTTTGAAGGTAAAGACTATACATGACAATCTTGGTCAGGGACATAGTATTTTGGAAGTAACAAAATAATAAGAAATAAATATGAATAGAACAGAAATTGAAGAGAAGGTACGTGATTTCTTGATTGACGACCTTGAAATTGATGAAGAGAAGATTGCTCCAGAAGCATTGCTTAAAGACGATTTAGGTATTGACTCTCTTGACTTTGTGGATATTGTTGTTATTGTAGAAAAGAACTTTGGCTTTAAGATTAAGCCAGAGGAGATGGCTGGTGTAAAGACTCTGAGCCAGTTCTGCGATTATATTGAAAGCAAGGTTAACGCATAACAAGCAAGAGATGACAAAGGGTAATAAGCAAGAGTGGTCTGGGAAAACAGCAGGAGCCGACTGGATGCATAGTGCGTCTATAGGTATTGTGCGTGTTATTCCGTTGCCTCTTGTATATACCTTTGTTAGCGTGTTTGTTATTCCCTGGTGCATGCTTATCAATCGCAAGGGATTTTCGGCAATATGGTTTTTCATGCGTAAGCGTATGAAGTATTCATGGATAAAGTCTTTCTGGATGACATATATAAACCATTGCCGTTTTGCCGAAATAATAATAGACCGCTTCTATATGTATGGTGGTGGTAAGTTTAAGTTTGATATCCCTGAAAGCGATATATATAAAAGGTATGCGCAAGATGATGCTGGGTTCGTAATATTATCGGCCCATGTAGGCAATTACGAGATTGCGGGATATGAGCTTGTTGCTGATAAGAAAAAGTTTAATGCTCTGGTATATGCTAAAGAGGCACAGGTAGTTATGAATAATCGTCAGAAATTATTTGTGGGAAATAATCTAAATATGATACTTATACAAGACGATATGAGTCATCTGTTTGAGATTAATAATGCTTTGGCGCGAGGCGAGAGTGTGAGCATACCAGCAGACCGTGTTTTTGGTAGTCCAAGAACGGTGTCTGTTCCTTTCTTAGGCGACAAGGCAGATTTCCCTTTAGGTCCGTTTGCTATTGCTGTGCAAAGAGAACTGCCAGTATTGGCTATTCACGTGATGAAAACAGGTGTTTATCATTATACCTTAAGTATTCGTGAACTAAGTCAGGGGGAAGGAAATATGAAGCAGCGAGCTGCTCATCTTGCAAAAGAATATGCTGCACATCTTGAGAGTGTTGTAAAAGAACATCCAGAACAATGGTTTAACTATTTTGATTTCTTCAATGGAACTGAACATTCAAAAAACTCGTGAATTACTGCCACAGCAACCACCATTTGTGATGATTGACTGTTTGACAGCCTTTGACGAGAAGTTTACGGAGACATGTTTTGAGGTGCGCGAAGACAATATATTTGTGGAGGAGGGCAGACTTAATGCCTGTGCGCTTGCAGAAAATATTGCTCAGACTTGTGCAGCCCGTTTGGGTTATGTGAACAAATATATTCTTAAAAAGGATGTTCAGATAGGTTTTATTGGTGCGATAAAAAATCTTGTAGTCGAAGAAACACCATGTGTTGGCGATATTCTTCACACTCGTATAGATGTATTGCAAGATATTATGGGTGTTACACTTGTTGATGCAAAAATAGAAAGCAATAATAAGGTGATAGCCACTACACAGATGAAAATAGCTGTTGCAGAAAAACAATAATGTGATGAAGGAACTCAAGGCAAGTAAAACATTCGAAGTTCGTTTTAGCGAGGTTGACTCAATGCGCATAGTATGGCATGGCTCATACCCTCTCTATTTTGAAGATGCCCGTGAGGCATTTGGCAAGAAGTATGGTTTGGAATATATGACCATGCTTCGTAATGGTTTTACGGCTCCACTTGTTGATTTAAGTTTTCATTATCATAAGCCTCTGATTTATGGTATGACACCTCGCATAGACATTATCTATCATCCAACAGATGCTGCCAAGCTAAAGTTCACATATGAGATTCGCGATAGTGATACGGATGAACTGCTTGCTTCTGGCGAGTCAACACAGGTGTTCCTGAATGCAGAAACCAATGAGCTGATGTGGGAGTATCCTTCATATGTTGAAGAATGGAAAAAGAAATGGTTGAATGATTAGAGTAGTAGCACATAATATCATATCGCCCTTAGGTAATAGCAGTATAGAAAACTATAATGTTATTAAGCAAGGTGTGTCTTCTATCAAAAGATATGAAGATAAGTATGGTATTACAGAACCATTCTGTGCGTCACTCTTTAATGAAGATCGTGATTTTCAGGAACTTGCCATTTCATCGATAGATGACGCAACAAAAACACTCGATTTCAACGATAAGAATATTCTGCTTGTTATCAGTACTGTTAAGGGAAATATTGCTGATGATGAATATGCCTCACGTTTACGTGATACTCTTGCAGGAAAATGGCAGGCAAAGGTAAAGGTAATTGTTGTCAGTAATGCCTGCACATCGGGTGTTTGTGCTCAGATAGTAGCAGCAAGAGCATTAGAGATGCAAGACGAAGGCAACAGTTTTGATTATGCTGTTGTCGTTGGTATTGAGATTATGAATAAGTTTATAGTCTCAGGTTTTCAAAGTCTTAAGGCTGTGAGCGATGAAGCCTGTAGGCCTTTTGATATAGAGCGTATAGGCATGAACCCAGGTGAGGCAGCTGCCACAATGGTATTGCAGAAAGTTGATGAAGCTAAGTCAACAGACTGGATTTATCAAGCGGGCGAAATGGCTAATGACGGTTATCATATTTCAAGTCCGTCGCCAGTGGCTGAGGGTGCAAGCAAGGCGTTGAAAGTTGTTCTTGAAAATATAGACACGCAAGATATAGTGTTGGTGAATGCTCATGGTACAGCCACTTTATATAACGATGAGATGGAGGCAAAGGCCATTTCTCAAGTCGGTCTTATGGATGTTCCTGTAAACTCATTAAAAGGTTATTTTGGCCATACCATGGGCGCTGCAGGTGTGCTTGAAACTATTGTGACTATGCTTTCGATAGATGATGGAGTGATACTTGCAACTAAAGGCTATGATGAACAAGGCACATCACGTAAACTGAATATTTATAACGAGAACATCGTTTTGGCAGATGCAGAGGAAAAGTCTTGTTTTATAAAGATGATTTCTGGCTTTGGTGGCATTAATGCAGCAATAGCCTATTCACATAAACCTGTTGGAAGAAAAGACTTCTCTTGTGTGTGTCAGAAGGTGAAGTCTATTGATATAGATGAAAAGAATTGTCCATCTTTGAAGGAAGTCTATAAAACGAGAATAGCCGACTATCCAAAGTTCTATAAGATGGATGTTCTTTCGCAGTTGGGATTTGTTGCCAGTGAACTGTTGCTGAAAGAAGAAACAAAAGATGACGATTATGCCGTAGTTCTTTTCGGACAGTCAGGCTCTAAGGTTGTAGATGAGCAGTATCGTGCTACTATTCATGCAGACAACTATTTTCCAAGTCCAAGTCTGTTTGTATATACCTTGCCAAATATAGTTTGTGGTGAAATAGCTTTGCGACATAATTTTCATGGGGAAACGCTCTATATACAGATGCCAGAAAAAGATGAAGAACTGATGATGCATATCGTAAAGGGAAGTATGCTTTTCGGGAAAATGGACCATTCCATCGCAGGATGGATAAATGCAGACTCAGAAAAAGAATATAATTGTAATTTAAATATATATAAACAATAATGGAATTAAAAGACGAACTCAAAAACAAGGTAATAGAAGCTTTGAATCTTGAAGATTTAACAGCTGTAGATATTGAAGACGATGCACCACTCTTCGGCAATGAAGGTCTGGGACTTGACAGTATCGATGCCTTGGAACTTATTGTAATGTTGGAAAAGAGTTACGGAATAAAAATAAAAGATCCAAAGGCTGGTAAAGATATTTTTAAGAGTATCTCTACATTAGCTGATTATATTACCGAGAACCGTGCGAAATAAAGTTGTTATCACAGGAATGGGCGTTATTTCGGCTATTGGCAACAATGTCGAAGAAAACCTTATATCACTGCAGCAAAACCGCAGTGGTGTGAGCCCTGTAAAGTATCTGAACACTTCGCATAAGGATTTACTTGTTGGCGAGGTGAAGATGAGTAATGAAGAGATGTGCCATGAACTCGCTATAGATGATACGGCCGTTTGGTCGCGTAGCGAACTGCTTGGCGTCTGGGCTACTCACGAAGCTATAGGCTCGGCTTTTCAAGATGTGAAAGGCTTGGCTCATGAGCGTTGTGCCTTTGTAAATGGTACAACGGTTGCAGGTATGGATATTACAGAGAAAGCCTATCCTGATAACATTACAGCACAGATTCTTGATAATCATGATTGCGGTGGATGCACGGAAAAAATAGCTCATTTTTTCAAAAACAGCGATAAAACCGCACTCTTTGATAAAACAATAACCCTGTCAACAGCTTGTTCGTCGGCTTTAAATGCCATTATCCGTGGTGTAAGAATGGTTGAAGCAGGCGAAACCGATGTGGCTGTGTGCGGCGGTACAGAGGCGTTGAGCGTATTTCATCTTAATGGTTTTAAGTCGTTGATGATTCTTGACGAACAGCGTTGTCGACCTTTTGATGCCTCCCGTCAGGGGCTAAACTTGGGCGAGGGTGCAGCCTATCTTGTTGTAGAAACTGAAGAACATGCTCTGGCACGTGGTGCAAAGATTCTTGCAACCTTCTCTGGAGCAGGAAATGCCTGTGATGCTTTTCATTCTACAGCAACAAGCGAAAATGGTGAAGGCGCATTCCGTGCAATGACCTTTGCTCTTAATGATGCTCATCTTGCAGCACAAGATATTCATTATATCAATGCTCATGGTACGGGCACAACAAACAACGACAGTTCAGAAAGTTATGCTATAAAGCGTGTGTTTCATGATCATGCTCCGCTATTCTCATCAACAAAGGCGTTTACGGGTCATGCTACAAGTGCTGCCGGCGCTATAGAAGCCGTTTTTTCAATACTTTCTCTCGTACACAACTTTATACCGGTAAACCTTGGGTGGGAGAAACCATGTTACAGGTGTTATGAGCCGTATATGGGCGGTTCTCATGCAGAGGTGAAGCATGTGATGTGTAATTCATTTGCCTTCGGTGGTAATGATTCTTCAATAATTCTTTCAGCATACAGCAAGAAAGAAGCATGTAAAAGCAATATAGACGCATTATACGAGGAATATAGAACCATAGAGTTGATGGGCGAGAAGATTCGGTTGCCTAAGCGTGTTAAACTCTTTCACGTTACAGAGGCAGTTGAAGACGGTGAGATAAGAGAATATATCTCTCCAATGAAAACCCGTCGCTATAGCCACATGCTCAAGCGCGCGTTGGCAACAGCGTTGAAATGCTGTCGTGACAGTGGTATTCTTGTTCCAGATGTGATCATTAATGCTACATCGCTTGGAAATATTCAAGACAGCGTGAAGATATTGCAGCAGTTGAAGAGCGAGGGTGAGGATGCAATGTATCCAGCACTTTTCACACTTTCAACGCATAATTCGGCAGCTACACTGTTGGCTATGGAACTACATTGTCATGGATATAATAACACCTATTCACATCGTGCGCAGTCGTTAGAACAAGCAATCAGTGATGCTTGCGAACAGTTGCTTTCTGGGCGTGCCATGAATGCACTTGTTACGTTGAACGATGAGGTTACATCAGAGTATGTTAGTATTATGAACAAAGAGTGTTATTCTCCTGATTATAAGACTGATGTGTCGGTAGCTTATATGTTTACTTTAGAAGATTAAGCGATAAATATGATATATAGATTACTCTTGATATCAGTTATACAATGCCTCCTTCTTTGTGGAGGACAGGTGTTGTTGAAGTTTGCTTTGAAGGTAATGGGAAATTTCTCATGGAGCATGAGCTTCTTTGTTAGTCAGTTAACCAACTGGTGGTGGCTTGGTTGTGGTTTATGCTATGGTGCAGCCACAGTTCTATGGATGTATATAATTAAGAACTTTCCATTCTCAATGGCTTATCCCATGATATCAATGAGTTATGTCTTTGGTATGTTGGCTGCAATGTTTATCTTTCACGAGACAATACCATTGACGCGCTGGATAGGTGTTGCACTTATCATGTTGGGCTGTATTCTAGTTGCAAAATAGTTTGTTATGAAAGAAAATAAATACAAATATATATTATTATCTTTGCTTTTTATGTTTGCTGTTCCTACGATGGCACAGCAACTAAAGAAAGCTTCTGCAGCGAAGGCAAAGTCTATGATTTCAACTATAGCGAAATATTCAAAGGCTATGTCTGCGATGACTGCTAACTTCACTCAGAGAAGTAGTTTCTCCTTCATGGATGAACCTGTTGTAAGTTATGGTTCAATGGTTTACAGCGCTCCGTTAAAGCTTGAATGGATATATACTAAACCATATAAATACACGTTTGTTATTGAAGGAAACAAGGTAACAACGAAGTCGGGTAAGCATACTTCAACAATGGATCTCTCGGCAAACAGCATGTTTAAGAGCATTTCAAAAATGGCTTTCAGCAGTATCAATGGTGACAGCTTTACTTCAAACCGTGACTTCACTGTTACCATGTACACACGTGGTAAATACTGGGTAGGTGTGCTCACACCTCGTTCTGAGGCGATGAAAAATCGCTTGAAGAATGTAACAATAGAGTACGACCCAGCAATACATAATGTAAGAAAGATAGACATGACTCATAAAAATGGTGATTTCATCGCTATTGAGTTTAAAAATATCAAAACATCTACCCATAAGACTTGCAAATGAGACTATTAGAAAAAATGTTCACATCTGTAGGTGAGCCAACTGCAGACAATGCAGTATATGCTCTTTCCTTGCGTCCTGATGTTAATCATGTTATCTATCAGGCACATTTCCCTGGTAGTCCTGTAACACCGGGTGTGTGTATTATCAAGGTAATAGGTGAGATAATAGAAAAGCATCTTATGAAGACCATAGAACTGCAGGAAGTGAAGAATCTTAAATTCATTGTACCTGTAGTTCCAACCCAAGACAAAGAGATAGATGTTTTATTCTCGCAGCTTGAAATAGTTGACGACGTTATTCGTGCTCGAGGAACAATAGAAAAAGGCAAAACGATATATACAAAATTCTCTACTTTATGGAAAATCAAGAAGTAAGGAACATAATGACAGAAGAGCGCATCTGTGTTCTTATACCGTCATATCGTAATGAAGCGACACTAACGGATGTAGTATGTCGTGTAAAGGCATACACCGATAATATAATTGTTGTTCTTGACGGCTATCCCGAGAAGAGTCTGAAACTTCTTCGTGAGGCCAACCTTCACCCAGAGATAGTGTGCTATGAGCATAATAAAGGTAAGGGAACAGCATTGAAAGAAGGTTTTGCACGTGCTATTCGCATGGGGTTTGAGTATGCTATTACCATAGACAGTGATGGCCAGCATTATCCAGAAGATATTCCCCATTTCATCGAGACATTCATGCAAAATAAGGGCGCTTTCATCGTTGGAGCACGCGATTTCTCAAACCCAAACATGCCTAACAGCAATAACTTTGCTAATAAGTTCAGTAATTTCTGGTT
>JAEEGL011281516.1_pt1 | contig 12750 bp, 8 predicted proteins | sample 9134231 | NCBI WGS metagenome assembly JAEEGL01 (sample SAMN16246548, study PRJNA631951) | gut metagenome | biome: gut microbiome; feature: rumen; material: fiber-attached | host: Bos | place: Iran: Karaj | collected 2018-10 | reverse complement strand
GACATTTGCAGAATTGGTCGAGTTCCAGAATGACGTTGCGTATCCGCGCGTCAGACCGTTCTCGCGGTAGATCTCGATGAGCTGGTCTGTCGTGTTGGCGTTGAGCGCCGAGGGTATCTTCTTGACCGTTAAGAGACAGACGATCGCAAAGAAGGCAAATACAGGCACGAGCAGAACGTACCATCTCACATACTGTCCGGTGATGAGCATCTCGAGCGCAAACAGGATCGTTGTGATAAGTGCGCTGCATGCCAGTCCTGCGAGGCGCCAGTTGGATACGAGCGCATAACTTACGGAATATGAATACATCGTTGTTGCAAACATTATCGCGTGAAACAGCACAACAAGGCGCACCATTCTGTTTTTGATCTTTTTGTAAGAGATGAGCGCGATCGCCGGAACGATCAGAAGGATGAGCGCGAGCGTGTACATGCACAGTATCCGGATTCCGTCAAAGCTCTGCATCAGGACGTCGCTGCCCGAGTCACCGGTCAGCACCCTTGTCCACTCGAGAATGAAAGGACTCTGATTCCACATCCAGCCGTTATCGGGCAGAAGAGCGGTTATCGAATCCTCGTATTCGCTGCTCGCAAAGAACACCATTTTTATGATGACACCGCAGACACCGCCTGCGGCAACGACAGCCATGTCATGGATCAGCCTTTTGTCGCCTTCGTATGATATCGGACGCTTATCAAGGTATCTTTCGAGAACGATCGAGCCCGCAAACGGCACGAAGAACAGAAGACATGTCGCAATGCCGTTTGTCGCGCACAGCGCACAGAAAACGGCGATAACGATCGTATAGGTTTTTCCTTTGGGAAGTTCGGGATCCCAGAGGGACGATTTTCGCAGCAATGCGTACGCAAAGCACATGAACACTATCGCCAGGCTGTAGTGGATTATGTGCCCGTAGAATATCATTCGCGTTATCTGCGAAGCACACATGAATATGAGAACGAGCCCGGCCAGGGCGAAAATCATGCCGCGACTGTGGCCGCATGCCCTGAAGAACATTAGCAGCGCGATCGCAAAGATGATGACAAAAACTGTCATTCCGAGTTGGTGCGAGAAATATGTCATTCCAAATGCCGCAACTATCGGGATCATGATCGGGATTCCCGAGAAAGGCAGGAAATACGCATACCAGTAATCGGGATCATAGAAATGACCGCTTGTGACCGATGCGTTCGCCCAAAGTATCGTATCCGTGAAATCCGCATTAAACTCCGCCCTGCAGCGTTTATAGATATAAAAGATGACAGCGAACAGGCCGAGGAGGAATACTCCGATGCCCATAAGCGTTTCTGTCGTGTTTTTGTGTTTTTTTATGAATTCCATGCCGCCTCCTGCAAAATCCCTATAATTATATAATGGAAGCCCCATTTTTTCAAACCTGAAAGCACGTTAAAAAGCGCAGTAAAATGTTGCTCATATTGTGGCTTTAGTGGTATACTGAACTATATCTTGATTCTAAGGAAGGGGTTTTATTATGGATAATTACAAAAAGATCGATCATCCCAAGAACAAGGACGTTGTGCTCCGTTATGTTCCGGGACATTTCATCACGCCCAACACACATGTAAATTACTACATGGATCTTACGGACATGAAGTCAAGACAGCGTGAGGCCAGAGCTACCGGGGAGGAGCTTGCCGACAACTATCTTGCTTCGGATGTGATCGACACGATCCTCTGTATCAACGGTACCGAGGTCATCGGTTCATACCTGGCAAACAAGCTGACGAAGGCAGGCCTTGTTTCTGCCAACCGTCATAAGACGATGTACATCACGAGCCCTGAGTATAATGTGATCGGGCAGATGATGTTCAGGGAAAACAACAAGCATATGATCCACGGCAAGCGCGTTCTTATCCTTATAGATACGGCAACTACCGGCGGAACGTTAAAGAGCGCTATAGGATCTGTAAGATTTTACGGCGGAACGCCTATCGGCATCTCCGCGATATTTTCAATGGCAACACAGATCGAGAACATTCCGATCAGATCGCTCTACTCGATGAGAGATCTTCCCGATTACAAGAGTTTCAGACCCGAGGAGTGCCCGCTCTGTCAGGCAAATACTCCGGTAGATGCCATCTGTAACGGTTTCGGATATTCATCGGTCAATTAAGTGAGATGATCATAACATGAAGATTTCCGAATTATTCAGGACGGACGGGAGACACATGTCTTTTGAGGTGTTCCCGCCCAAGACAAGTGACAAATACGAAAGTGTACAGGCGGCGGCGGAATCCATCGCCGCACTTTCGCCTTCATTTATGTCCGTGACATACGGCGCGGGCGGCGGCACGAGCAAGTATACGCTTGATATTGCAAAGGATATCGAGATTACGTTCAAGGTACCGTGCCTGGCGCATCTTACATGCGTGAGCTCCACGAAGGAGACCGTGAAGGAGCGCATCGCCGACATGAAGGCAGCGGGCATCGAAAACGTCATGGCGCTTCGCGGCGACCTGACTCCCGAGATGGAAGGCGCAGACAGGAGCGGCTGGGCATACCGTCATGCGGTCGAACTGATACGTGACATCAAAGAGAGCGGAAATGATTTCTGCATAGGCGCGGCGTGCTATCCGGAGGTTCATCCGGAAAGCGTCAATCAGAAGGAAGACATACTTCACCTGAAGGAGAAAGTCGACGCGGGAGCGGATTTTCTCACGACACAGATGTTCTTTGACAACAACCTGTTCTTTAATTTCCTGTATAAGATCAGGGAAGCCGGCATTACCTGCCCGATCATTCCCGGCATAATGCCGATCACGAATGCCAATCAGGTGGCACGTGCGATCAAGTTATCGGGATCGTTCATGCCGCAGCGTTTCAAGAGTCTTGTGGATGCTTTCGGAGACAATCCGGAGGCCATGTCACAGGCGGGGATAGCGTATGCGACCGATCAGATAATCGATCTGTATGCAAACGGCATCAGGTTCATTCACGTATATTCGATGAACAAGCCTCAAGTCGCAAAGGCGATCCTCGATAACCTTTCGGAAATAGTCGCAAGATGACACCACAGGGTATCAGTTCATTTGATGAACCGGATTTTGTCCGGAGAGAAATACTGCGCTACGCCATGTGCGGCGGATGCGATGATGAGAAGATGCTCGCGTTTATGGAGGACTGCATCGATGAATGCAGGAAATTTGCGCAGTTCTCGTACAGGGTGTCTTATTGTGTTCTTCCGATATTGTCGCTTGATGAAGAGTCGGGCGAAATTGATATGGATGTTATGAAGATCACGAGCCGCTCACTTGCGGGAAACCTTGCCGGATGCAACGAGGCGGTCGTATTTGCGGCGACGGTCGGCCCGGGTATAGACAGACTGATCAAAAAATACACCAAGCTCGATCCGGTGAAAGCTCTTTTCATGCAGGCGATCGGAGCGGAGCGCGTCGAGACGATGTGCAACATGTTCTGCGACTCGTATCCGCAAAAGCTGAGGCCACGATTTTCGCCCGGATTCGGAGATCTGGCGCTGTCCGTACAGCCGGATGTCCTGAAAATAACAAATGCCCGCAAGAACCTGTCGATCACGCTTGACGAGGGATTTCTGATGTCCCCGAGCAAATCCGTGACCGCATTCGCGGGTGTAGAAGAAAACGTCGAATGACTTACACATTTGCTCGAAAAGGCGCTTTTGCTCCTTTCCGGACGTCCGATGTCAGGATTGCGAAGCAATCGTGACCAGGCGACGCCGACGAAGTCGGTGTTGTAACAACGTCCTCCAAAGCTTTTCTCACAAATAGTAAGTCATTCTCCTTGATCAACATTATGGATTTCAGAGAGTTTTTAAGAGACAATTTCGTAATCTTGGACGGCGGCATGGGCTCGCTGCTGCAAAAGCGCGGCCTGAAGCCGGGTGAAAAGCCCGAGACGTTCAACATCCTTCATCCGGAGATCATAATCGATATCCAGAAGGCATACTTTGATGCGGGCTCAAACGTTGTTAATGCCAACAGTTTCGGCGCCAATCCGTTCAATTTCCCGGATGAAGCTCAGCTGAAGCAGGTAATAGAAGCCGCGATCGCAAACGGTAAGGAAGCGGCAAGACTGTCGGATGAGGGAAGCGGGGAGAGCAGCAGGCGGCCCAGGTTTGTTTCGCTTGATATAGGCTCATTGGGGCAACTCCTAAAGCCGTACGGTCAGCTCGAATTCGAAGATGCCGTTGAGGCATTTGCGAAAATAGTACGTATCGGCGCCGCAGCCGGTGCGGATCTTGTGTCGATAGAGACGATGAATGACTGCCTTGAGACGAAGGCAGCACTTCTGGCGGTAAAGGAAAACTGCGATCTGCCGGTGATCGTGACCGACGCTTTTGACGAGAACGGACAGCTGATGACGGGCGCTAATCCTTCCGCGATGACCGCAATGCTCGAAGGCATGGGCGCGGACGCGGTCGGAACGAACTGCTCGGTAGGTCCCAGACAGCTTCGCGGCGTAATGGAGGAGTTCCTCGGGTGCGCATCGGTACCTGTAGTGTTCAAACCGAACGCGGGACTTCCGAGGGTTGAGAACGGCGAGACCGTATTTGATGTCACGGTAGACGAGTTTGCCGAAGAAGTCATCATGCAGATGGAAGCCGGTGTCAGAGTCGTCGGCGGATGTTGCGGAACGACACCGGAATATATTAAGAAGGTAACGGATCTTGTAAAGGCGAGAGGCCTCACACCGAAGCCGCTGACCGACAAGAATCTTTCTGTTGTCAGCTCATACACACATGCGGTATATTTTGATAAGGACCCGATACTGATCGGAGAGCGGATCAATCCTACGGGCAAGAAGCGTTTCAAGCAGGCGCTGATCGAGCATGACATGGACTATATCCTCAACGAAGGCCTCAGGCAGGCGGATGAGAAAGTCCATATACTCGATGTTAACGTCGGTATTCCCGATATCGATGAACCGGCGCTTTTGACTGAGACAGTCAAGGAACTCCAGGCAGTTACCGATTTGCCCCTCCAGCTTGATACATCCGATCCGATCGCAATGGAGAGAGCGCTTCGGGCATATAACGGAAAAGCCATGATCAATTCGGTCAACGGCAAGGAAGAAGTTATGTCCGCGATCTTTCCGCTCGTTAAGAAATACGGCGGATTCGTTGTCTGCCTGACGATAAATGAAGGCGGCATCCCCGAAACCGTAGAAGAGAGGATGGAGGTCGCAAAGAAGATCATCGAGACCGCCGAAAGCTACGGGATAGCGCGCAAGGATCTGATTTTCGATCCTCTGTGCATGACGATAAGTGCCGATACCTCGGCCGCAGTCACGACTCTTGAATGCGTGAGGATACTGAAAAATGAGTTCAAGGTCCACACATCGCTTGGAATAAGTAATGTTTCGTTCGGTCTTCCGAAGCGAAGCATGATAACCGCGGGAATGTTTGCGGCAGCGCTCGAGGTTGGACTGTCTGCGGCGATCATGAACCCGTTCTCGTCGGAGATGATGACGACATACCATGCGTACCGCGCAATCCACGATCTTGACGCGAACTGTTCCGATTTTATCGCGTTTGCGACCGGATTTGACGAGAAGTACGGTGCTCTTGTGGCGGCCGGCGCAGCATCCGGTGCGGCAGGGGCAACACCGGGCACAGGCGATAATCCTTCAGCCGGTGATACCGCCAACATGACGGAACTGATGGGCGCGATAGTTAAAGGCCTGAAGGAAAAGGCGGCTAAGATCACCGATACGCTTATTAATGAAGAGGGAAGGGATCCGCTCGTAATAGTTTCGGAAGAAGTCATCCCTGCGCTTAACGTTGTAGGTGAAGGGTTTGAGGCCAAGAAGATATATCTGCCGCAGCTTCTGATGAGTGCTGAGGCGGCAAAGGAAGCGTTTGTGATCATCAAGGCTTCGCTTGACAGGGCGCCGTCTGCGGATGATTCAAAAGCAAAGAATTCCGACTGTAAGATAGTCATCGCCACGGTTAAAGGCGATGTTCACGATATCGGCAAGAACATAGTAAAACTGCTGCTTGAAAATTACGGATTTGACGTTACGGATCTTGGTAAGGATGTTGATCCCGAGGACGTTCTTAAAGAAGTTGAGAGGCTTCATGCCGATGTATGCGGTCTCTCCGCACTGATGACAACGACTGTTCCCGCGATGGAGGATACGATCAGACTCATCCATGAAAAAGCGCCATGGTGCAAGGTCATGGTCGGAGGAGCGGTACTTACGCAGGAATATGCCGATAAGATCGGTGCCGACGGTTATTCGAAAGATGCAATGGGCTCAGTTAGATACGTTGAAAAACTGATGGCTGAAAAAGGAGGAAAATAATGGAAGGATTTGATTTTCTCGATCAGGAAGTTGGTCTTGAATATTGTGCCGGAGACGAGGAGATCTACCGCGAGATTCTTGAAGGCTATCTCGAGGAGGACAGGCGCGAGGAACTGAAAAAGTGTTTTGACGCAGGGGATCTTGCAACATACAGGGTCAATGCGCATGCGATCAAATCCACCAGCCTTACGATCGGGGCAACGGAGCTTTCCGCCAAGGCCAAGGCTCTTGAATATGCCGCAGCTGACGGAGACATGAACTTCGTCAAAGAGAATAACGATGAACTTGTTGCAATGTACTCGGACATTCTCGATAAGATCAAGGCAGCTCTGTAATTGACCGAAGAAATGATATCTCAAATACATATTTCCGTAAGGGGACTCGTTGAGTTTATCCTGCGCCACGGCGATATCGACAACCGGCGCAAGGCTTCAACGGGTCCCGTTATGCTTGAAGGGGCCAATCTCCACCGGATGATACAGCGCCGACAGGGCAGGGAGTATCATGCGGAGGTGTATCTATCCTGCATGATCAGGCGCGGGGACTGCGAGATCGTGATCGACGGAAGGGCCGACGGGATCATATGGCCCGAGGAGAACTTCGGAAGCTTTTCGGAAGATGAAGGTAAACAGGTAGCTTATCTTGAAATGGCTCGGGTGTCTGACAGTGCGCCGGCTGCAAAAAGGGGGGACCCGCAAAGCGGGGGGATTCCTTATTGCCTAAGCGAGGATAATAATCAGCTTGGTGGCATCACTGCAGACCCCCTCGCCCGGTCCACTGAAAAGAATGTATTTATAGATGAGATTAAAACTACATACCGTGATCTCGAAAGGATCAAAGCACCGGAGCCTGAGCATCTTGCCCAGGCCAAGGTGTACGCATACATCGTTGCAAAAAGTGCCAAGCTTAATAAGATCGGCGTACGGATGACGTACTGCAATCTTGATACGAGAGAGATCAGGTACTTCGATTACCTGTATACTTTCGAAGAGATCAGTGCGTGGTTTGACGCGCTCATAAAGGCGTATGTCAGATGGGCCGATTTTGAGACCGGCTGGAAGAAGATACGTAACATGAGCATCGAGGACATGGCGTTTCCGTACGAGTACCGCGAAGGCCAGCGTGAACTCATGGGACAGGTCTACAGCTCGATCACAAAGCGTGAGCGCCTGTTCGTCATGGCACCGACGGGAGTCGGCAAGACACTTGCAAATGTTTATCCGTCCATCAAAGCGCTCTCACAGGACAAGGGCGACAAGATATTCTATCTGACCGCGAAGACGATCACGAGAACAGTTGCTTCCGACTGCGTCAATCTTCTTCGGGATCACGACGATACAAAAGGTCTCCGTCTCAAATCAGTAACCCTCACCGCCAAAGAAAAGATATGCCCTCTTGAAAAATGCGAATGCAATCCCGAAGCATGTCCTTATGCAAAAGGACATTTCGACAGGATAAACGATGCGATGTACGACCTTCTTATCAATGAGGATGATTTCTCGCGAGAGAAGATCATGGAGTATGCCGATAAGCACAAGGTCTGCCCGTTTGAGTTTTCACTCGATATGTCGCTGTTTTCCGACATGATAATATGCGACTACAATTACGTTTTCGATCCGAATGTATACCTTCGGAGATTCTTCGGCGATACCGCGTCGGGACGTTTTCTCTTCCTTGTCGACGAGGCACACAATCTTGCGGAGCGCGCCATGAAGATGTATTCCGCGCGCATCGTAAAGGAAGATATACTTGATGCAAAGCGGATCGTCAGGCAGATCGATCCTGCACTCGCACGCATGCTTGAGCGGTGTAATAAAAAGATGCTCGAGATGAAGCGCGAATGCGAAGACGTTAAGGTCGTCCCCGATCTTGATGATCTCGTTCTCCTGCTGCTTCGCCTGTGCGCTCGTATCGAGCAGTTCCTTGACGATCACGATCACTTCGAAGGATCCGATGAGTTCCTGGAATTCTATTTTAATCTGAGGCACTTCCTGGCGATGCATGAAACAATGGACGAGCAGGACTACGTGCAGTACGTAAAGCTTGACGAACACCAAAACTTTGAGGCCGATCTTATGTGCGCCAATCCCGCAAAACGCGTAAGGGCATGCTGCGACAAGGCGACTTTCACGGTTTTCTTTTCGGCGACTCTCATCCCCATAGATTATTACAGGATGATGCTCGGTGCGGATGAGAAAGACCCCGCGGTATATGCGAGGTCGGTATTTGATCCCGCCAACCGAGCACTGCTTGTTGCCAGGGATGTAACGAGCAGATATAAGAGAAGGAGCGACAGTGAGTATGACAGGATGGCGGAGTATATCTCGGCCGTCGTTTCCGCGAAGGAAGGAAACTACATCGTGTTCTTCCCGTCGTTTGCGATGCTTGACCGCGTGCATGAGATGTTCATGAACCGGTATCATGATTCCGATACGCAGGAGGTGATCGTGCAGTCGCCGTCGATGTCGGAGAAAGACCGCGAAGAATTCCTGTCGAGATTCAATGCTCAGGATATTGAAAGTGCGTGGAGTCATGCACAGAACGAAGATGGAGCGGGTGGCCGCAGGGATGCCACCAAGCGAGTTCCGCAGACGCGAGAGCTCTTCTCGAGCGGCGAGGACTGTCTGAGCGACTGGCGCCCTGTCGGACAACCGCTCCCTTGCGAAACTCTTATCGGGTTTGCCGTCCTCGGCGGGATTTTCTCCGAAGGGATCGACCTCAAAAACGACGCCCTGATCGGTGCCATAATCGTCGGCACCGGCCTTCCCATGGTCTGCGCCGAAAGAGATCTCATGAAGAGATGCTATGATGACATGGGACTTGACGGGTTTGCGTATGCGTACAGATTCCCCGGAATGAACAAGGTCCTGCAGGCCGCGGGTCGTGTTATAAGGACCGAGGATGACCGCGGCGTTGTTGCACTCCTTGATGAACGTTTCCTCGGGAGGGACTATCTTCGCCTGTTTCCAAGAGAGTGGGAAGACTACACGGTGTGCCGCTGCGATGATATCGTGGAGGCTCTTGAGAGCTTCTGGGGTCATGATGAAACGAAGTGACTGTCCCCGCGTTTCGAAGGAAAATCCGCATGTGTTGATAAGATATGAAAACGGCTTCGGCCGTTTTTTATTTTGGTGTTAAGGATTAACACAGATCGTCCGATATAATAATTGGTATGCATGGAAGCACACCGATTTGGGACGGATCCCGATCAGGCAGTAGCGGTTTCTAAGGCCGCAGAAGGATAAGAAATGGGAAGATCGATCCGTCTTAAATGTAATGACTGTTCAGTATCATATGACCTTCGAATCGGTCAGGGCATGAGCGATAACAAGATCGAAAACGTGCTCGGACACTTCGATGGGAAAACGGCAGATCTTATAAAAGAAAAACTCTCTGTTCTCGGAGAGAACGGATACTGGAATTACCGCAGCATGATAGGTTACTGCGAATCCTGCGGATCTTTTATTGATACTCCCACACTTCATATCATGGATAACGGTAAACATTACGTGACAGCTAAAAAGTGCAGTTGCGGTGCTGATGTTACGCTCATAGACGAAAACGATCAGGCAGGGATGAATGATCTTAAATGCCCGAAATGTTCGGGAACGATAACCATGGAACTCACCGGGATGTGGGATTAAAGGGGAACAGGGATGGTAGTAGCACACAATCTGGCATCAATGAACGCGAACAGAAACCTCGGGGTTTCTACGGCAAGCATTAAGAAGTCGGGAGAAAAACTCTCATCGGGATATAAGATCAACCGCGCAGCAGATGATGCGGCAGGTCTTACGATCTCCGAGAAGATGAGAAGCCAGATCAGAGGACTCACACAGGCTTCGGCTAACGCACAGGACGGTATTTCTTTTGTACAGACAGCTGACGGAACGCTTGATGAAGTAAGTGCAATGCTCAAACGTGGCAAGGAACTTGCCGTTAAAGCTTCAAACGGAACGCTTACCGAAGCTGACAGACAGGCCATACAGGAAGAAGTTGAGAGCATCAACAACGAGATCGACAGGGTTCAGCAGTCATCGACATTCAATGATTTTCGCATATTCAGTGAAGGCGGATATCCTCCTTCGGAAACAGGTGTGGATCCCAGAATCGCAGCCGATAAAACGGAAAGCGTGATCCCGATTACCGTTACACTCAGTATGGTTGATGCGGGTGGCAATAGGATCGAAGACGTTACGGGTACGTCAAACGGCACAGCGAATTCGTTCAATGCCAATGAGCAGGCGTTGGCTGACTTTGTCAAGGGAGCTGCGAGCAGTGCGGTGAATAGCCTTTCAAGAGTGGATGCCTATCGTGATTTAATGTCAGCTGCGTCCACATCGGGAGTTGAGATCGGTCTCGCTCTTACCAATATTGACGGAACAGGAAATACACTTGCACAGGTCGAGTTCGCGGTAGGAAGCGGCGGTGGAAGGTCAAGCATAATCTTTACGCTCCGGGTTGATACTTCGGATTATAATCCCAATACGATATATTCACTTCCCGACGCAGAGAAGAATGCAAAGTTTTCGGATCTTGCCGCAACAATAGCTCATGAGATGACTCACGCGGTAATGGTCGACATGATGCCCCAGGGAATGCTCACAGGCCTTCCGCAGTGGTTTGTTGAGGGTACTGCCCAGACCTCGAGCGGAGATGGCGGATGGATAAGAAGAAATCCGGATGATGCTTACCTTCAGAATCAGATAAAGGATCTTTACGGTAATCCTTACGGAACGGGTTATCTTGCAGCTATGTATCTCGGACATCTGGCAGGAGGCGGAAATGCGGATGGAACCGGGATCAACTCTGCAACGATCAAATCCGGACTTAATGACGTTCTGACTGAGATCGCAAAAGGAAGCAGTCTCAGTGACGCGATCAAGAACAAAGTTCCCGGTTATGATGATCTTGCTTCTTTTGAAAGTGCATTCATAAACGGCAATACAAACGTGTTCAATTTTGCAAAGAATCTCATGAGTCAGGTTGGTACAGACGGAGCAGGTTCTCTTTTGGCCCCGTCGCTTGGCACTAATGAGGCAACGGCATTTCCTGTGTCTGTCGGAACAACACCCGACTCGGGAAATTATAAAGTCAATACCGATTATCAGGCCGTCAGCAACGGATATAACGGAGCACCGATGCCTGTTCCCGCATCGCAGCAGTACGGCGACGGAATGGGCAGGGTCATTTATCTTCAGGTCGGCGCAGCAAATAAAGAAGAACAGAGGATAGCTGTCAAGAGATTCAACATTTCATGCAACAGCCTTTTTGAAGGCCACAAAATGAACATGTCCACAATAGAAAACGCAAGACAGTCGCTCGCATATATCGACAAAGCGGATGCAAATGTTTCGGCGATAAGAAGTTACTACGGCGCGATCCAGAATCGTCTCGAGCATACGATAGCAAACCTTGACAACGTTGTTGAAAATACGACAGCAGCTGAATCACTGATCAGGGATACAGACATGGCCAAGGAAATGGTTGAATACACGAAGACGAACGTACTCATACAGGCGGGCAACGCAATGCTCTCGCAGGCAATGCAGACGCCGCAGAATGTATTGCAGCTGCTTCAGTAATTATTTATCAAATATGTTCCGGCACCGGGTACGAAGGTACCCGGTTTTTTGTGAAACGCGGGGACAGTCACTTCGTTTCATTTTTTTTGTCCGACATGTAAATAAATGCAGTTTTATGCCGATATAATAATTGAGTCGCAAGGATGCGGCTGCAATTGGGAAGGATCCCGAAACCGGATATAGCAGTACCGAGAGGGAACTCAATTGCTGGCAGTAGCTCATAATCTCGACGCGATGAACGCGCAGAGACAATTCAATATAACCGGAGCGACCATCAAGAAATCGATGGAAAAGCTTTCTTCCGGATACAAGATCAATCGTGCAGCGGATGACGCCGCAGGTCTTACAATCTCCGAAAAAATGAGATCATTAATACGAGGCATGAACCAGGGTTCTGATAATATTCAGGACGGTATCAGTGTCATGCAGATCGCCGACGGTGCGCTTGCTGAAGTTCACGGCATGCTTCATCGTATGACCGAGCTGTCGATAAAAGCAGCAAACGGAACAAACACTGCGGCTGACAGGCAGGCGATCCAGGAAGAGATCAACCAGCTCTCGGCGGAGATCACGAGGATCGGGAAGAGCACCGAATTCAATACAATGCCGATCCTTGACGACGCAACAAAAACCGGTGATGCAGGAAAAATCACCCAGCTCGTAACGTGCCCAAGTGCTGATAAGGGTTATTTAAGCGAGGCAATTCAGGTTGGCTCCAGCTGGCATCCGTCATCAACAATGGATTTTAGTAACATAAATATATTAAATGTAAAAAGCTTGAACGGCGGCGGATTTTCATTCAATTGCAGCGCCTCGTGCTACGAAGCATTTGATTTCAAACTCACAACCGATGGAACGCCAT
>JAEEGL017049606.1_pt1 | contig 12751 bp, 8 predicted proteins | sample 9134231 | NCBI WGS metagenome assembly JAEEGL01 (sample SAMN16246548, study PRJNA631951) | gut metagenome | biome: gut microbiome; feature: rumen; material: fiber-attached | host: Bos | place: Iran: Karaj | collected 2018-10 | reverse complement strand
TTGATTAATGGTTCGGTCGTAAGCTGCATCGCCACTAATACGTATCGTTGGAGCAACACTTCTGTGATTAATCTGGATACGGTCTTTGAATCGAGACCTGCTTCCTTTAAGCCTTTTATGGCTTCAAGATTATTGTTGATATACTCGGGTAAGGTAATGGCAGCCTGAGCGATGGTTCTGTTTTTCTCAGACTCGTTTAAATCTTTCTTGAATTGAAGATATCTCTTATAAACGCCTTCCGAATTGATTGTCAATTCGTACCTGTTCTCGTTTTCAATAATACCTTCCACATATACTATGTAATCATCAAGGTATTTCTGGTATAGCTTATAGACCTCCTCAGTTGGCTTTGAATCAACGCCTTTGATGATTAAAGAGTGCATAACCTGAGCTACGACTACACCTATCGGATTCTCCCCTTCAGGCACAGATAACGACTCTTTATTCTTATCGCAGAAGTCCTTGCAGATCTTTTCAATGAAAGCAACAACATAAGGGTCCAGCTCTTCTATATTAAAACTGGTTTCATCAGCCGTAAAGAAGGAGTCTAATGTTTCGAGTTGCTCCTCAAGTTTTGCACCAGGCTTATTTGCTTTAAGTTTCGACATGAAACGGAAAATCGCCTCAGCCTCATTTCGCTGCTCCGGCGTTGAGGTCATCATCGTATCTGTAGTTGCATTGTTTGTGTTCTCTTCCATGACTAAAACAATTACTTGGTGAAAAGGTTAATGAACTATTTAACTCTTGGCTTTTATCCCCTAATTCTTGACTATCTCGACTTCAGCTCTCCGAATCAGTCTACCGTCCCGCAAATAGCCGTTTTTCCCAATAGAAATGATAGTGCCTTCTGGCTTATCGCTATCGGGAACGGTTCCCGTGATTTCGCAATAATTATCGTCTGCTATTCCGTCAGGGAACTCAACCTTTGTGATTCTGTATTTTTCAAAAATTGCTTCCGTCTTCCTTTTCGCCAAAAGCAACTGTTTAATGGCTTTCTGTGAAGACTCGTCCTGATCTAACCCCCTATCCTTAATCCTTTCTTCCGCTTTTTCAAAAGCGTCCATAATCTGGATAAGATCGGCTCCAATATCATCAAGCTTACGCTCGAACACTAATTGAGATTGGTCAGATTCATTTCTTTGCGCAATATTCTCTTTCATGAGGTTCGCAATCGTCTCCTCAAGTCGGTTTTTATTATTCTTACTCATTATTACAAAGAATTATATGCATCATCGTTAATTGTATTGATATCTATGTTTGTCGGCTGAACCGTGCTCTTCAGGTCATCAAGTTCCCCAACATCATCAAATACCGGGAAAGTAAAGTCTGCCGCCAGACGCGACGCCGGCTTACTCAATTGAGCTCTGGCCGCAGCGATCTCAGCATTGGTGTACTTTCTTTCACGCATTGCTGTCATCTGTGCTTTTAGGATTGCGCCATTATTGGCATCTTGAGGCACGTTGAGTATTTCGTATGGATTCTTCATATCTAAATAAGCTATAATCTTATAGTACGGCTATCTCCGATTCACACGGACGCGACCAATAATATCACAGTTAGAAGCCGCCCAGTTTCTTATAATAATCAAGTCCCTTCTTTAATGCAAGTCCCTTATCATTTAGAGATTTACCATATAAAGAGGACAGGACGTCTCCATCAATAAGCATTCTGGTTTCGAACGGTAGCTGATTCCATATCGAGTTATAGGACTTCCTGAACACCGATGAATGCCTGCGGAACTCTTGACTCTTATTTGCGATAATCTGATTCAATATCCTTTCTACATCTGTCCGTCCATATGCCTGGCCAATGACATACTCCATGACACAGAGATCGCATAGCGTGGCGAGGTTCCCACAAAGTCTTTCATTATCAGGATAACTCGTGTACAATTGATGAATGCGCTTCAACGCGTCAGATTTCTTCATTGTATTGTTATTGACCTTGGCGACGATCTCATTCAAGTCCTTGTCGATTTTTGCCTGCTGGTACTCCTGATTCAATTTTCTGTAGAAAGAAGCATTTGCGCTTTGAACCTTATTAAGTATAGTGGAAACAGCATTCCGGCTTTCCATATCATCTTCCCTTGCCAGCATTTCAAACAAGGTCGAAAGATTGTCTTGGGTGCGTGGATTTGAAGGGTCCAATAAATACACCGACAAAATGTAGTCAGCCGCCTTCGCTTTACTAATCCTGTGCCCATTAACTTCTGCAACGATATGTTGCATGACATAGTTGGCAAAAGGGAAAGAAATAGTTCCATCTTTGAGGGCAGAACAGATGACAAGATAGCAGTTGTAATTGAGATCAAATCTTGATTTGTCCGATGACCCTAGAGAACCAACCTTACCTTTGACTATGGAAAGGAGAGAATCCCACTTGTTGGGGAACTCCTTAATTGCGTTGATTTTCGTCCTGGAATAAGCCGTCTTAACACCTTGAAGACCCATTATATCCAGTACTCGAACACATTCATCATAATAGCCGGACGCCTCATGATACTCCCCGTATTCATCTTCAGTAAGACCGAATTTGTATCCTGTGGCAAGAACATCTTCGTAATTTGCATAATGATTGATACGATCAGTCTCAAAGGCTGACTCTATTTCGGAGAATATATCGTCTGACTCTTCAGCAAAGAAGGGAGCTACAATTCGACACTTCTCATCCAGATTCAGCTCAAGAAGGTCATCCATGGCCTCTTTCTGCTCATTGAAGAATTGAAGATACCGGTTGTTCTCATTTATTGCTGCTTCAAATCTATTTAGCAAGCTCTGCTGAACATCCTTTATTGCAACGTTTGTCGTGCTTCCGTCCGGCTCATCAAAATTGACGTTATCAGGCAAATCGCCAACAGAGTCTGAATCAAAATGCCCATAGGCATCTGCAAGAGAGAAAGTAAATTGATCGTCCCATGATGTGTAGTCGAGGGACTTTATAAAGAGTCTCTCCTGATAGATAGCAGTAAGCCAAATCGATATGACTTCTTCGTAGTTATCATCGTTAATCATCCCCGATTCAGCCATGTTAAGGCACACGATGGCGATATTCCTCAGGGATGTTAGATCTTCAAGAAAGTTTGAGTGTTCCTTCTTGAGTTTATCGAAAGCTACATTATACTTTCCTTCGTCAAACAGTTTAAGGATAGCGTAGTTCTTTATTGATTTCCGATACTTAGATAGGGTCGGTCGGCTGATATTGAGGACATATTTAACATCGTCGGCGAATTCTAGCATATGATTGACCATATGAATGGCATCATCAGACGATAGTTGACGAGTCCTTATTTGCTCGAGTTTAGCATTGAATCCATCAAGACGCTTAAGGCCATCAATAATGTACTGTTGTTCGCAGGCCTGTTTCAGCGTTGATTCCTGTGGAAGGTATTGCTTAACAATGCTTAATGAGCCATCCGTCTTCCCTGCTCTTAAAAGCTGAAGAGCATATCGATAAGCGACTTCGTTTCGCTCATCTATAAAAGCGGCCGGGGCTTTCTCTAGGAGTGATTCGATCTTGGGCCCATTTTGAACGGAGACATTATTGTCACCCTTCTTTAGCTTACAGATAACGTAACGGAAATCAGCCAATGTTGGCGATGACTTCCCCTCTACCTTTTTTGTCTCACTATATATACTGGCGGCTTGTTCAATCTGTCCTTTCTTCTCCTGCTCACGGGCTAAAAGATACATTCGCTTGATCTGCTCTCTTTTTGCCTTATCAATGGCGACAGAATACTTACTAACAGCGTTAATACTCTTCCCTTCTTTTTCGAGTTCTTCAATTAGGTTCTTCAGTATAGCAACAGCTGAGCTATGATCAGCCTTAGTTGTCGAATCGATGATTGATTCAGAGAGAGAGGTCCAGATTCTAACATAGTCTTCCGATTCGAGGACTTCCTTGACATTGGTCGCCTTTAATTCGTCGATCGAATCCCGATAATACTGAATCTTATTATCATCTGCGACATCAGTATCGTCCTTGGCCAGAAAACCTGCAAGCATCGTTGCTGCACGGACGGTATCTGTTTTCCGAACGATTTCATACGCTCTAGTCTTATCCCCAGTCGAATAGTATGACAGAGCAGCGTCAAGAGAGAGGTCGCTTATCTTTGCAGAGACTTTATCAAGTTCGCTCTTCGTCCCTCCGCCTGCTTTGAGCAGATTCTGAGCAAGGGACAAAGACTCCATCTTTTTGTCGAGATTGGTCTCATCACTTGCGATGCAAACATAGACCTTCGCTTTTGTTAGTGAAGCCTGATTGTGCTTGCCAATTAACTCGTCACAAATCTCAAGAGCATCTGAATAGTGCTTTGCCTTCGCAAGGTTCTTCGCATTATCTAGCTTTTCGTTCAACAGACTACTTGAAGCCGGGAAAAGCGCAAGTGCGTTATTAATGATTCCCCGCCTTTCTTTCAGGTCTATGTCTCCTATACCGGAATGAACGCGTTCTTCATATGGCGCCTGGACATTAACACCAACGGAATGCAGATGAGATAATGAAGATAGACATTCATCAAAAGAGGAAAGAGAAGATGCCCACCTGATTAAGATATCATGCGTTCCTTTATTGCTTAAATACGAATCCGGATGTGAGACGATATGAGTAAACAACTCACGGGCGAGATCTATCTTCGAAGCATCAAATAATCCTTTCAGATACGAGGTCTTCTCGGTATCTCCAGTTCTAGCTAGTGACCAGCACCTCTCAAAATGATCTACAGCTTCCTTATGGCTACAACCAGAATTCAAGATATACCAACTATTCGATTTGATATACTCAGGACTGAATTCTTTAACATACGTGATGAATCTATCGTATGCATTGAAGATCGCAAGTGGGCCATCAAGTTTTTCTATTACAGCCTTTAGCCCATTGATGGAAATGCTTTCATGATTAATTAAGCACCCTTCACACGCATCCAGATAAGACGTCAACATAACCGGGGTTGCTTGTCCCTGTTCAATAATCCCAGTTAGAACCGCATAGGCTTCTTTGAATCGGCGTTCCGCCAAGTGCTTCTTGGAATCAGAGTATAGATATGATACGACTTTGGCGAGTGTCTCATCATACTCGGTTCGATCCCATACCAATTCTTGACCGTTCAATGCAGGAAGACCTACAATTGTCTTAAGCAGTTCGACCTGCTCAGCCGGACGGCTTTTCTTACAGTCATCGAAATAGATATGAGCCAAGATACCTGCTGCTTCGGGATGCTTCCCAAGCAGATTACGATATGTTTGAAGAGCTTCTTCTTTTCTTCCTTCTTCAAGAAGCTTTCCTGCCTTCTTGAGGCGACTATCGTATATTTTGTTCTTAAAGAACGAAATGACGCCCATATAAAATGAGATTATCTTGTCTTAATGACCAATTGTTGTCCAACAACCAAGTGCGAATTAACGTCAAGCCCATTATCCGCTGCTAACTCTTTATAGTAGCTTTCGGTGCCATAAAAGCGACGGCTTATACTACAAAAAGAATCTCCTCTTCTAATTGTGTATTTGAAGGACCCTTCTTGCGAAGATAGTGAACGGTCAGTCTCCGATTCTGCGACGGCTTTAGTCTCTAAATCGCTTACTTCTGATTGAAGTTGAGAGATCGTTGCGTCTTTCTCTGCAATCATGTCTGCATTTTGTTTATTGGCAACACTTCTCGCCACGAAAGATGCCAGTACAAGTGCGACAATAAGACCCGCTAAGGATAGGAGAATGCCCAGTTTCTTGCGGTTCTTCTCTTTCTGTATAACATGAAAGACGCTTAAGTCGCTTCCACAATTTTTACAAACGACGACCTCGTGATAGTAATCCCCTACTCCGGGATTGCCACAGACAGGGCAAACATTCTTTTCCATATTAAGACGCTCTTTTATCCGCCAATTTTAGTGCCCCAGTCTATCTTCTTTCCGCCACGGTTCATCTTGTCTAACAAATCGTTATTCTCTCGCTGGATGCGATTAATTGAAGGAATGTCATGATCCTCTAAGGCGTTCATCATCTCATCAACTGCAGCTGATGCGCGTGCGGCATCTTGTGAGTTCTGAGCATTCTTTTCGGCAATCTTGAACATGAAGATATTCAGCAGAATGCCATATTGTTCAGCTATATCAAGCAGCTCCTGTTGTAGAGACTCTTTCTCAAACTTGTCTGAGCTTTTTCTCAGTTGCTCAAGTTTGGTCTTCATGTCATTCCGATCCTCAGGATCCAGATAACGAGAGAAATTATTGAGAAGCACAGAGGCTAGTATCTCGCCAAGCTTATTCTCCTTCTCTTCCTGAGTCATTGCAAGCTGTTTGGCCATCTTTACCTGCTGTTCCAGCTCTGCCCATTTCGGGTCGTCGGACTCCAATTTGCCTCCTTGAATTGTCTCAATTACTTTCTGGATCTTTGCCACAAAAGTAGTCTTGTTGTTTTCTTCAATATCGGAATTGCCCATCACGTCTTCCAACGCAGATGAGATCTCTGTTAAGCAACTTGCATCTTTGTTTCCTCGACCAAGAACAACCCTAGTGGATTTGCCGGTCTTCACAACTTTAACGGACACCCTAAAGGTTTCGTTCTCATCAAGATCAAATTTGAAATTCAAATCACTTCCAGAAGGAAGGTTGTCAGAAATAGTGAAGAAGCCGGAGGCCAGCTTGTCATATGTTCCATCTTCAGCGTCACTGAAAAGCTTTACTTCAATAATCTTCTGATTATCAACCGTTGTGCGATACTTCTTATTCACGTTGATAGGAAGTGGTGTCTGCTCGGCAATAATGTTATCCAAGACATTTTTACCCTCGCGCTGAACCTGGATATAATAATTGTGCTTGGCCGTATAGATAATCATTGAGTTTGGATCAGACGCGGATTCTGTATCACCATTGATATCGGAGTCATCATCCTCCCTATACTTAGAAGTATCCATAGAAGCGGCAAGAATTGCAGCTCCTTCTGCAATCGCAAGCATAGGTTTCTCTGAAGAAAGGACTTTTTCTGCCCCATATTTATCGACAAGCATCCTCTTTACAAGAGGTATGCAGGAAGATCCACCGACTAATAAGATATTTGAAAGGTCATCGACCGAGATACTGGTTTTAGCCAATAGATCATCGATGAGGTCGATTGTCCTTTCAATCAAAGGACGGATCAAGTCCTCAAAATCATCTCGGGTGACGACAACATCCTCTACAGGGTCACCATCTTCTGTCTCCAGGTAATTGCTAACACAGACTGTGACTGAAGAGTTCTGGCTCAAGGTCTTTTTCGCATTCTCAACGTCCTTCTTGAGCTCTGCCGTAAACTCGGCGACTTCCTTGTCACTCTTAGTGTTAAGGAGATCATTGAGATCAAGATTATTTACTTCTTCGATCTTCTGCTTTACATAGTTGGAAAGCAACCGATCAATATCGTCGCCTCCAAGCCATCGGTCACCACCTGCACCGTTCTCAATAAACTGGCCTCCGACCGCCGTCAAGATAGACAGGTCGAATGTGCCACCGCCGAAGTCATAAATGAGGATGTTCTTATCCTCACCATCCTTAAGCTTATCGAATCCATAGGAAATGGCCGCTGCAGTAGGTTCAGCAAGTAGTTGGAGTACTTTAATCCCCGCCAACTTCGCGGCTCTTTTTGTGGCAGACTTCTGCTTCTCATTGAAATACGCGGGAACCGTAATAACAGCATATTCAACGTCCGTCAATTTATTGTCAGCATCATTTTTTAGGGACCGAAGAATCTCGGCACTAATCTGCTCCGGTGTAAACTCCTTCCCCCGCAAGACAATTGCGACAGCATCTTCTGTACCGCCTGAGAGCTTTGTGATACCATATGGATAAGAATGCTTATCATTCTTCATCTTTTGTACATTGGCATCATTGATTGATGCTCCCATCAGTCGTTTTACTGAAACCACGATGTTCGGGGTATGTCTTTTCCATGCAGAGAAAACCGAGTTTCCCACAAGGAAATTTCCATTCTTGTCAAGCGCAACACAAGAACGGCAGAGATCTTCGTTGTTGGCTCCAGTTTGAATGGTCCGGACAGTAACGTCCTTAAATGCGACGACTGAGTTAGTCGTTCCCAGGTCAATGCCTATTGCTTTTCCCATGATTATATTTTTTTAATCATTAATTATCATAGTCTACTAATCCCAAATTGAATCACCCACAGCAGTGCTGGTCTTTGATTCCGGGGAATTATCTTTTGATTCATCTCCTTCAGATACCGCATCAGCTATCGGTTCTTGAGAAGATTCGTCTGTCTTCGTTAATAGAGCCGCTTTTCTTTCCTCCAATTCGGCCATGGCCATTTTAGCCGAGAAATGCCACTCTTCTAATTCCTCTTTGGCTTTCTTCAACTCGGAAGAAACGTTGTCTTTCTCAGAAGAAAGCTTTGTCTCCTTTTCTTGTAAGGACTGTAGCTCAATCTCTTTCTGCTCCTTTAGATTCTGGACCGATAGCCACCATGAGTCGTAATCAGATTTACGTAACTCCGTTGTTTCTTTAATCTTTTCCAGTCTGGCACTAATCGTCTCCAGAGATGACTCCAGCTGGCTGATTAAAGCGAGTTTAGACTCTCGTTCTGCACGTAGAGATCGTTCTTCATTAATCAAAGCAAGAAGCTTCGTATTAGAAACCAACCAAGATATATCCACCATCCCAGCTATTGACATATCATCGTGATTCCCCTGTTCACTCAACTTCGGAAGGAATTCTTCCAATTCCTTTTGGACATCTGTGCTTCGATCCTGGAAGAGCTCAATCACATCTGTATAGAACCCTTGAAGATTCTCTTTATTACCGAATGATCCATCAACGCCATCAGAATTCAGAAACACCGCGATAGGAAAATCACCCTTACCGCTGAAAGCATATCTGAACTCTTTCTCAGGCGATCTATCACAGAGTGATGTCGTCCTGTTTAGGAAGCATTCACAGTCGCGTGGGACCGGCTCCCTCCATCTCAATCGATCATCACAACAGATAATCTTCCCATCACCGATTTGAAGTGCCAGCCAATACTCTGGCGTTCGAAGATATGCCAGCACAGTACAGCCATAAGCCTTTGACAAATCCCTATCGGCTAATGCCGCGTTCTCTTCTTTAGTAAACTTGTGTCTCCGAGCATCGGCTTCAATATCTTCCTTCCAGGTAGCAATTATCTCTGTGATTATTCCATTAACAATAGCCTGTTGATCCTGATAGTGCTCTGTCGCTGTAATATAGTCCTGAGCTTGACGGGCAACCTCTTGCTGAGTCTCATCAAGATCCTGAAACTTGAGCTTATTGCCGTCAATGTCAATAAATGGATTACGTTGTGGCTTAGCGGTAACGGCCATCTCTATTCCAGCAAAAACATTTTCTTTGTTGTTCATGGCGAAAGTCTTCAGTATCCTCCGAGTATCAATCGCCGCAAACTTTGCTCCTATATGGCTCCTGACATATGAAGAACCGCCGTGCCCATCACATACTACCAGGATCTGAATTCCATCGCTATTCTCGCAGATGGAATAGTCCTGGCAGGGCTTTTTCTTGAGAATGTGCCCCGCCCCTATTACAGACGTCCTAAATACAGCCAGATCAGCCATTTATCTACCAGTTGGTCCAATCATCAGTGCCAGCATTGTCGTTATTGTCGGCGCCAACATCTACTTTCTTCAACTTAGAATCCTTCTTTATAGCCTGCTTAATATCATCAATAACTTCATCTTGTTTGGTCTCGGGAGCGTCTGCTCCTGTGGATACACCGCGAGATGCCACTTGAGAAGCCGTCACGGAAACAAGATAGATCATTGACTTAAGGTCCGCAATGTTATGGACCGTAAGGACTGCTTCAGAATTGTTGCTTGCAAACTCCTTCAAGATATCTTTATTGGCGTCATCTCCGATAGCTACAGCCACTTTGATTGCCGCTTTATACCACCTGTTCTCTCGAAGGCTAGCCAAGGCATGTTTTGCATCGTCTGTTGGCACCCCATCCGAAAAGAGAATTAAAACAGGAGCGGCAGAGGTGTTAGCTTCCTGCATAAAACCTTGACTCTGCGACAACTGCTTGTTTAATTCCTGGAAAGCAGCACCCATACTAGTAAGACCGCTTGCCTCCAAGTCGTTCCATTCGAAATCGGCGACTGGAAGCGGACGAGGATACATCCAGTCACATCCGCTTGAGAACTGCAAGGCAGCGACCTTAATTTCAGCATCTGTGTTGTCATCCGAGATCTGTTGAATCATAGGGAGAGTTTCCCTAATGGCGACGTTCAGGCTGGATATTTTACCTCCACCCATACTCCCGGATGTATCTACCAGGAAGAAGATTGTCAGAGATTTTCTCGGCAACTTCGTTATTGGAGCATTTAGTTTTCCCATATAATGTTTTTATTATTTGATTATCTGTGCCTTAATACCCATTTTGAATTTGATGGACATACCATTCTTTACTGGGAGTCCTTCTCCAGGGTTTATATTATGTATGTCTCCGATTGGGTCTATTGCTTGCCAAACGAAAGAGGAAAAATTCTTTATCCCCGGCTTTCTAGTAACCGTATTAGGAACGACCTCTCCAACTACACTGTTGAGATCTCCCTCGAGAGGAAGCTGGATGGAATAAATCTTTTGCCCTATGAGTAAAGGGATACGATAGTTGTCTAGCTTCAACACAAGTGGTTTCGGGAAAGACATATCACAATCAATACAGGAAGGGACTGAGTCTTCCGGATCCACGAAAGTATCTTCGCCACAAATGGGGCATTTACATAGCATAGACCTCAGTTGGATAATCGTATTCATCCAATCACGGTCAATCACCCGCTTATTGGGCATTAGTATGCTTTGCTTGCAGAATGCCTGGATAAACTTATCTTCAAGAATCTTAGGGAATAGTCCCCATCTCCTTATGACGTTATCATGAACGCCTTTAACCGGTCGGTTGGAGGAGTCTTCCGGATCCATGATAAATACCGCCCTCGAACCAAATAAAGCTCTTTCCATCTCTTCGGTCATGCATGGACAGGACGTAACGGCTTTCCCTTCAAATGGACGATTAAAATAGAAAATCAAGAATAGGATGACGGCCATTGAGAAATAATCCGAGTACCTGTTCGGAAGATTCTTCTTATCCACGATTTCAGGGGCTAGGTATCCAGCCTTTCCGATGATTCCCAGATTCGTCCTGTCTGGAGCCACATTGTCGTTATCGCAAATCAGGACATCTCCATTCCTGGGATTGATGAAGAAGTTTCCGTCATTCATATCCTGATAACTCAGTCCACGAATATGAAGTTTCTGGAAGGCATCGCAAATCTTCAAGGCCGCATTGATGTTTGCGTTAATATTGGCAAACTGGACTTTAGCAAGCATAAATGAGCCAAACTCACGATATCCACGCGGGCGAAGCTTCATTACATACCCGAAACTGCCCAGCTGTTTCTCGGTAACAGCAAGAGGCCAAAGGAATGTCGGGCTGGGAGCTCCAGCATCCGCATTCGCCTTCAAGTTATTATAGAACGCATCTGGATAACTGCGTGTATACCATTTCAAGGCATAATCTCCTCCGCAATAGTCCACGAGATACACAATCCCTTGACCACCGCGGCCTAACTCCTTATCAACGGTACATGTTTTCCCGTTGGTAAGCTTAATTACAGTTCCTTCTTGCAGCTCATCCATGATGAAGACGCTTTATTAAAACCCAATTTTCCTCCTTTCTTGTCCGCCAGAAGCGGGACCGAGTGAAGACGGATTTGCCTTGATTGTATCGAGAAGCAGCTGCTGACTAATCGGGATATTCTTATATGCAGCTACTAGAGCGGCGTCGTTTACTATATATGCAATATCGCTGGAAGAATAGTTATCCGTCAACTTCGCGAGTTCCGAGGAGTCTGTGCCATCACAAGGACGATCCTTTAGATACAGGTCAAACATACGTTTCCTAGTCTCGAAATCCGGGGCAGGAACTAGTACATGAAGGTCCATACGTCCCTTCCTTAGAACAGCCTGATCGATGAGCTCTTTATGATTGGTAGTACCAATAATGAAGATTCCACGTGCAGAACAGTTGTTCATCTGGCTAAGGAATTCGTTAACTTCAGGATTCATTAGAGCGTGCGCCTCTCCACCAGCTCGTTGAGGAACCATAGCGTCGAATTCGTCAAAACAAATTACAGAAGGAGATTTACTCTCTGCTTCCGTAAACAGTTCGGCAATCTTACCCTGAGAGCCGTGAATATAAGTGCTTCCGACGTCCGATCCTTTCACAAAAATGTAATTGAGGCCGGCTTCCTCCGCAAATTTTTCCGCAAAGAATGTCTTTCCGCAGCCAGGAGGGCCATAGAGAAGCATTCCATTCGGTGCGGTTAACTTATACTTAACAGCTTGATCGGGATTCTTGAATAAGAAAATAACTTTCTGTTGCAGCATGGCCTTAATATCATCCATGCCGGCAACATCAGCAAATCCATTCCCTGCCTTTTTCTTAATCTCATACTGCCCTCCCTTAGCTATTGTTGTGGTTCGAACTGATTTCTCAGGTGCTGATGCTTGTTTCGCCGGTGCGGTTCTTACATGAGTGAAGGCACGATTCTCGATTGCTTTTAGAAGGGTCTCGGAATCTTGAACTCTACTATCAGGATCTTCTGTCAAACAAGCCTTGAGAACCTTTTGTAACCAGTCAGGGCAACCGTCAAGACTGCCCGAGAAAGAAAGCCTTTCTTTGATTGCATCAAGAACAGCTTCTTCTTCAGACTTCTTATCAGTGTAACTGCTTAAATCTATTTCCCA
>JAEEGL015749381.1_pt1 | contig 12751 bp, 9 predicted proteins | sample 9134231 | NCBI WGS metagenome assembly JAEEGL01 (sample SAMN16246548, study PRJNA631951) | gut metagenome | biome: gut microbiome; feature: rumen; material: fiber-attached | host: Bos | place: Iran: Karaj | collected 2018-10 | reverse complement strand
TTCAAGATTTACTCTCATAACAGCAATCTTTTCATCGAGAAAATCAACATATTCAATCTGCTCAATTTGCGTTGCTATTTCAAACTCACAACAATAATCTGTTGGCACAAACATTCTGAAATGTTCGGCATCAACTCTATGAATAGGAGCTTCAAAATCTTTTTCTGTTTTATGAGGATTCTCTTTCAAAAATTCTTCCAAAAAATGTTTATATGGGTTACCTGCTGCCGGAAATTCTTGGACTTCCATTTCGCTGATTTTCATAGCTAATCCGGCAATAGAAATTGTTTGAATTTTATCAAATTTAAAATTCTTGTTATCTATTGCAAAATAAGGGTTATTGAAGTTGATAATTTTACCCAAATCAGTTTCTGCTGCCATTTCACCTTCCCCATCTATTTCCCAAGGGTAATTTTCTTTGAGCTTTACGTCATTGTTAATACCAGCAAATAATGGATATTGGGATACAATTTCATTGCTTTCTTCACCTAATTTGATGAGTGTCATTATTGATACAAGACTTTTGTTAGGATATATAATTCCTGCATATTTATTTGTATCAGTTTGTTGTGTAAAACAAACATCTCCATCTTGTATACATTTTTGTATATACTTACGAATAAATATTTCATAATCACCAAAAATTGCATTCCAAACATTTCCATATCCAGTAAAATGTTTGCCAAAGAAATATCCTTCGTGATCTTCCGGCATTTGAACGTTCATTCCTCTTATATATAATATATCAGCCATAAATTATCCTTTCTATGCTTCTTTTTTATCTAAATTTTTGACACCGACAATTCCGTCATTGTCATTGAAATCAACAACTAATCCTTTTTTATATAGAACTTTTTGAGAAATGTTGCCTTCTTTATCATAAGAAATAGAATAACCATCCCTCAAACCATTTTTATATTCGCATTTATAATGAATTTTGCCATTATTGTAATAGCACGTTCCAATGCCTGAAATTTTTCCATTTATATAAAGAAGTTCTTCATGTAAGTTACCATTCTTATAATAATTTTTGCATATACCATGACGTTTATCATTTTTGTAGTTATAATCAGCCTCTATTTTTCCGTTATCAAAATAATATTTGCCGTTACCACATTTTTTGCCATTTTTCATCTCTTTTTTACTTTTTAATTTACCATTAGGATTATATACAACTTCAACACCCGTATCTTTTGCAGGGAGTATTGCTTCCAACGTGCCATCTTCATAATATTGATATTCAGGCGATATAAATTCATCGTTTTTAGATGTTGAAATTGCACGAATTTTCCCATTTTTGTGATAGGTAACCCTTAAACCATTCATCTTATCATTTTTCCAGTATCCTAATAGTTCTAATTCCCCAGTTTCATAAAACTGTTTGGTTATGCTTTCTTGTTTACCATTTTTGAAATATGCCTCGTGTTTAATTTGTCCATTAGGATAATACTTAAAAGCTTGACCATTCTTTTTGTTATTTGCATACATTTCTTGTATTTCAAGATATCCTTCTTCTGCGTTATAAGAATTTTCCCAGCCCTCCTTTACGCCTTTAACAAAGGTTTCTTCCTGCAATAGTGTTCCTGCTATTGAATATTTTTTTGAAATTCCGTTTAATTTATCTTTTGAATAATTCTGTTGCCATTTTATTTGTTTAGAATTTCTGAAATAACATTTTGTCAACCCATCTTTATGGTTATTCTTATAGGAAATTTCCATATACAAATATCCTGACGGTAAATAAATCTTGACATTTCCATTTTTTGGATGTTTATACAAAGTTGGGATTATAAGACTTCCATTTTTGTAATACAAAAGAGGTTCATCTTCATAAATATCACTGAAATTGTATCTTAGGAATTCTTTTCCGTCATCGTAATTGACATCAGGAATTAGTCTATAGTTAATACCATAATTATCTGCATATTGAATTATATCTTGGCAAGCAGTTGCCGTATTAAACTTCTTTTGTAATTCATACAGAAAATCTACCTTGTTTTCAGCTATTAATTTAACAAATTTATTAGCTTCTTTTGGCAAAAATTCATAGATATAATCCATTACAATTTTTTTGGCACAACGATAAAAATGAGTGAACCTAATCAATAAAATTTTGTTTTTAAATTCTGCAGTGATGTATCGTGTTTCCATTTTATTGTCAATACAATAGAGTAAGATTTTATCAATCTTTTTGCACCTGCGATACTTTTTCATTTCAATAATTTTTGCCATATTTATCACCTCATTACATGTTCATAATAAATTACGGTTATGACAAATATGGTCGTATCGTTACAACTGGCATTTTATTGCAGCATTTATAAAAAATTTATATTAAAGGTTTTAAATTTAATTCTTTTGAATCAACAGGCTTGTTTCCTATGTTTAACTGACAGAACAGTACATCTTTATTTGTACCGTGATAGTCACTTCCACCTGTGATAAATAAACCGTTTTGATTTGCACATTCTCTTAAAAATGCAATTTCTTCATCAGAATATCTTGAATAAAAACACTCGAGACCTTGTATTCCGCAATTTTTCATAGTTTCAAGCCTTGATAAGAACTCATCTTTTGTGAGATGTTCTTCACCTTCCCCGCCAAGCGGATGTGCCCAAACAGGAATCCCACCGGCATTTTTTATTGTTTGTATTGCTTCTTCTCCGTCAAAACGAGAGTTGCCTGTTTTGCAACCGTCAAGATATTTTTTCATTGCTTCGATGTTGTCTTTTGCCAATTCTCTATTAACGAGAATATTTGCAACATGAGTTTTCACAACACTCTTTCTGGCATAAAGCCAATCTAACTCTTCTTTTGTGAGTTCTATTTTCCAAACATCTTTCAGGTATTTTATTCTTGTTTCAAGTTTTGTTTTGCGAAGGATTTTTCCTTTTTCAATCAAGTCAAGGAGTTTTGGGTTATTCTCATCAATGTTATAGCCTAAAATATGACATTTAATTCCTTTTGCACGACTTGTAAGTTCTATTCCGGGGATAAATTTTATATTATTAGGCAAAAGACTTTTCATTTCACGAATCCCTGCAACTGTGTCGTGGTCGGTCAGGGCGGCAATTTCAAGCTTGTTATCAATAATTTTCCGTGCCAATTCTAGCACCGAGTCGCTGCCGTCTGAACAATTTGAATGTAGATGTAAATCGAATTTCGCCATAATTTTATTTTACTATAAATTCTTATCTTGTGTACTCTTTTACAATAACTCTGTTTTGCGACAGAAACGGTCGCAATTAATAAACTGTGCCGGGTTCATCATTTTTCATTTGGTAATCATAATAACTTATAAGTTCAACATCATATTCAGGAAGAAGATGAGCCATTCTGCTGACGGGGAAACCGTCTTGTGGACCTCTATATGTATCATCAATCATCTGAATAATATGTTTTAATTCCGACAGTTCCGTTTCAGAATATTTATCAGAATCATCAAGGTATTCTATTTTTATATCTTCTGCATAAATAATTTTATATTTTTTACCTTCAAACTTAATATTAATTATAGATTTCTGTTCATCTGATTCAAAGACCTTATCCGACATTAATTGGCATAAATAACCGAGAGCTTGTAAATTCCAACCATAAATTGTATCGGGTGACGGAAAAACTTTTAATTCATCATTCATAATTTCTTTTTTATGTTTTTCAAAATATTTAATTTCTTGAATTAATTTATTTCGTTCTTTTATTAAGACTTCAAACGGCTCATTTTTTAAATTGTCTATATAACATTTTGGAGATGTCATTGTCATAATCGTTATTCCTTTCATTATCATTTTAATTATTTAACCTTGCAGCATCAACAACACGCATAGCGAAATATGGGGTGTTCTTATCTTTTTCTTTTAGGAACATTACAAAAGGCTGATTAAATTCAAAATATCGGCGTACTTTATCTTCAGGCGGAGCACAACCGACATCAACTTTTATTAGTGCTTCGCTTTTTAACTTAACACCGCATTCGTCCATTTTGAATATCAGAGTTTCTACTGTTTTATCAATCTTTACACCATCTGAATTTTTAATTATTTTATCTTCTACATCTTCAAATGAAGTTGTTTCTGAAAAGTCAAGTTTAGGAACCATTAAATAATCATCAGAGGAAAAAGATTTGTTTCCAGAATATTTACTGAACTTATCTTGAACATCATTAAAATACTCATTAAAGGTTTTTATTTCGTCAGTTCTGTATAAAATTACTTCATCATTGGTTTTTGTATGCAGTTTAACTGCATAATCATCATCTGCATAAAAAAGAACTGATACATTCTTATAAAGTTCCTTTTCACTATCAAAATCAATTCCGAAATATTCAACCAAATCTTCTTCATTAGAGCCAAAAATATCATCATCCAAGTTATCAAATTTTTCCAAAAATTCAAAGTTCTTCTTCAACATAGCGTAGAACAAGATTTTTCGAGGATTATAATCAAGATTAACTTGATTTAAAATATCACTTTCTTCATTAAACTTTTCTTTTATACCCCTTATTATTTCATCTTTTAGTTCGGGACAAACTACTCCATTTTTAATGTAATAAGAATCTTCACTTATATCATTTTTAGTAAATTCCTGCCTGTTTAAATTATCTGTTGTTGAATTATTTCCATCTTCAAACTGAACTTCTCCTTTTGTGATGTTTGCCATAAATTCATTCCAAACAAGCTGAAATGTTCCCACCCAAGCAGTGTTTCCATTGCCCAAATCACTATTCATTGTAGGTAAAATTTTAAGTTTAACATCTTCATTAATTTCTGTTGAATACATATTTGTCCTTCCTTTTTTATTCCATTTTCATAATAAATAAACACTATGACAAATACGGACATAGTGATATAATAAATTTCAGAAGGAGTTTTTTTATGCAGGATAAACCGAGATATTCAAGAGTTTCAGACATTTTAGATTTGGCTATTTTTATGTCATCAAAACCTTTGGGTGTAACTATAAATGAAATAGCTGAACGCTACAATGTTTCAAGAAGAACGGCAGAGAGAATGAGAGACAGTCTGATATGTATTTTCTCTCAGGTTGATGAGATTGAAACAGACGATACTCAAAAACATTGGGGATTTATCAACTATTCAATTTCACAGTTAATAACATTTACTCCGAAAGAACTTGCTAACATTGAACAGTGCCAAAGAAGAACAACAAACAAAGAAATGAAAGAAGAACTCGGAAAAACTGTTGAAAAGATAAAGTCATTAAACCGTAGACACGCAGCTAAGATTGAAAACGACATTGAACTTTTTATGCAAACCGAAGGTTATGCAGTCCGTCAGATGCCGCAGTATAAAATCAGCTTAGAAGTTTTGGAAGTCATAAGAGAAGCAGTCCAAAATTCAAAAGTAGTTACAGGCTTATATCACGATAAGAAACGAACTATTGAGCCACTTGGTATGATATATGGAGAAAAGATTTATCTTGTTGCTAAAGAAAAGACAAAAGGAAAAGAGATTTATACATATCTTCTGCATAAATTCAAAGATTTAAAATTAACAGACAAGACATTTAATAAGGGTAATTTCAATTTGCAGGACTATACAAACCTTTCTTTCGGGGTATACCACGGTGATATTCTTGATGTTAAATTGTCATTTATCCCTGAACTTGCACAAGAAGCAAGTACCTTTAATTTCCACCCGACACAAAAAGGAAAGTTTGAAAAAGATGGGAGTTACACTCTGACCTTTAAAGCAAGCGGTGATAAAGAAATCCTCTGGCATATTTTTAAATGGGGTGCAGGTTGTAAAATTATTGCGCCCAAATCACTCCAAAAAGAATATAAGAAATATTTGGAAGATAATTTGAAAAACTATTAATTTAAAATAATTTATTTTCAACTGCAACCAAATTGCAACCAAACGACATTTTTAAGAGATTTATTAAAAAATGGATATGCCCAGTAAATATTAAAAGCTGATGGGGGGATTTTAGCCCAGAATTAGTTGTTAATGTTCTAACAAAAGACGGAGAACTGAAGATATAACATAAAACATATACAAGCAATTCCTAATATGATAGAATAATAACCAGTTATTAAGAATGAGGTTGTTATGAAGAAATTACTTGTTGTTGCACTCTTTTGTTTTATTTTTAATATTGCATTCGCAGCAGAACTTGAACCTGTGAAAATAGATTATAAACCAACATTATCATTCGAGAGCCGTTTTGAAAAAATTGAAGGAACAATAAATGCTTTTAATTTCATTCCTCTATCAAAAGAAGAATATAAAGACTTAAGCCCAGTCAACAAAAAAAAATACAACAATATGAAAAAATCTTATGAATATTGGCAAAAAGCATTATATGCAAAAAATAACTCAGATATAATAAAATACTCAGAAAAAGCATTATCTTATTACGAATTATATCCAGTTTTGTATAACCTCGTACATTTTTATGATGGTCAAAAAGATTATAAAAATGCTGCATATTATTCAGAAAGATTGATCAATTTAGGATATAACATAAATTATTTGACATATTTTTATTATGTTATGTATTTAAGTAAGTTAAACAGGTATGATGATTGTATAAAAGCTGGTAGAATATATTTTGACTACTCAAACGATTCTAATTTAGATGGTGGAGTATATTTGGCGATGGCTGATTCATATTACAATTTGAATGATTATAACAATGCAATAATATATGCTGATAAAGCAATTAATGCAAATCCAATAATAGAGAAAATGGCAACAGAAATTAAGTATATGGCTTATTTTAAGCAAAATAAAAAAGCTGAAGCCAATAAAGAAGCAATTAAATTATACGACTGGAAATATCCCAATATATATGATGCGAGCCTTAGGGTAGCTGCTTCATCTTCATCAGATGTAACAAGAATGAAATATTATGAAATTGCGAAGCAAAACGCAAAAGATACAATTCAAAAATGGGCTGTCAATACATTAATTGCACTTATTGATGAAAAAAAATTAAATAATATCTGTGACAAAACAAGTGGTTTTATAGATAAACCTCTTTGGTCTGAAATTATAAAAAGCGATAACAACTTAATGGACTTAGATACACAAGTAAAAAGATTTGATGATTATCATAAGGATTTAAATAATTGTATGTGCAATTATCAAGGGAATGATTTTAAAAATTGTATAAAAGCATTGAAAGATAAACAAGATAAAATTTCTCAAAAATTATATAACGACCAACAAGAATTAAATAGACAACTTGCAGAAGAAGAAAGATTAAGACAGTTGAGAATAATGAATGCTAATTTACAACAACAGAATTATTTGCAACAACAGAATAATTATTTGCAACAACAACAAAACATAAGATTACAACAACTTCAAAACCAAAGTACAAGTTGTTATAAGTCAGGCAATAATGTATATTGCAATTCATATTAGAAATATTTTGAGCAATACAAAATACTTTATAGCAGGTTTATAGACTACTGTCTATATTTGCACAATTCGTTATATTCTGTTGCTCCTACTGTCTCAGGTGGAACATAAAGCCATTTAGTGCCTTTTTTAAATTCAGAAAAATGTATAATGTTATGATTTTTATCATAAAAAATATTTGAAAATCCTCTAATCTTGTTATTATTACAATCAGCTTCAATCAAAGTTGATTGATAATAAAACGTTATACCATTTGCTGTTCTACTATCAGGATAATAAGTCTTAAACCAATTACGCACAAAATTTCTTCTAACTACAAGAGACTCATTATCCATATATAAATTTGATGAAATTTGTTCCCAATCTGCCAAAGCATTAGAAGAAATGAAACAAAAAACAAAAAATAATAATCCTATTTTTATCATATATTACGACCTGAAGCTAATATTTCTATCCCGAATAATTAATTATAAAATCAATGTTTTCAAATGGCAAGAATAATATCAAAATAAACAATAATTTTACAATCAGGGATGTCAGATTGCGTTATACAGGATGATTTAATGCCGACAGGAAAATCTTCCAAGAAATATATAAAATGCCTTTACGGGCTTTCTACAAACCTGTAATTTGTTTTATCGAAAATTACAAAATTTAAAGAGTTTATATCAGGCAAAATAGCGAGATTTTAGCGAGGAATAAAAATAATTAGGGTGAGATTAGGGCGAGATTAAAAATCAAAAACAACGATAAACGGCGGTAGTTTTTCCCCACGATAAAAAAGAATTTTTTTACACTATAAAAAAAGAGAAATTTATTTTCAATTGGCAAAAATTTGGCAAATTTTATTAAAAATCGTAATTTTTTAAAAATATAAATATACCCAAAACACTTATAAACATTAAAAGCTGATGGGGGGATTTGAACCCCCGACCTACTGATTACGAATCAGTTGCTCTACCGACTGAGCTACATCAGCAATATTAAAACATAGTCTCTTTAAGCTTAAATTCATATTACTACAAAAATGTTTTTTTAAACATATTTTTCTAAAATTTTGTATTCCTTGCAGGGATATATGAGACAACAGGCAGCGTTTGTTTTGTATCATCAGACATCTTTACTGTAGCAGATATTTGTTTTTTCTGGGCATTTTTTGTTCTTGAATCAGCAGCAATACGTTCGCCCAAAGATTTTTTACCGGTCAGTTGAGACATAAATCTGAAATATTTACCCAAGAAACCTTTTCTGTTCAAATTCTTCTCATCAATTTCGACCAATTGTTCTTTTGTTTTTCTGCTAATCGGCATACCTATTGATTTACGTGTAAAGAACTCTGTTGCAACAGTATTTGCACCTGCAACGGCTGACATACCCATAAGCGATCTGTGGTAAGTTGACTGGAAGGTTGAATTGAAGAACTTCATAAAGAGAGTCTGATAGAATAAACCGCTTATTCTCTGAACCAAACGTTCTTTTGCTTTTTGTGTCGCATTTTCTTTATCTTCACCGTTTGATTTCAACATTACCATATTGTAGTTATCTGCAATGAGAAATGCGGAAGTTACCGTTGATGATGCCATCTTTGTCATCATTGCAAGGTTCGTATTCGAATTCTTAGATTGGCTTATAGTATTAAATGAACGCTGAATTGAAGACTGAACAAAGTCTCTAAACTGATCATTTGTTAATTTTCCGCTTTCAACACTCTGAACTTTCTTAATCAAGTTCGGAATACTATAAGCAAAAATATCATTCATTGTTTGAGGCTTTTTAGGTTTAGCCGTACCAAAAATTTCAGTAGCAATACTATTTACAGCTTTAGCTATTCCATTAACCCGTTTCCCTTCGGCAATTTTAGATTCAACATTATGTGTAGCAGCCTTAACTACACCTTTTACGATTCTATACGGCAGAGTTACGACAGAAATCAGGAATTGGAATGGTTGAATAAGTGCATTTACAAACGGTTCGGCTTTTGTTGAAGTTTTAATGACTTTGTCACCGTTCTTTAATATAATGTGAGATTTACCGCTTATATCACCTGCTATATCTCTATATGTTTTAGCAATGTCTGGAAGTCCGACTTCTTCAAGCTTGCTCATAGTCTTATTAAATTCACCGACATCGACTCTGAAATCTTTCTTTGTAAGTTTGTCATATATACTATGAGTGAAAAAGTCACCTACTGATTTAATAGAACCTTTGAATGCTTTATAAGCAGGGATTTTTTCCAATGTTTTTGAATTTTTAAGAAATCCGAGTGCAAGACCTCCAAGTGTCAACGCAATGACTGATTTTTTCAATGTATCAAACGAAATTACAGTCTTTTTCTGTTTGTTATCACTCTTTTTGACTTCGTTATTATTTTCATTCTTACCTTTAAAGCTGTTTGGTACTGCGTTATTATTTAGAACTTGTGATGTATTTTGAACAGCTTTTACTGATTCAGGTTTGTTCACAGATTTATCAGCCTTTTTATGGAACAAATTGGAGAAGAAACCTGTCTTATTCTCTTTTCTCTTTTCTTTTTCAGCTAATTTTTTATTAAAAGCAACTGCTCTGTCTTTTGATAAGAAAAGAACAGGTCTTGAATTTGCAATTCTGCCAAATGTTTCAGCGACAAGAACAGTTGCAGCTGAAATCAATGCTGATGCAACAGCATTTGAATTAATGAGCTTGGTAAATGTACCTAATGTAACTAGCTGAATATATGCATTTGTTAATACACGGGAAATTTCTTGTTTCTTTCTGCTTTTTGCCTCTTTTTCAGAGGTTTTCTTATCATCACCGCACGCAATAGCAAGGTTATATGCATCATTTGCAAGGAATGTTGCAGGAATTAAACCTGTAACAATTCTGTTTAAAGGACGTTCATATGCGGTATTATATTTACCCGTTGCAGTATTAAAATATCTGTTTGATTTTTTAAAGAGTTCTTTTGCTACCGATTCAAGTCTTTCAGGCTGAGAAAGAAGAGTTTCTAGAGTTTCGTCCTTTTTCAAAAGAGGTTTAACAAGTTCTTCTGTGGAAGAAAGAATACCTCTTAGCATATCTGTTTTCGTATCAGCCGTAACGCTGTTTCTTAATCTTGTCAGTGCTTTTGAATCATAAAGTTTTTGAGCTCCTCGTTTTAAACCCGGAATTTTTTTCCCGACTTCAGTCAAGAAATTTAACAAATGCAGAGGAAGTTTTGTTATTGGGAACAAAAGACTTTCTGTCAAATTTCTGAAAAATGATTTATCTTCAATAACAAGTGCATTTGCTCTTTTTCTGATTCTTGAGCCGCTTTGTGAAATTGTATCGGAAAGCTCTGACAAAAGTCTTTGTCCTGTTCCGTCATAAGCCTTATCAAAAATTTTAATCAGGTTTTCATAGTCAGCAAATCGATTCACTTTCTTTAATAAAAAATCTGTCCCTTTAAAACTTACGTTATTTGACTGATGGGACAGAGAATATTGAGAAGACAATGATTTTGATTTATTAACATAAATCGGCTTAATCACAACATTATTAATTTGTTTTTGATTAATAGTATTCATTATTCTCTCAAAGTAAATACCTTCTTGATATATTTAATGCCAAACATAAATAAATTTGCGCATAAAAATCAGCAACGTAACATTTCTTATTCAGGATAACGTGAAGTAGCCTTAATTAACATCTTAGCAAGCTTCTCCGCTCCTTCAAAATTTCTGTTTTTAATTTTTTCTGATGCTTTCATATAATCATAACTAACAAGTTTATGCCTTATTTCATAAGAAGAATCAGATTTAATATCAAGTACAACATAACAGCTTTCGGGATATTGACTAAACGGACGCCCTACACTTCCGACGTTGACTACCGTTTTCTTTGTCGTGGTCTGGTAACCGCAAGGCAGATGCGTATGTCCGCAAAAAATTAATTCTGCATCAGTCGAAGCGACCATGCCTTCAACTTCGTTTAGAGGCATGTCGGGAAAAATATTTTCGTCCTGCTTTCTTGGGGATCCATGCACCAAAAGGATTTTAACTCCAAAAAGTTCAATTTCTTTCTGTTTATCAAGAGATGCAAGGAAGTTTTTATTATCTTCAGAAATTTCCTTTATATCAGCCTCATAAGCGTTTGCCATAACAGCATTGAGTGCAATCAGTTTATTATGAATTTCATTGGAATACCTTGAAAGCATTAAATCGGTATTTCCCTGAATTAAAGTAAAATCAGTTGATTTCATAAGTTCTCTGACAAAATTAATAGTATTATCAGGTTCAGGGCCTGCCATAGCCAAATCTCCAAGACAAAATATTTTTTCGCAGCCCTCATTTTTAATATCTTCAAAAACGCTTTTTAGGGCATCAATATTCCCGTGAATATCAGAAATAATTCCTATTTTCATGATGTACTTCCTTTATGCTATTATCAGATATTATAGTAGGAATTATGAGCATGATAAACAGAAAGCAAACAATTAAGTTAAAAATTGGTAACAGAGAAGTCGGAGGAGATGCCCCGATTACAGTTCAATCAATGACAAATACGGATACTAGAGATGTCAAAGCAACGGTTGAACAGATTAAAATGCTACAAGACCATGGCTGCGAAATAATAAGACTCGCAGTTTTAAACTCTGATGCCGCAGCTGCTTTGAAAGAAATAAAAAAACAGGTTCAAATTCCCGTTATAGCTGATATTCATTTTGACTACAGACTGGCAATACAATCGATAGAAAGCGGAGTAGATGCTCTAAGATTAAACCCCGGGAATATCGGAAAACAGGAATTTGTTGAAAAAGTTGTTAAACTAGCAAAAATCAACTCGGTTCCAATCAGAATTGGTGTTAATGCAGGTTCACTTCAAAAAGATATAGATGCACTTGATTTACCTTTGAGCGAAAAAATGGTTATGAGTGCATTAAGACATATTAAGATTCTTGAAGATTTGGATTTTAACTTAATTAAAGTTTCTTTAAAATCAAGCAGTGTTATAACAACAATAGAAGCATACAGAAAAATGTCAGAGGTTGTCAGATATCCTCTCCATGTAGGAGTAACGGAATCAGGTACACTTAAGAACGGAACAATTAAATCTTCTGTCGGAATAGGCACACTTTTGTCAGAGGGAATAGGAGATACTATAAGAGTTTCATTAACTGAAAACCCTGTTGAAGAAGTTATTTTAGGCTATGAAATACTTAAAGCACTAGAAATCAGACAAAAAGGAATTAATTTTATTTCATGCCCGACCTGCGGAAGAACACAGATTGATTTAATCAGTTTAGCAAAAGAAGTACAAAAGCGTTTCGAAAATTATGACAAAAATATTACAATTGCCGTAATGGGTTGTGCAGTAAACGGACCAGGTGAAGCGAAACACGCAGATTA
>JAEEGL013862639.1_pt1 | contig 12751 bp, 11 predicted proteins | sample 9134231 | NCBI WGS metagenome assembly JAEEGL01 (sample SAMN16246548, study PRJNA631951) | gut metagenome | biome: gut microbiome; feature: rumen; material: fiber-attached | host: Bos | place: Iran: Karaj | collected 2018-10 | reverse complement strand
TCCGAAGGTTAAAACCTTTCTTTATCTTCATTGCTTTACTATTTTTATCCATATACGACGGTAGAATGCGAGGAGATATCGGCGTATGGGAAAGAGCCGCATCCACAACCATGAGTAGGTTCTCCATTTCCAACCGTCTGTTTTATCTAAGTGTTTCCTTCCTTTGCGATAAAAGCCAACGGCTATACCTTTCACATCGCTACGTTTGCAATTCTCGGTAGTAAGATTACCATCTCCACGTAAGGTGACATCATCATCGTTGATGGCAATGATACGATGCAAGACATATACTCCCGGATTGATCTCTGCCAAGACAGGGTCGCCAACGTGGATTTCCTCCGCTGCTTTGAGTAATGCCTTGTCACGTTCATTCTCCAGGAATGGACGCATGCTGAATCCTTTCAGACGAAGTGTCACAGTATGTCCTTCCTCCAACAGCTTTACCACTTCTGGAAGAAGGACAGCGTTAGCGAATTGTACTTCTTTTATCGAGAGATTTCCTTGTGGCATATTTCAGCGGCTTCTTGGTCGGGTAGGCAATGCAGCGTATAATTGTTGGTTAATTCCACCACTCGTGTCACTGTATTACAAATACCGTTAAAGATATCCTCATCCCATTTCATGGTTGAGCAAGAGGGTAGGAGTGAGGCGAATGCTTCTATGGGAGACAGTTTCTCAATACTATTCTGTTTTGCCCTGTCGATACGTGTGACAGCCCCTAGTGGTGCTTTTACCTGTCGGTAGCAGGGTGTCTTTCCACTCCACGGACTGCCGTAGATAAATACCTCATTGCCGATAACACGGACGACAGGATTGTCATCGTTCATCAGTTCTGTACCTGGAATATGCTTCATCCATAATGCCGTGTGGGTGCTCTTACCTGTTCCGCTTTTTGCCGTAAAGGCATAACCATAACCGTTGTTCATGACGGTGGATGCATGAATGAGAAGTGTCTGGTGGAAACTGCCGGCAAAGGCAAAGGATATCATCAGCGCATTGGTAATACCGAAACTGCGCATCTCCTTGTTACCGTTAAGTGCACAACGACAGTCGGAGAAGTCTTTGTTGGTTTGCAACAGACAACATTCACGCTGGTAGATATCTTTGATGATATACTGATATCCCCCTCCTTCAATACGGTCAACCACCGTCATGCCATTACCGGAGTCGAAACGTCCGACACGCTCACGATGATTCTTATCGATGACCGGTAAGGCATCGTCAACGGTCAACTGAAACAAAAATGTATCAGCTGATCCATCTTCTATTAAGAAGGGTTGCATGGAAGAAAGCAGATGGATATTGTTATCCTCTGATTCCTTGAAGATGATCCTTATATTGAATTCCGCAACACGGAAATCATATCTGTCTTTTACTGTTGTCATGATAACCGTTGACTCATTGAAGGTTTTAGCAAGAGTATTTATTATATGGTCGTGTAGTTAGCACGTCTTATGACTTATTCTTCTTGCTTTTCTTTTTCTTCTTATCTTTTGTCGGTGTCACAGCCTCATCCTCGATAAATTCATTAGGAGTGACTGGCGTAAAGAGGAAATCGTTCTTGGTAAGATACCGGATATCATTATTACCTTCCTTAATGTATTTCTTCTTCATCTTCAGATATTTCTTCTCGATATCTTTCTTTTTCAAGGCGAAGATGATCATACATGTGCGGTTCTTGTCACCCTGCTTCGCAAAATATTCCTTCAGCTGATAGGAGTAATTCTCTCTGCCTTCAAGGAATTTTGTCTTTACACCAACCCATGCACTGTCTATCTCTTGAATCTCTGTAAAGTAAACGACAGAGTCTTTGAAAGAGGCAGAGAAACCATATGCATATACTTTTTGTACGATAGATTTCTGTGCTGATGCATGAAGGGAAAAGACGATAGCAAATATGAGGAGGATGATATTTCTTGTTTTGTTCATTCCTGTTATAGTTACATTATTAAAGACCTAAATATGATTTGAGCATTTTGCTTTTTGTATTCTGACGGAGTTTGCGGATGGCTTTCTCTTTTATCTGCCTAACCCGCTCACGTGTCAGTCCGAATTTCTCACCGATTTCTTCCAGGGTCATCTCTGCTGTCTGGTTAATACCGAAGAAGGCTTCGATGATGTTCCGCTCACGATCGTTGAGAGAAGTCAATGCCCGGTTGATCTCTTCACGCAAGGATTCAATAACCAGCATTCTGTCGGCCATGGGAGCATCGTCATTGACCAGAACATCCAGCAGACTGTTATCCTCACCTTCTACGAAAGGTGCATCTACCGATACATGACGGTTGTTTACGCTGATAGCATCTTCAATCTTCTCATGAGGGATATCAGTTTTTTCGGCTATTTCATCCACACTGGGGCGACGCTCATTCTCCTGCTCGAACTTGTTCATTACACGGTTGATCTTATTCACACTACCTACCTGATTAAGGGGGATGCGAACAATACGACTCTGCTCAGCGATAGCTTGTAAGATGCTCTGACGGATCCACCATACAGCATAGGAGATAAACTTAAAGCCCCGTGTCTCATCGAACTTCTCCGCAGCTTTGATAAGTCCCAGGTTACCTTCGTTGATCAGATCAGGAAGGCTCAATCCTTGGTTCTGGTATTGCTTAGCTACAGATACGACAAATCGCAGATTAGCCTTGGTAAGCTTTTCCAATGCTTCTCTGTCACCTTTGCGAATACGCTGCGCCAGTTCTACTTCTTCATCTACAGTAAGCAAATCCTCATGTCCAATCTCTTGAAGATATTTGTCAAGTGATGCACTTTCACGATTAGTAATAGATCTGGTAATTTTCAGCTGTCTCATAGATGTAATCAATTTATGCGGATGCAAAAATACGACTTTTCATTTAAATGAACAAATATTTTATCAATTAATATATTCAGGATAAAAGAAAAAAATCTTACTTTTTTGTTCATCTTACATAATATATTCGCTAGATGAATAAATAATTCATAAAAAAAGACCGGAGACACGTCTGACATGCCTCCGGTCCACGTATAATCATTGAAATTAGTCTTGCAGAATAACAACGAAGTAAGTACGTTTACCTGTAGGATACATACCCTTAATGTAGAGCACAGGATCCTTGCTGGTAGAAGCTACCTTGACAGCCTCCTGCAAATCATCGATTGTCTTGAGCGGTCTGTCATTAGCGGTCTGGAGAATTACACCGTTAGGAACATTGGCTTTCTTAAATGCACCACTGTTAACCGTCATCACTTTCAGACCATAGTTGATCTCCAACTGTTTTTTCTCACTGTCGTTAATAGGACGGAAGGTTGCACCTAATACATCCAGATCATGAGTCTTCACCACGCTGGTATTACCCTGTGTATTCTTCAGTGTTACTGTGGCGGTCTTCTTCTGCTTGTTACGCAGATAGGTAATGGTCGCTTTGTCGCCCGGACGCTTGCTGGAGAAGAGATACTCCTGCAACTCGGTCATCTTATTAACCTTCTTATTGTCAATCTGTGTGATGACATCACCTTCCTTAATACCTGCAGCTGCAGCAGCTCCATCTTCGTTTACCTTTGCTACGTAAATACCCTCAAGTGTACCCAAGTCAGGAGCATCTTTACCGTTGGCTTTCTCACGGTCGATATAGTTGTTCACATCTGTTCCCTCAATATTGAGAATAGCACGCTGAACAGTTCCGTATTTCTTTAGATCATCGACAACACGGTTCATTATGGTCGTTGGAATAGCGAAACCATATCCGCTGTATGAGCCGGTCTCAGAATACAGCATGGCATTGATACCTACCAGCTCGCCATTGGTATTAACCAAAGCACCACCGGAGTTACCACGGTTGATAGCTGCATCAGTCTGGATAAAGCTCTCTACACCATTCTGTCCCATACCACGAGCCTTAGCACTGATAATACCGGCAGTGACGGTGGTTCCTAATGAGAATGGGTTACCGATAGCCAAAACCCACTCACCGATACGCAGTTTGTCACTGTCGCTGATGGTAATAGCAGGTAGCTTACTACCGTTTACCTTGATAAGAGCCAGGTCAGAAGAAGGATCTGTTCCTATAATCTTTGCAGAGAACTCACGGTTGTCAGTGAGGATAACGGTTATATCGTCAACATCAGCAACGACATGGTTATTGGTAATGATATATCCATCTTCAGAGATAATCACACCTGAACCACTGCCTTGACGCTTCGGAGTCTGTACCTGACGCTTTTGCTTTCCACCCTGACCCGGGTTGCCGAACCAGCCGAATGGGTCGCTGAAGAAATCACCGAAAGGATCGCTTTCTACTTCTATCGTCTGTGTCTTGCTGTTCTGAACCACTCTGATGGTAACCACCGAAGGCACAGCTTTCTCTGCAGCATAGGTCAGATCAACCGGTTGACCGGGAGCTACAGATGAAGACATGGATGTTAACGGTGTTTTGTTTGCATAAACTTTTACAAAAGAACTTGCTGAGAATGCGATCGCAATGATGCACATCGCATAAACCAAATAATTAGAAGCTTTTTTCATATTCATGTTTTTATTACTTTACTATTTATTTACTACTTAAATACTGACATTGTCATTTTACTCAAATGTCAATGCAAAAATAGGAGCAAAAAATGTAAATCTGTCAATTTGTCTGTTTGTTTTCTTCTCTTTTAACACTATTGTCATTGCCGTTAAAAGATATTTGCGAGCAAAAGTGGTTTTTTTACATTCATTGAACTATTAATAATTTGTCTACTTTTTAATAATTTTATGATTCCCTCCTGTCATATGACAGATTGTCGCTGTCGTACAGCCTCAAAAAGGAGGATGGCAGTGCTTACCGAAACATTCAGGGAATCTATCTGTCCGAGCATCGGGATACGGATATGTGCATCGGCTGCCTCACGCCATGTCTGTGTCAGTCCGGTAGATTCCGTCCCCATAATGATAGCCGTAGGTTTCTTCATATCGATATCATAATATAGTCGTGAGTCTTGCAGTTGGGCGGTCAAAATCTGTATATGATGGTTTTTAAGAAAGCCGATACATTCTTCTGACGAACAGGCTACGCAAGGAACAGTAAAGAGTGCTCCCACAGAACTGCGGATGATGTTTGGATTATAGATGTCGGTAAGGGGATCGCATACGATAACAGCATCGGCATGGGCAGCGTCAGCGCTACGTAAGACAGCTCCGAGGTTACCGGGTTTCTCTACCTTTTCCAATACGATAATGAGCGGTGATGCCGACAGCCGGAGATCGTTCAATGACAGTTGCTGGGCCTTCACGGTGGCTATAAGGCCTTCCGTACTTCCCCGGTATGCCATCTTCTCATACACCTTCTCTGACACCTCTATACATTGGGTGGCCCGTGAGAATAAAGAGGAATAGTCTTTATCCCATAGTGACTGACAATAAAATAAGGTAACTATCTGCAGATGGTTATGAATACAGTGGTTTATCTCCTGACATCCTTCAACGATGAAAATACCTTCTTTCTTTCGTTCAGCGGATTTCTGCTGAAGTATCATCAGCCGTTTGATCTTGGGATTCTGTGTACTCGTAATAATTTCATTCATTATCATGGTAGTAAACCTTCTTTATTTATAAAACACTCGTAAAAGCACTTTCTTGTACTCAGAACAAAATATTTTTTTTGTTTTTCATCTTTTTCTTTTTCATTAGCATTTTTTTTTGTATATTTGCATCCCGGTTTGTAATCTTTATTATCTCCTAAGAAAAGATTATTCATTCCACCTTATTTTATCAGTCACTCAAAAGGAATAGTTATGCAGATAGGTTTTGACAATGACAAATACTTGAAGATTCAATCGGAGCATATTAAAGAAAGAATAGCTCAGTTTGGTGATAAACTCTATATGGAGTTCGGTGGAAAACTCTATGACGATTATCATGCCAGCAGAGTGCTTCCCGGTTTTCATCCTGACAGTAAGCTGAAGATGCTCATGCAGTTGCGTGAAGATGTTGAGATCATCATTGTTATCAGTGCAGAAGATATTGAGCGTAACAAGGTGCGTGGCGATCTGGGTATTACCTATGATCAAGATGTGCTGCGTCTGCGTGATGTGTTCACCCAACGAGGATTATATGTCAGCAGTGTTGTGATCACTCATTTCAATGGTCAGCATAGTGCTGTGGCTTTCCATGATCGTCTGGAACGTCAAGGACAGGTACGTGTCTATTATCATTATCTGATTGAGGGCTATCCCACGAATGTAGAGTTGATTGATTCCGATGAGGGCTTTGGTAAAAACGACTATGTGGAGACCACCCGTCCTTTAGTGGTTGTCACGGCCCCGGGTCCGGGTAGTGGTAAGATGGCTGTCTGTCTGAGTCAGTTGTATAATGAAAACCGTCGTGGGGTGAAAGCCGGTTATGCGAAGTTTGAGACATTCCCGATCTGGAATATTCCTTTGAAACATCCTATCAATGTAGCATATGAGGCAGCAACTGCTGATCTCAATGATGTGAACATGATCGATCACTTCCATCTGGAGGCATATGGTAAGACCACTGTCAACTATAACCGTGATATTGAGATTTTCCCGGTGTTGAATGCTATCTTTGAAGGTATCTTTGGGGAGAGTCCTTATAAGTCACCAACAGATATGGGCGTCAACATGGTTGGATTCTGTATCAGTGACGATGAGGTTTGTTGTGAAGCATCCCGTCAGGAGATTATCCGTCGTTATTATACCGCCCTTTGTAATATGGCTGAAGGTCAAGATAATGATGTGGAGATCAATAAGTTAGCGCTTCTGATGAAGCAGATGAAACTAAGTACTGCCGACCGTCGTTGTACAGTGGCTGCTTACGAGCGTAAGCTACGTTCCGGCACACCCTGTTCTGCCATTGAATTAGCTGACGGCACACTGATAACGGCAGAGACATCCAGTCTGTTAGGTCCGAGTGCTGCTCTTATCCTCAATGCCATCAAATATCTGGCAGGTATTGACCACAGTCTGAAGTTGATTCCTCAAGAGATGATCGAGCCAATCCAGAGAATGAAGACATCCATGCTACACGGCAACAATCCTCGTTTACATACTGATGAAGTACTTATTGCATTGGCGGTACTCAGTAAGACGGATGAGAACTGTCGTAAAGCCCTTGAATGTTTACCAATGCTTGATGGTTGTCAGGTACATGCCACGGTGATGCTCAGTGAGGTGGACCGTAAGATTTTCAAGAAACTCGGATGTGGCCTGACCACCGATCCCGTGAGAAAATAAACTATCTGACCCCCTTAGTTGTTGATCTTTATTGTCAGTGGTAGTGTTCCACTGACAATACGACCATGGCTGGTAACACCCTCTACACGTACGGTATAGGTTGTGGGAATATCAGCACTATAGAAATCGAGGTGCATAGGCATATCCTTTACCATACGCAGATAAGGATTCCAATAAAGCGTACGACGGACATCCGGTAACATCTCTGATGGTCTGGATCCTTTAGGATAACGGGGGAAATAATATTCTGCAGGAGCCTGATAGCCTTCCAAACGTACTATCTTGTTGTTGAAGATATTATCCGATGCGCGATGGAGTCCTCCACGGATAGTGATATCCACCACTCCTCCTTCCGTAACACCGAAGATCCACGCACGGTTTCCTAAATACAGATCTACCCGTTCAACATCAGTAAGACTGATATCATGAAGGGAGGCATTGGGTACTTCTGAGCCGTTGACATACAGTCTGATGGTTGGCCAACTGGCATAAGGTCCCCCTGATGCAGAGTCTGTAACCGTGTCTGTCATCGTGTCTAATGCATTGTTAGAACTCCCTGCCATGGAGAGTCTTTCAATACTTGTGGCATAGGCAGGATCCAATTTGATCAATTCATTCTCATTATCTATATACAGGCAGTTGGTACATAACAACAACATGGCGAAATCAGCATAGTTTCCTTCCTTGATGCTATTACGGTCGAACGACATGTTCGGTTGGTCCACCAGATAAGTAGGAGCCTTTCCTTTCACCACTACTTCCTCGAGCAGATGACTGTCCTGAGAATACGATTGCAGAAGATCGTCATCGATATTCAACCATGGGATCCATTTCACGGATCCTCTCTTTTTCAATATATCTGGGGTAAAAGGAGGACGTTGCTGATCTATTTCCACCAGACAACGACGGTCTTTCTTACGCTTCGCATAAACATAAGCATCTGCATCTTCAGAAAAATTAAGGTTGTCAAACTCAAACCTACCTTCAGCATCGGTAAATGTTCCGTTGACATATCTTTGTTTCATAATGGCTAATGACACCTGAACACTGTCGATAGGTTGATTCTTGAAGACAGCCCGTATACGTCCTTTCACACTCTGGGAATGTTCATGCTCAACAGATGGAAAGGTATAATTGCCTTGTAATACAGCAGGCATGTCATAGCGTCGCCATCCATTAACCATCATCAGTAAGTCGAGTTTTTCATACTGCCATACGGGTGAGAAATAATCGTCTGCCTGAGGAATATATCCCTGGATGTCGGAGGATAGCAATAACTGACTCCATAGTGAAGGACAGTGACTGCCGCGGGTGATTCCGTCATCGGTCACTGAGAGGGAGAGAAAAGCAAACTCACCCTCTCTCATGCCGGGGAGTGACAACTGTAACGGTATGCTGTCGCGTATATTATATTCCTGCTTACTGCTCTCAATCGTGAGCGGCATGTTAATATCGGTATTTGAGGAGAAGAGCAGTCGCTCACTTAACACATGAGCCTCATCATCGATAAGCAACACACTGTTTACTCCCGCAGGAAGGGAGGTAGGAGACAGATGATAGAGGGACCCTGGACGGATATCCTGATAACTGACGATCTGTCCGCGGCAATGAACCAGAAGATGTAGTTTCCGTGAATGGAAATTATTGCCACTATTGACGATCACCTGTATATCATCTGAGCGTTGCCGGCATTGCAGACATGCCACATCGTTACGACTCTGCGGCAGAGGAAAAGAATAGGTATGTCCACTGACATTCTTACAGATAGCTGTATATTGTTCTCCGGCCTTGACAGACAAAGGAAATCTGCCTAAACCATGATGAGAGGTGGCAAAATGACTGACCACCTTTCCTGCTTTATCCACTATTTCACCTGAGATACTCAAACTGTCGCCCTCATTGCTGACAGCTTCAAAGCCTACCATACACACCGATCCCTCAACCAAATAACCTCCCTCAGGGAAGAAACGTAATAACGGAATCACATTCTTACTGGCATTTCTCTTTCCATTACTTTCCGGCTTTTCACTGCCTACCTGGATGGGTATAAGACAGTCGTAGTCTTTCAACTGGGTGGAATAGAGGGTATATGCCCAAAGATAATAGATGCCAGCCTCTTGGTCGTGTGGCAAATCGATGTGTCCGGTAAACAGGTTGTTGGAGGCTATCAATCGTTTTCTTTGCAGTGACTGTCGCTTACTGTCGAGGAGTTCCACATAGACAAACTGACTCTTCAATGCGGGCACGAGGGTAGCTGCATCCGTGACATACACCTTCATGCAGACACTGTCACCCGGCAGGAATACCGTGCGGTCCACATGCATGCTGACTTTCTCTTGCGGAAAGACGGTCAACTGTCTTTGCATGCGTGTTACCACAGAGTCGGCTAACTCCTGTGATGAAACAGACAAAAGCGTAACGAATGAGCAAAAGAGAATCATTAATGGTCTCTTCACTTTTCCTCTATATCCGAAAAATATTTTCACGAGTCTTATATTCTATCTGTTTAACCTATTAAATAACCAAGGCCACCTTCAAGGACAAGCCGTTGATTTTATCATAATATGAACCCTTCTGCTTTAACATGTCGTAGCCCAATATAAATTGGAGTTGGTGATTGCCGGCGGGGATCTCAATACCTGCTCCTGCATGCAACCCGATAATAGGGGATGGTCCCAACTTCTCACTACCGGTATCGTATTTATTCCTAAAATTAACGATATAACCTGGCTCAAGCGACCATTGTAGTATCAGTTTACTTCTTAAGTCACCTATATCAAAACGATGAAGACACCCTAACTGTACTAATAGTATGTAACCTTCCTGTGTAGCATCGTAGTATTCCACGCCTACCTTCGTCCTTACTCCGTCAACCTCCTTATAGATATCCTGATAATAGTAATCTTTGAAAGTATGGGATATCCTGCTGCACTGAAGCATGACCTGAGGCGCTAAACGATGACCCAAACGGGGGAAATCCAATTCAAAACCGATGCCGATACTGGGTAGCAAATAAGAATTACTTAAAAATGAGTTGGACATCTTCCAATAGGCAGCACCTGCCTCTACTCTCAGCCGTGGCTTTACTGACCTGGAAGCTTTCTCATCATATTCAAACTGAACACAGTCACCACCTGAGACACAGTATTCTTCATTATACTGCCGTACGATAGCCGTGAGATTATGCGATGTTATCTCTTTACGTTGCAAGTCTTTCACAGCCTGCATACTCTTGTTGAGCATTTGCGATGCTTGATAAACCCTCAAGCCTTTTGATCTTTTAAGATCAGCATCGCTTTCTGTATTTTGATTCTCATATTCTGACTGTCGAATCTCTGCCAGATTGCCATCTTCATCCTCCAGGAAATAATAGTGCATGCCATCGTCATTCAGATGGTAAAGGCTGATACTTCCCTTTAATAAAAACTCAGCGAAGAAAGTTCGGTTTAAGCCATTAATCGGGAAACTACGGCGCACATAAAACACGCCATTGTTCAAAAGGCGATATGCCTGCAGGTCATCGGTAGTATAATTACGGTAATCATTCTCTCCATCTCTCATAAACATACAGCCTGATGCACATTTTATCTCCGAAAGGTAGTCAATCGTTCCTTGTATGGTATCCCCTGCGTGGGTGATGATAAATCCTTTAACCGGATTAATCGGTTTGTATTTCTGAGCTCTCACTCCGCTAACTGTCATGATAATCATAAACAGCATTGCAATCCTACATTTAATTTCCATGTTTCGTGACATATTATTTTTCATTTAACATTATTGTGTATAATCCTTGCAAAGTTATATTTTTAAGAATGATTCTCCAAATAATCGTGTAAGAAATAATCTGTTTTCTTTTGCATTTGTAAAATAATTATTATTTTTGCTGAGTAATAAGCGAATAAGATATGGAAGTAAAGAATAAAAGGAATCTTTTGTTAGGACATAAGATCATAGAGAATCTCAGAAAGCGCCATTTCGAGGCCTATTATTGCGAGGATGCTCAAGAAGCCATTAACATGGTGTTGACGCTGATGCCCCAGGGCAGTAGTGTGACATGGGGTGGCTCGGATACTATCCGGAAGATGGGACTTACGGCTGCCCTCCATGCTTCAGACTATCAGGTATTTGACCGTGACCTTGTGCAGACGGCAGAAGAAAAGCAGGCCATCTACGAGCGTGCCTTCACTTGTGACTATTACCTCTCGAGTGCCAATGCGATCAGTGAGGATGGCGTGATCGTGAATATCGATGGCAATGGCAACCGTGTGGCAGCCATTACGTGGGGACCCAAACGGGTGATCTTCGTGATAGGCATCAACAAGGTGGCGCAGACCGTCGATGCGGCCTTAGCCCGGGCAAGGAGCACGGCGAGTCCTATTAACGCGGCCCGCTTTAATATCAATACCCCTTGTCAGACAGACGGTGTGTGCCATAACTGCAAATCCCTTGACTGTATCTGCAACTACATCCACTTCCTGCGTCATTCGCCCAAAGGAAGACATATCGTGGTATTGGTTGGTGAGGACTTTGGATATTAAATATTTTTTTATGAAGATATTATTAATAGGTGGTACAGGTACAATCAGTAGTGCTATTACCCGTCAACTGGCCACAGAAGGACATGATTTGTATGTGCTGAATCGTGGTTCCCGCCGTCATGAATTGCCGGAAGGAGTTAAACAGATCATTGCGGATATTCACCATGAAGATGAAGTGCTTGAAGCTATTGGCAGTTTATCCTTCGATGCCGTGTGTGAGTTTATCGGTTTTGTTCCAGGTGATATAGAGCGTGACATCCGTCTTTTTTACGGAAAGACACGTCAGTATGTCTTCATCAGTTCGGCCTCTGTTTATAACAAGCCAGCCCGCAGTTATATCATTACAGAAGGAACAACGCAGGCAAATCCTTTCTGGCAATATGCCCGTGATAAGATAGCATGCGAAGAACTGCTGATGAGGACATATCGTGAAAAGGGATTCCCTATTACTATCGTTCGTCCAAGTCATACGTACTCTGAGCGGGGCGTGCCTACAAGTGTCAGAGGAACAATGGGTTGCTGGCCGGTACTTAAACGGATGCTGGAAGGAAAACCTGTGATCATTCAGGGTGATGGCAGTTCTTTATGGACCATGACATGGAATGAAGATTTTGCCCGTGGCTTTATTGGTTTGTTAGGAAATCCCAAAGCTATCGGAGAAGTTTTTCAGATTATGAGTGATGAGTCGCTGACTTGGGATCAGATTTATCAGACTATTGCTGAGGCCTTGGGTGTAGCATTCAAGCCTTACCATGTTTCTTCCGATTTTATTGCGGCTGTTTCTCCTGAAGAATGGAATCTCACCGGTAACCTGATTGGTGACAAGGCTGTGACGGTGGTCTTCGACTGCGCAAAGTTGAAAAGGGCAGTTCCCGGTTTTTGTGCCACTACCCGTTTCTCTGAGGGTGTCCGTAGGAGTGTGGATTACTTGTTGTCACATCCGGAATTACAAGTGGAAGATCCTGTATATGATGAATGGTGTGATCGTGTTA
>JAEEGL013259983.1_pt1 | contig 12751 bp, 9 predicted proteins | sample 9134231 | NCBI WGS metagenome assembly JAEEGL01 (sample SAMN16246548, study PRJNA631951) | gut metagenome | biome: gut microbiome; feature: rumen; material: fiber-attached | host: Bos | place: Iran: Karaj | collected 2018-10 | reverse complement strand
TGGAAACGCACTTCTGTCCCCATCAGACTCTCCAGAAGCAGATTGCCTTTTTTCTCCGTCACTCCGCGGTCCATCAGGATCAGGATCGGCTCAAGACCCAGTTTGCAGCAGGAAGCCGCTGTCAGCATGGCATGGTTGGACTGCGCGCCGCCTGTGGTGAAGACGATCTCCGCGCCTTGTGCCAGCGCGTCCGCCAGCAGAAATTCGAGCTTGCGGATCTTGTTGCCGCCAAGGCCAAGACCGCTCAGATCATCCCGTTTAATATATACATTTGTCCCCAGAATCTTGCTGATGTTGTTCAGTCGGCGGATCGGCGTGGGGAAGAAGCCAAGCTCCACGCGTGGAAAATCGTTCAGACTTTTCATGGAAAACCTCCTGTTTGGGTGTATAGTCCTATTTTATATGATTACGGCGGATTTGTCTATGGTATCCTGCCGGAAGTATGGAAGTTTGCGCCGGGATGCAGTATAATAGGGACAGATCATACGGTTAGGAGTGAATCAGATGCCGGACAGAATATCCGAAGTCGTCGAGGTTAACGGGGTCTGCCTGCATTATGCAGCGGCGGGGAAAGGGCGGCCTGTTGTGCTGATCCATGGCAACGGGGAGAGCCATGAAGTGCTTGATGTGGAAACGCGGCAGCTTGTGGAAGCGGGCTATCGTGTATACGCGCCGGACAGCCGCGGCCAGGGAGCCAACCTGCCTTTGCCGGAATACCATTATGCGGATATGGCGGAGGATATGTATCAGTTTATTCAGATGATGGGGCTTGTGCGTCCCGCGCTGTACGGTTACAGTGACGGGGGGATCATCGGCCTGCTGCTCGAGCTGCGCCACCCGGGAACACTCGGTGCGCTCGCAGTAAGCGGCACAAATCTGTCGCCGGACGGACTGATCCCGTCTTTCATCGAAGAATATACTGCCATTAACGAAAAAGCGCAGGATCCGCTGATCACGCTGATGCTGACGGAGCCGCATATCGGGCCGCAGGAGCTTGCCGGGATCAGAATTCCGGTATTGGTCACGGCCGGGGAAAACGATCTGATCCTGCGCACGGAGACGGAGAGGATTGCAGCGATGATCCCGGTCGCACAGATGGTAATTGTTGCAGGAGAGGATCACGGCAGCTATATCGTCGGAAGCGAGATTATGGGCCGGCTGCTTATCCGTTTCCTGGCGGATAAATGGAAAGAATAAACAGCCGGATGACGGCTGATGCGCAATCAGATTACGGCTGATTCATAATCGGATCCGGACAGAAAGGGGACAGGACAGATGAAATATAAAGTAGCGGCGCTGCTCATCATTCTGGTGATGACGGCAGCCGGCTGCATTGATATGATCAACAGACCGGAGGATTCACAGGCAGAGTCGGTGACAGAATCGTCGGCAGCGGAATCGGCAGCGAAATCGACTGCAGAGCAATCATCAGCCGGTGAGCAGTCAATGACAGGGACGGGGGACGCAGAAGTGGACGAGAAGATGCAGTTTGTGCAGGGTGAGTGGTTTGACGTGAACGGCGATGCGAGGCTTGTGATCAGCGGAGATCAGCTCACGCTTCACTTCGGGAAAAACTTCGAAGAATCTTTTGCCGTCAAGGCAGAGAAACAGGGAGACTGGTGGTTTCTTGTCAACAAGGAAGGCCGCGATCTCGGGTTTATTTCGGATATTCAGATCAAAGATGACGGCAGCCTGATTGCCTATGAGATGATTCTGGACGCGGACGGCCACGACTACCACTTTGTCCGGGAAGAGCAGATTGCCGCGGAGAAGGAGATCGTCGACCTTTCCAAAGACATGCCGAAGCAGATCGAATCGAAGGAGATACGCCGGTTTATACTGAATTTCAGCACGAAGGCCGGCCGCGGCTACGGGCTTGACGATAGCTGGCGCGGTGCGAGCTACAGCTGGACGATCGAGAAACAGAGCGACGGAAGCTATGTGATGGATTTTGACCAGAGCTACGACTCCTATATGGGAATCAATTTCCACGATACGGTCAGCGCGGAATACGTTGCCGGTCTCGCCGAACAGATCGTGGAGCTTGGTCTGCCGGAATTGAACGGCTATTATCAGAAAAACAACGTGGATCTGCCGGGCTATTACCTGTACGTGAAATACGAATCGAACGAAAAGCTCGAGATCCGTGCGGAGGGCAATGCCGCGGACACCTGCGTATTTGACCTTGCGAAGCTCATGGAATATGTGTTCCCGATGGTAGCTCAGGAGGACTAAGCATTTTTTGCATGATACGAACGGCCTGACCGGGAGAACCCGGCCGGGCTTTTTTATTGTTCTGTGTGTCAGCAAATCCAGCAAAACATGAGAAAAAAAACAGATTGCTGACACAAACCGGGGATGGCGGCCGGAACCGAATACGGACACGAAGACTGCTCAAAGTTAGACGCCTCTTACTGATATATTGTCGAATTAGACCAGCATCCATATTGCATTTTTTGTTTTTATATAATATAATCCGTATAAACATAGAAACACATGTATTAATTCAAGTGCTGTATTTTTATATTCTGGCAGTAGGGGGAATTATAAATGAACACATGCAGTTGTAGTAAGAGCGATCTTACGCTGGTGGATAAGGTTCTGGAAGAATATGCGGAAATTCCGGGCAGCCTTATCGCGATCCTGCAGAAGGCGCAGGCGATATACGGCTATCTGCCTGCCGATGTAATCTATCATATCGCCGAGAAAACGGGCAACAGTCCGGCTAAAGTCATGGGCGTGGCGACTTTCTACACGCAGTTCCGTCTGGAACCTGTCGGCAAATACATGCTGATGCTGTGCCAGGGTACGGCTTGCCATGTCAACGGCTCAGAGCGGATCGCCGCGGCGATTCAGGAGGAGCTTGGCATCGGAGACGGCGGGACGACGGAGGACGGACTTTTCTCCGTCAAGCACGTAGCGTGCCTTGGATGCTGCAGTCTGTCCCCGGTTATGATGATCAATGAGGACACATACGGTTCGCTTACGCCGGACAAGGCGCTGTCCATTATCCGGGAAATCCGGGCTAAGGAGGTGCAGGGATGAGAGTTATCGTCGGAGAAGGCAGCTGCGGATTGGCTGCGGGTGCCGGTAAGGTTTATGAAGCGCTGCAGACTAAGCTTGAAGGAATAGAGAGCGCGAGCCTCGGGATCACCGGATGCGTCGGTATGTGTTGGCTCGAGCCCATCGTTGATCTGTATAACGGAAAAATGCTGGCCAAGAGGCTTGTTCACGTCGCTCCTGAAGACGCGGACGATATTGCGGCCGCTGTTCAGAGCGGAGATCTGTCCCTGGTGGACCGTATCACGATCCGCAAAGAGGACGAGGATTTCCTGCGCAAACAGACAAGGATCGCGCTGCGCCATTGCGGTGTGATCGATCCGGCTGACATTAACGACTATATGGCCGATGACGGCTATCAGGCACTCGAAAAAGTGCTCAGCACCATGACGCCGGAAGATGTCATCGAAGAGATCAAGGTATCCGGGCTTGCGGGCCGCGGCGGAGCGGGCTTCCCGACCTGGTTCAAATGGAATGCCGCACGCAATGCCGCAGGCGGGCCTAAGTACCTGATCTGCAATGCGGACGAAGGCGACCCGGGCGCGTTCATGGACCGTGCCGTTATCGAGTCCGATCCGCACAGCCTGATCGAAGGCATGATGATCGCAGCCTATGCGATCGGCGCGGCGGAAGCGATCGTATACGTCCGTGCGGAATATCCGCTTGCGATCGTGCGTCTGGAGAACGCGATCAAACAGGCCCGTGAAGCCGGCAAGCTCGGCAAAAACATCATGGGCAGTGATTTTTCCTGCGATATGCGGATCAAGGCCGGCGCGGGAGCTTTTGTATGCGGAGAGGAGACCGCTCTGATCGAGTCGCTGGAAGGAAACCGCGGAATGCCGCGGCTTAAGCCGCCTTTTCCCGCAAACAGCGGATACTGGCATAAGCCGTCCAATATCAATAACGTTGAGACGTTCGCGAACGTCGCGTGGATCATCCTGAACGGCGGAGACAAGTTCGCCGCGATGGGGACAGAGGACAGTAAAGGCACTAAGGTCTTCGCGCTGACCGGCAAGATCAAACGGGGCGGACTCGTAGAGATCCCGATGGGCAAGACCCTGCGGGAAGTCATTTTTGACATCGGCGGCGGGATCCGCGACGATAAGGAATTCAAAGCCGTGCAGATGGGCGGACCGTCGGGCGGATGTATTCCTGCGTCCCTGCTGGATACGCCGATCGATTACAAGAAGCTCAGCTCGACCGGAGCCATCATGGGATCCGGCGGCATGGTCGTAATGGATGAAAACACCTGTATGGTCGGTATGGCCAAGTTCTTCCTGGATTTCACCGCGAAAGAGTCCTGCGGCAAGTGCGTACACTGCCGTATCGGTACGAAGCGTATGCAGGAGATCCTGACGAGGATTACCGAAGGCGAAGGCCGCGAGGGTGATATCGAGCTGCTCGAGGAGTTGTGCGTCGCTGTTAAGGACGGAGCACTCTGCGGCCTCGGACAGACCGCGCCGAATCCGGTACTGACGACGCTGCGGTATTTCCGCGACGAATATGAGGCCCACATCAACGAGAAGAAGTGCCCGGCAGGATCCTGCGCGGCGCTGCTGACCTATTCGATCGACCCGGCCAAGTGCGTCGGCTGTACGATGTGCGCAAGGAAGTGCCCGGCCGGAGCCATCACGGGAACAGTCCGCAATCCGCATTCGATCGATCCGGATAAGTGTATCCGCTGCGGACAGTGCGCGTCGGCCTGCAGATTCGGCGCCGTATCGGTAGGCTAAAGGAGGGGATTAAGATGTCTGAGATTACAATTACAATAAACGGAAAACTCTGCAAAGGTCAGCAGGGCGATACGATCTTTAAGATCGCCCAGGATAACGGGATCTATATCCCGAATCTCTGCTATCATCCCAGTGTAGCCCGATACGGGGCATGCGGTCTGTGCCTTGTGCAGGACGAAAAGAGCCCTAAGCTCATCCGTTCCTGCTCGACGATCGCGGCGGACGGGCAGGTGCTGCATACCGAAAACGACCGGATCCTTCAGGCCCGGAAGATTGCGCTTGAGCTTCTGATGAGCGATCATGAAGGTGACTGTGTCGGACCATGCCGTCTGGCGTGCCCGGCTGAGACCGCCTGCCAGGAATATGTGAAGCAGGTCGCGCTCGGCAACACACGGGAGGCCGTCCGGATTGTCAAGGAACGTCTGCCGCTCCCGGCGAGCATCGGACATGTCTGCCCGCATCCCTGCGAGAGCGAGTGCCGCAGACGTCTGGTAGAGCAGCCGATCAGTATCGCGATGATCAAGCGTTTCATGGCGGTGGATCAGCTCGGCAAGGATGACAAGTGGAAACCGGAGATCGCGCCGGCGACCGGCAAGAAGGTCGGCATCATCGGCGGCGGACCGGCGGGACTGACGGCGGCGTATTATCTTGCGGTCAAAGGCCATGAAGTGACGGTTCATGATGCGATGCCCAAGATGGGTGGAATGCTCCGTTACGGTATCCCGGAGTACCGGCTGCCCAAGGCGGTGCTGGACGCGGAGATCGCGGAGATCGCCGAAACAGGTGTTAAGCTCGTCAACAATTACAAAATCGGCAGGGACATTTCTTTCGAAGAATACCGGAAGCAGTATGACGCGGTCGTCGTGGCGATCGGCGCGTGGAAGAGCAGTCCGATGCGCTGCCCGGGCGAAGACCTGGAGGGCGTGTACGGCGGAATTGATTTTCTCCGCAGTGTCGCGCTTGGCGAGCCTGTCGCGATCGGGAAGCGCACGGCTATCGTCGGAGGCGGCAATACCGCTATGGACGCCTGCCGTACCGCGGTGCGTCTAGGCGCCGAAGAAGTCTATGTCATCTACCGCCGTACGCGCAGTGAGATGCCGGCGGCCGCGGATGAGATCGACGAGGCCATTGAAGAGGGCGTGACCTTTAAGTTCCTGACCAATCCGGATTCGATCATCGGAGAGAATGGCAAGGTCAAGACAGTCAAACTGCAGGTCATGGAGCTCGGTGAGCCGGATGCTTCCGGACGCCGCAGTCCTGTTCCTGTTGAAGGCAAATTCGAATATCTTGAGGTGGACAGCGTGATTGCGGCCATCGGCCAGAGAGTGGATGTCGCAGGCTTTGATGTCGGAGAGAGCAGTCTGGGACTGAATCGCCGCGGGATCATTGCTGCCGATGAGCTTTCCTTCCATACTTCGCTGCCCGGTGTGTTCGCGGTCGGCGACGCGACTAACAAAGGCGCGGATATCGCGATTGCCGCGATCGGTGAGGCCGGCAGGGCTGCCGATGTGATCGACTCGTATCTTGCCGGAGCCGAGAAGCCGTACAGAAAGCCCTATGTGTCCAAGCGCGTCGTGACGGAAGAGGATTTCATGGACCGTGAGAAACAGCCGCGGGTTCCGGTTGTGAACCGTCCCGCAGCGGAGCGCAGATGCGATTTTAAGCCGGTCAACAGCGGCTATACAGCAGAAGAAGCGATGAAGGAGGCCCTGCGCTGCCTGGAGTGCGGCTGTCATGATTATCGTGAGTGCCGTCTGATCAGCACTGCAAATGAAATCGAAATTCATCCGGAGAGGCTGGCCGGTGCGAAACACGAGAAGTACACCGAGACCAGACTTGTGGCGATCGAGCGCGATCAGGGCAAGTGCATTACCTGCAATCTCTGTGTCCGTGTCTGCGATGAAGTGGCCGGCAAAGGCATTCTCGGCCTGGTCGGCCGCGGCTTCGAGACGGTCATCAAGCCGGAATTCAATGATCCGGCCGTGGTTGCGGCGTGTAAAGATTGTCTGAAGTGCGCCGAGGCCTGTCCAACCGGCGCCCTCAAGATACTGACGGTCGGGAAATAAGGCACTCATACAGTTTGCAAGGCTTGACCACAGGATTACTTATAGAATACCTGTCAGATTTTCGTCAGGAATCAGAGGAAACCATTGTTTATCTGACACAAATCCTGCATAGACGACCCCGGCAGCATTTGCTGCCGGGGATTTTTATAGCCTTTCCCGTATTTATGTCAGAGAATACTGTTATATATGAAAAATAAAGCGGTTTGCTGACACAGAATAAACGTGGAACGGACATGGAATGGACACGGAAAAGGGATGAAACAGATACAGAAGAGATGTATAATGGATAAAGATTCAGGATGTATCGCCCCAGGACAATACAGGGGAGGACAATGCCTCTATTCTAAGTTCTTTTTGCAGGGAACAGGGCTTCTATATGCAGAAAAAACGTGGATCCGGGAAATCCAGGCATAACAAAAAAGACTGGCGCCGGATTTGCAGGATTTCCGCAAAGTGACGGCAGTATTATATTTCAGAAAACGCCCCGTGCGTGCAGCATCTGTTCGATTTCGACGAGATCAATATGCTTGCCGTGAGCGCGGCTGATCAGCAGATCTGTCCCCTCTTTAAGTCCGGCGCGCCTGTAACGCATCTGCCTGTTCTGCCAGTCTGCGGCATAGTCCTTTTTGTCCAGCATTCCGAGGTGTTCGTGATAAACGGACCTGCCGTCAACGATATATTTGAAATCCGGATGAATGATCCATCCCGCGACCTCTGTCGGAGCCTCATATTCAAACCGGACATGACGCTTATGCAGCATCTCGACAATCGCGGCTTCGGCAGTGGATCGGACGTAGATTTTGTTCGTATAGAAAACATAGTTTTCGGCATGCCGATGTCCGATGACAGCCATTTTGGCCGCAAGACGGCGGCGATAACCCTTCAGGTGCTCCGATGCCCGTCGGATTTTTGTCAGCGCTGCCCGAATCTGTTTCTTTTTACGCAGCTGTTCGATCAGATTTGCGTCCCTTTTTAGCGAAAGATACTGTTCCTGCCGTCGGTGATTGACCGTCGTCTGGACGCTGTAATATGTCCGGCGGCCGCGGCGGCGTTCGGCAAGTGTCCCCCGCGGGAAATAAGGCAATTCATACAGCAGTTGTGCATGCAACGTGACCAGTTCCTCCACGGAAAGTGCCGCGGCGTCGAGTTCCGGGTCCGGAATTACCAGTTTGTTTGAATCAAGATACGTTTCTCCATAATAATCCGTAATGTAATTCGCTGTCATAGAATCCCTCCATTCTACCCTTATTATGTAACGTTAATCGGTTTTGGCTGGTTTTCCCGGATTGTGTCAGATAAATTTCCGAAACTGCCAAAAAACGGCGGGTTTCTGACACATTTATTGCATCTGGAACGGCCGGAAATGATTTGTGATAATTAATGATTTTGTCACTTTGCTGTCACTCTGGGGGACTATACTGGGGCCTGTAACGCGGGACGCCGCGAATGAATAAGACAGAAAGGACTTCACATATGGAGATTTTACGTGTTGAGAACTTAAGCAAAATTTACGGCAAGGACGAAAACCAAGTCGTCGCCGTGGACAATGTGTCTTTCAGCATCGAAAAAGGTGAATTTACGGCAATCGTCGGCGCTTCCGGCAGCGGCAAGTCCACACTGCTGCATCTTATCGGCGGCGTCGACCGCCCGACGGAAGGACGGATCTATATCGACGGCAAAGACATCAGCACCCTGACAGCGGATCAGCTCGCGATTTTCCGCCGCCGTCAGATCGGGATTATCTATCAGTTCTATAATCTGATCCCGGTTCTGAACGTTGAGGAGAACATCACACTGCCCTGCGATCTGGACGGGGAGAAGGTCGCGCCGGAGCGCCTGAAGCAGCTTTTGGACAGCCTCGGCCTGTATGACCGCCGCACGCATCTGCCGAACGAGCTCTCCGGCGGACAGCAGCAGCGCGTATCGATCGGCCGGGCGATCATCCAGAATCCTGCGATTATCCTGGCGGATGAACCGACCGGCAACCTGGACTCCAAGGCGAGCGAGGAGATCGTAGCGCTTCTTAAGAAAGCCAATCAGGAGTACAACCAGACGATCATCATCATTACACATGACCTGGAAATCGCAGCACAGGCCGGTCGTGTGATCACGATCGAGGACGGCCGGATCGTGCGCGACGAAAAGAACTGAAGCCACAGGAGGGTCATGTATGAATATCCTGCATAAACTCACCCTGCAGAATCTGAAGCAGAACAAAAAACGGACGATTGTTACGATTATCGGCATCCTGCTTTCGACGGCGCTGATCTGTGCGGTCGCCGGCCTCGCGCAGAGCGGACTCACTTCTCTGATCAATTGGGCAAAACATACAGACGGCGATTATCATGTGTTGTTTGCGGACGTACCGGAGGACGGAGCCGCCTACATCACGTCCAACGCACATGTTAAGGAGAGTTTCAGCCTTCACAGCGTCGGTTACGCACAGGCGGCCGACAGCGGCAACCCGAATAAGCCGTATTTCTATATCATGGAAGCGGATGACGCGGCATTCTCGCATATTTCGCTGCAGCTTCTGTCCGGACGCCTCCCGGAAAACGCCGGCGAGGTCGTCATCCCGGATCATGTTTTCACAACCGGGGACATGGACTATAAGATCGGCGACACGCTTACACTGGAAGTCGGCACACGTATGACGGACGACGGTTGGGTACTGGGACAGAATAATCCTTTTGATCCGGATGAAGGAGAGCCTGAATCCATCGTTGATACGGCAGCCCGGACCTATACGATCGTCGGAATTTCCAAACGACTCTCTTATATGCTGGAAAACTACAGCGCGCCCGGTTTCACGCTGCTCAGCCGCGTTGACAGTTCTCAGACTGGTGCGGACGGATCCTCAGCCGGCGGCTTGAGAACAGTCGGAGTCACCTATGACAAACCGAAACAGTTCCAGGATTACACGAATGAGATTCTTGCCGTCCTGAATGCGGAAGGGAGCAGTTCAGCAAGCGCGGTATCGAACGATTATCTGCTCGAGCTCGAGGGCGCTCTGTCCGCGCGGACTGTCGGCGTTCTGTATTCGCTCGCGGCGGTAATCCTTATCATTATTCTTGTCACCAGTGTATACGTCATCCGCAACAGCTTTGCGATTTCCGTATCGGAGAAAACCCAGCAATACGGCATGCTTGCGTCTGTCGGCGCGACCGCGAAGCAGATCCGCGGAAGCATCCTGTACGAAGGCCTCATCATCGGGCTGATCGGTATTCCGCTCGGGATTGCACTCGGCATCGCGGCAGTCGTGATTGTCCTGCAGGTCATGAACATCCTGCTGAAGGATCTCTTTGACGGAATGACTTTTGTCTATTCTGTCCCGGTCTGGGTCCTCCTTCTCACGGTCATCCTCGCGGCGCTCACGATTTGGCTTTCCAGTCTGATCCCGGCGATCCGTGCCGGCAAAATAACACCGATCGAAGCAATCCGCGGTAACCGGGAGGTCAAGATCGACCCTCGCAAGCTCAAGACCTCACCGCTGGTCCGGAAGCTTTTCGGAACCGGCGGCGTGATCGCGGATAAAAACCTGAAGCGCAGCCGTGCCAAGTACCGTACGACAGTCGTTTCGCTGGTCTTAAGCATTTCCATATTCGTCGCGCTTTCCTCCTTTGTGAACATGGCGAAGCAGAGCGTCTACTATTATTACACGGATTACGGATTCAATCTGATCGTAAACGGACTCTCCGAGCCGGAGCAGTGTGAGGCGCTTCTGTCGGAAATCGACGCGGATCAGAGCATTTATTACCGGTCTGTCGGAGTGAATCTGGACAGATCCTACCTCTCAAAGCAGTGGGCGGAGATATTCTCTGACGCGGATTACATGATCGGCGACATCGACATTCTGCCGGACGCGCGTTTTGCGGCGTTAGCGGAAGAGGCCGGATTCGACAGCAAAGCCGGCGGCGCAATTTTGTGGGATACCTGTTCTATCCGGAACGAAGACGGCGTAAAGATCGTCGGGCGGAGCACCGGCCTTGAGAAAGGGGACACTGTCCGTCTGAGCGTGGATGTCTATGATGGCGAGACCGGAGAGATCCGCAAGACGATGGAGTCTGAAATGACGATCCTCGGCATTCTGGACAAATCACCGATGGGCATGGAAGGCTACACTCCTATGGGCGGCTCCTATATTGTTCCCGAATCCGCCGTCAGCCCGGAACTCCTGGAGAACAGCTATCTGGGATCCCTGTATATCAACGACGAGGACCCGGACGGAATCGAGAAAGAGATCAATACGCTGAAAGCCGAAGACAGCCGTTTTGAGTCGGTGAGTGTGATGAACGCCGCGAGCCGGGTCCGCCAGGAGCGCAATTTCATCGTGGTTATCGAGATCTTCCTGTACGGTTTCATCACGGTCATCACACTGATCGGCGTAACCAATATTTTCAATACGATTTCGACCAATATGATGCTGCGCCGCAAGGAGTTCGCGATGCTTAAGTCGGTCGGCATGACGAGCCGCCAGTTCAACGGCATGATCTTTGTCGAAAACATCCTGTATTCGCTGAAGTCGCTCGTGATCGGACTGCCGCTCGGCATCATCGGTTCGTGGCTGCTTTACAAGGTCATGTCGGACGAAATCGACATGGGATTCGTTTTTCCGTGGAAACCGGCGCTCCTCGCCTGCGTCTTCGTTTTCCTGATCGTCGGCTTGACAATGCTCTATTCTCTTCGTAAAATAGAAGAGCACAATATCGTGGAGACGATCCGTAACGATAATATCTGATGAAGAACGGCCGCGGACGCGGCAGAGCATTTGCAGCAGCATGAAAAGAATTCTTTTGGCAGAAGATAACGAAATGATTATCAAAGGCCTGACCTACGCGCTGAAGCAGGCAGGCTACGATGTGGCAGTCGGAAGAACCGCCCGGCAGGCAGAAGAGCTTGCCGGGTCGGTTTTGTTTGATCTGGCGATCCTGGATATCATGCTGCCGGACGGATCCGGCTATGATATCTGCCGAGGGATCAAAAGCGTTTTTCCGGACATTCCGGTGATTTTCCTGACAGCAAAAGACGAAGAATCCGATGTCGTAGAGGGATTTGACGCCGGCGCGGACGATTATGTGATCAAACCGTTCCGCAACCGTGAACTGATTTCCCGGATCGAGAACGCGTTCCGCCGGTACAATAAAGGCGCGGTCGTGATCACTTCCGGCGAGATCCGCGTCGACATGTCGGCGGACCGGGTCTGGCACGGGGACAGGGAAATCACCCTGACCGCGCTGGAGTGGAAGATCGTGTCGTATCTTTTTCAGAATCAGGGGCGTGTCGTCACGCGGGATCAGCTGCTGTCCCGTTTCTGGGATATCAGCGGCAATATCGTGAACGACAATACGCTTACGGTAACCGTCAAAAGGATCCGGGAGAAGCTTGGCGACGATGTGATCAAGACCGTGAAGGGTCTTGGGTACCGGGTGGACTGAAATGAAAAAGAGATTGATTATCGGCGTGCTTGTCCTTCTGCTGGTCTGCATCGTTACCTATGCGGGAGTATTCCGGGGACTGTACAGTACGAGCCGGAAGGATGTCAACCGGGAGACAGCGGCTATCCTTGAGGCCGTCCATGAGGCGTATCCCAACGTCCCGGAAGAAGAACTGATCCGGATTCTGCAGGATGCCGGGGACAGTTCTGCCGGGGCAGCTTTCCTGGAGAAATACGGCTATACCGGAGATATTATCTATTCCGATACGATGCGGAGACAGATTCGGCGGTACGCGTTATGGAGCGGGGCCGCGGCGGTATTCCTGACCGGGCTGGGGGCACTCGCACTGTATCTGTACGAACGCCGTAGGCAGCATCAGGTGCAGGAACTGATCCGTTATACACAGGATATCAGCCGCGGAGTCTACGATCTGCGCATAAACGAGAATACCGAGGAT
>JAEEGL011508121.1_pt1 | contig 12751 bp, 11 predicted proteins | sample 9134231 | NCBI WGS metagenome assembly JAEEGL01 (sample SAMN16246548, study PRJNA631951) | gut metagenome | biome: gut microbiome; feature: rumen; material: fiber-attached | host: Bos | place: Iran: Karaj | collected 2018-10 | reverse complement strand
TGTCCGATTAAGACCTTACGACTATGAAGATGCTGTGCAGTATTTGTCAGCTCTCCCGTATCATCCAGATGTAATCATCACTCGCGACAAAAAGGGCTTCAAGGACTTTGACATTTTGGTGATGACACCTGCCGAGTTTGTTGCAAAGGCAAAAGAATAAAAAAGAGTGGAAACTGTCTCACGACAGCCACCACTCCAGGCATTATGACAGATTTTGAAATGCAATGCAATATTGCAATATAGCCCATTCTTGTCACCGCCCTACATCAGCTTGCGGTATTTCCCCTTGTCAGCCCCAGAACGAATCTTCTGTGCCATACCGTCGTCTTGCAAACGTTTCAGCTTGCTGCAGATGGAGCCTTGCTTACCTTGATAGCCGAAGCAACGATCCACATCCTCTGACGTAAAGACATCTGGCAAACGATGGAAGCCCAACCAAGATTTGTTCTTGTGTCGTGTATTGGACGCCTGTTCCGTCTGCAGGTTGTCGTAGTGCTGTTCACCGATGGCCTTGGCATAGTGTTCTTGGAATGCCAGCTGTGCCTTGGCGATGAGCAATGCCAGTTGAATGTCGTACTTGTCAGTCTTGAAGTCGGGACCGCACTTGTAGCGACCGTCGGCATCTTGCTCCATCTGGTCCCAATGACGGCTCACGATGAAAGGCAATGCGAAGTTGATGCCATGCCAACATGGGCGCTTGATGAGGTCTTCCTCAGCATAGTCATGGTCTTCTCTGGCATCGTCCATGCGACGTTTCGTCCACTGGTGCAAGGCATCGCTGACCGGCTTGCATGGGATTTCGCCCTTGGTCATGTCGAGCTTATATGCCCAGTCACGCAAGGCTTCTTCATTCTGACGGTCAGCCTCATCATACTCGTGGTTCTCCAGCATCTCGAAATTCGAGTCACCCATGGGGACAAAAGTGAAGCGCGACAAAAGACCGTTCACAAAGTTGTTCGAGGTGGCGAGTTTTCGAAGGGCATCCCCTGTGCCTGTATATACGGCGTTATAATGCACGGGGTACTCCCCTACGGGTGCAGATGAAGATTTGAGCAGACTGCCGTGAGGCTCGTTGTGGTAGCTCTTCAGCCACAATGTGAAGAGTGCATCCATATATGCCTTCTTCAGTTGGCGCAACGTGTTGTCGAGCTCAGAGTCGAACTGGCTGACATGCAGATAAGTGTCCACACCGTCAATCTCCTCATGGGCATTGAACTCTGCTTCACGTGCTCCGGCAGCAGAAGTCTCAGGAGGCAGCGCACGCATGATGCCGTTGGGACGGCGCGTCTTGTTTTTGCTTGCGCCGCTGTTCTGTTCGCGTTCCAGGTTCCACTTGTTCAGGGCGTCCACTTGAGCCTTGTCCGCCATCTTGACGGGCTCCATCAGAATCTGGTAGAGGTCAACCGCGATGTGCTTGCCGCTGCCCATACGTCCAATGAGCGCCAACAGACTGTTCAGGCGGCACTTGCGACCTGGGGCAGGCCAGAACTTGTACCACATTCTCGTACACAGCGTCATACAGAAGGCAGCACCCACCAGCAATGCTGCGATGTAATGCTTGCGTTTCACACGGTGGCAAAGCAGGCGGATCAGTGGGAACTCACGGAAGAGTTTCTCAATCTCCATGCCGATGCGTTCCAACAGCTGGATGATGTTGTCCTCATCGTCCTCGCCCAAAGCCGCCACCACTTTCTTGTGCATCTCGCGAATTAAGGCGGAATACTTCTTGCCCGTCACCTGCTCGATGGCACGGAGCATCGCCTTGTGGGGCATCAGGTCGTTAATCTGCTCACATTCTCGCTTGTGCTTCAGTTTCTGAGCCGCCTCCATGATGTCGTCCAGTTCCTTCTGGCCACGTTCAGCCACGATGTCCTTCACCCACTGCAATTGCATGAGCAGGGCATACACCTTCTCCTTGTCGCCATCGCAGATGATGAGCAAATCGTAGGCGAGATCAAGTGCCGACTTGTGGCGGGAACCTACTGGCGCACCATTGGGCAACAGCGCATTGGTGAAATCCATCAGCGGAAAACCAAAAGCGGTCAGGTCACGCTGCGGGGCAAGAGCCTGCACACCTGTCCCTGCTTGGAGAGATGCAGCAGCACCGTCGGAAGGGTTAGTCACTTGAGCACCGTCGGCAGCAACGCTGTCAAACTGATGGCTCTTGTCTGTGGGGTCGCTCTGCTCATTGCGATACGACTCCAGGAACTTCTCATGGAAGTCCTTGTTTTCAAATTCTTCTTTCATGATGAAATGAAATTTAGTTGTTAATAAAAAGCTTATCTTTGTCTATGTAATAAATGTCGCACATGCGAGGTGCATAACTGATGCGTGTGGCATCAATGCAGCTGTTGTCGGTCACAGGCTTTCCCGTCGTTCCAAGCATGCCAAGCACACCTAACTCACGTGCCAACTCAATCTGATTGTCGGCAATGTTGCCCACATCAATTCTCGCTTCGCATACCAATCGCAAGCCATGCCCCGACGATGTCTTGTGGCTCAGTCGCACCTCCCATGGGAAGTCCTTACGCTGTGTGCGCAGAAATAGTTCATAAGGGTCAAAAGGCAGATGATCAGCATCAAACATGAAAAGCCTGCTCAGCTCCTTAATGTTGGGTTGCTTGCGGCGACGGAAGAGCACAGGATTGCCGTCTGCATCCAGCACGGGGTTGCCATCCTTGTCTGTCTTAGGCACTGCAGCGAACTCCCTCACTCCAAAAATGAAGCACGGCAGCCACATCTTCAGGTTATTCACCCACTGAAGCAGTTTCTTCTCCACAGGCAGTTCCATGAAGGAGGCACCAGCACGAGGCTTCTGCTCCTGTTTCAGGCAGAACTTCCGGTAGTCGGCAAGGCGAAGCCACTGGTCCAACGATTGTCCCTCTTCAATGGCATGTTCCACAGCCTGACGAGTGCCAATCTTCCACGCCACTTGACCACTACTAACGATGGTTTTGAACTGGGCAGCCGTGCAAGGCAAGCACTCGCCGGTGAACTGGTTCTCTTGGAATGTAAATCTATGATTCTCCATACACGTACATTATTATATAGTTAAACATTATTTAGTAATCTCTAAACGATGGCGACCAATGGCCACGTTCATCAGGCTCTGCGCCTGCAGAAGTTGACGCTCGATCTGAGGGCCACAAGTCAGACGGGTGAGAATCTTCACCTCATGGTTCTTCGTGTCGAGCCACACCTGCAGTCCTTGCCCTTCGAAAAGCATTCTGCCCTCACCCTCTCCGTCCAACTTCGGTTCCGTCTTGCGCTGCCCTTCTGTCAGGACTTTGAAAAGGTCGAACATCTCGCCCACAGGATCGGCACTCTCAGCACCCACGTTGAGATGAAGGCTGTACGAACTTTCCTTCTTTCCTTCCGTCTTATAAAAACTGGAGTCGCCCAACTGCTTCAGCATTTGACGCTGGCTCTCCTTCGAACCTTGTGGAATGAATTCGGCGTAACCATTGTTCCACTGATTCAATTTGCCCTTCTGCGAAGAATCTGGCTTCGTCTTGGGTCGTGCGAGGTAAGTTTCTGTCTGTTGCATAATATTAATTATGAATTATGAGTTAAATATAAAAATGTGCCGTGAAATCAAAATTCACGACACAAAATTACGCATTCCCCATGGGAGGGAATGAAAAAAAAGTTATATAATAGTTTGAATAATATCTGAACAGGTGAGAAGAAGAAACTCACCTATTACAATAATAGTTCTTTAATAGTTAGGGGACTGATTCTGCTGTGTTTTCAAAAAATTATAAAATGTGGTGGCCACATTCCTCCGATGAGTAAACGTAGCATCCTTTTTCGTCAATCTGAGCCAATCCTCGTATTTATATTTTTTATCTATAGGCAGACCTGTTTGCAATGCCTGATAATCGAAATCTTTGTCAGATGGGATATCCTTAAGCAGTCCCATTTCTTTCATTCGTTGAATGCGGCGTTCAAATTCTTTGAACACATCTGACCAATGACACTTGTCCACCAAAATGCGGAAAATGCCAGCCCAATCACGACTGGATTGCATGACTGAATTCTGAACCGTCTGCATGATGGCTACAGCAATCTGTTCGTCCGTCAGGTCGAGCTCTGGAAAATTGAGATGCTGGCGGACCATCTTGTCCATACGGTCTTCTAACTCTTTCAGCAGCTTTTGATCCGATTCCTCTTTAAAATGAGAAGTGATGCTATCAATCATGTCAAAAGCCTCCTTATTATAGACACCCCTGAACGCACAGTTCAAAAGGTCTATAATAATGCGTGCTTCGGTCAATGTTGGCAAACTCTTTGCACGATTTACAAAAAGTTCCAGCATTTCCCGTGACATCGGCCAAAAAGCATCATTTTCCATTGGCATGGGCTTTCTTGTTCAGTTCGTCGACGAAATACTTGTATTTAGGTTGATTTGTGTAAAACGTTATATCCGTCACACCTTTAGTGCCATTCACAATTCTAAGCGGTATTAAATATGCTTGACGGATATCTAAAATATCATCTATAGCTTGTGATTGCGAGATTTTTATAGGGTATGTACGGTTTTCAACATCTGGATCAAAACATGCGTAAAAATAAAAGGGGCTGTCCGTGGCGGAATACACTGCCAATCTAGCATTTGGTGCACCAGAGAAACAAAGTTCCACCATTATTGCACCGCATTCTTCATTGCTAAGATAGACCGTTACACCATATAAGCTAAGCGTAGTCATCAAACGCATGGCTAACACATCCAAATGATCTTCACCCCATGATGCAAATTCCATAATCTGCTTGATGACACGCAACGTAACACTTTCCCCCTGTATAGCGATAACTTTACAGTGTTGCAAATCATCATTAAACCATGTCTGCCCCCCCAATCCGTATTTCTCGGCCACGACAGGGTATCCCTGCACATAAAAAGTGTCTTCTCCTTGGCGCTCCTTGACAACCATCAATGTTGCGATGTGCAAACCGAATTGCGCCCTATTATTGCAAATCAGATTGTAGGGAGCGTCCAATCTTACCAATTGAGTTTCCATATCATTTATTTTTATTGTTTGCTGCAAAGTTACACAAATCTCTTCAATCTTCCAAAATATTCCATATTGCAATATTGCATTGCATTGCAAATTTTGTTTGATTGAAGAAGTACCACATCACAGATCAGATTGATAGATTTATTAATTTAGTATCAGTTAATTAGTTATTATATAATTACATACAATATATATACTATACTTATACTTTAACTATACCCTCAATTTCTGTCCACTCCAACTTCCGAGAAAAGTTCATGCAATGCAATATTGCAATATATCGTTTTTCCTCTCCTCCAATAACCCACCCTTATTGCCAAATAACCCGCCTCTGCCGAGAAATAAGCGTGCCTTATTGAAAAAAGGATGGAATTTGTTTTGCCGTTCCAAACATTTGTCGTACTTTTGCCATCGGTTCGGGGAGAAATCCGGACTAATGAAAGCATTTGCTATTATTTCGCGTTAAGCATAATTGCGTAGGAAACAATTTGGAATAATAACGCTCGATAATAATAGAGATTGTGGGGTGCTGGATAATGGCATCCCCTATTCCTCATCGATAAAGCAATGCATTCGCGCCCAACGGCGTGATGTATTCTTATTGATGAGGATGGGGTTCCATTTCCTACGCAAGCCCTAGCTTAACGCATAAGAAGCATCACGCTTTCTTTGTGCGTCAGCGATTGATAGTCGGTGCTCACCTAAACTATCAATCGTGCATGGGTAATAATAATGTAAATCTTCAATCTGCAAAAAATCTGAAGGATGATGAATTCTATACTACTTATGAAAGTATTGTAGAAGAGTTGTCCTATTATGCCCATCATTTTAGAGGAAAAACGGTGTTGTGCAATTGTGATGACCCTTATGAGTCGAACTTTTGTAAGTATTTCCTTAAGAATTTTAACACCCTTGGTCTATCAAGGCTTATCTGCACCTCATATCGTGCATCAAAGGTTATTGCGACTCAGTTGAATTTGTTTGATGCTGAAGAAGAGATACTACATCAGGGGCAAGGCTATGTTATAGATGTTAGTTATATTGGTGATGGGACGGAAGAGTTTTCTGACACCTTCATTAATCAGTGGCTTAAAGCGACAAGGCATATTAGGAAACTCAAGGGTGATGGGGACTTTCGTTCAAAAGAGAGTGTAGACTATTTAATTCAATCAGATATTGTTGTCACCAATCCCCCCTTTTCACTCTTTAAGGAAATGGTGTCCCTACTTGTCTTACACGACAAGAAATATCTGCTTATTGGTAATCAGAATGCACTAACCTACAGAGAAATCTTCCCACTCATCCAAAAAAACCTTGCATGGACGGGCTATCGATTCGGAGACATGAAATTCAGGGTGCCAGCAAACTCCGCGCCAAGAAAAACGCGGTATTGGGTGGATGCTTCTGGTCAAAAATGGCGCAGTCTTGGGAACGCCATGTGGCTGACGAACTTGGACATTGAGAAGAAGCATAAATGGTTAATTCTCACAAAGCACTATTCAGCAGATGTCTATCCAACATACGATGAATATGATGCGATAAATGTTGAGCGTGTTCAAGACATACCGATGGACTATTCTGGCATTATGGGAGTGCCCATCACGATTATCAACAAATACAATCCGGAACAATTTGAAATAGTGGGAGAAGCGAATCATGGCTCTGATAACGAATATGATTTGTTTAAGCCAACGGTTAATGGGAAACTATTGTTCAAAAGAATATTAATCAGAAACAAATGTCCAAAAGATAGATGTGAAAATGGAATTTAAGATACTAGACTTATTTTGTGGTGCAGGTGGCTTTTCGTATGGAATGGAGAAGAATACTCATTTCAAGACCGTACTTGCTCTTGATAATGACTCCTATGCAGGAGACACCTTCAAGAGGAATATGCCTGGCTGTGATGTGATAATAGGTGACATAACGAGTCCCGCTATCAAAGAGAAGATTGTGCAGAAGGCGATTGGATATGGCGTCAATACAATCATTGGTGGCCCACCATGTCAAGGATATTCCAACAAAGGGAAGAAACTGGGAATGGATGACCCTCGTAATTTCTTGTTCAGGGAGTACTTGTCGCTTGTGAAGGAACTAAAACCCGAAGTGTTTGTGATTGAGAATGTAAAGGCATTGCTTTCCACTTCCAGCGGCTGGTTCAGGGACGAAATATTAAAGGCGATTTCAAGTCTTGGCTATCTTGTAGACTATGGCGTTCTGAACGCTTCACATTTTGGTGTACCTCAGTCACGAGAAAGGGCGATATTCATTTGTGCCAAACGCAAGCTCATACCCCTTCCAAAACAAATAGTCAGTACTTACACGACAGTAAAGGATGCTATAGCTGATTTGGCATATCATGAATCTGGTGAGGGAGCATTTGAGGAAGATTACCTTTTACCTGCATCAAGTCATTATCAAGAAATGATGAGGACTGGAGCCGAGAAACTCTATAACCATATGGCGTCAAGACACAAAGATATTGCCATTGAAAAGCTAAAGATGATTCCACCAGAGAAAGGTAAAGAATTCCTTCCATCTGAGATGATTGGGAAACAGAAATTTCACACCACTTGGGGGAGATTGAAATGGGATACAGTTGCCCCAACGATTGACACTCGATTTGATGCCGCATCTAACGGCACCAACAATCATCCTTTTCTGAATAGGGCGATTACTCCTCGTGAGGCAGCACGTATTCAGTCCTTCGATGACAAATTCGTTTTCTATGGTTCAAGGGTTCGGATACGCAAGCAAGTAGGCAATGCGGTCCCTCCTTTAATGGCAAAAGCAATTGCAGATATAATTTATAACGAACTAACCAAATAAAATTATGAATCATGGCTGATATAAGAGTTAAGCACAAGAAATTTGGCGTGGGGAAATATGTAAGCATTTATGGCCATTACATTGAGATTCAATTTAGTGATGGAATAAAGAAGTTCATGTTCCCTAATGCTTTTGACAATAATATGCTAGAGACAGATGATCCTTGGTTAATAAACAAGATTCGTCAAGCTTTTGGTGCTGTAGGTAAACAATACCATGCTACTCAAACAGGCATCACTATAACCAAAACAACTGCTTCCAAAAAGAGTAAGGTTGTTGTCAATAAAATACAGGCATTCAGCTCCAGCTTTATTGGTGCCCGTTCTGGATTCATTGACTTCAACTCAGACGAAGAACTGTTTGAAGTTGTAGGTTATCTTGCAAAACCAGGAAGACTTGCGGGTATTTGGGCTGAGATTCCAAACGATGATAGAGAAGATGACTTTAAACGATTATTTCCCGGGCAGCAATATATGCCTATTACAATGACTACTACATCAGGTGGGCTTCCGAGTAAATTTAGTCCACAATTTAGAATAAACCTTGGTGATATTTCAAATTGTCCTGCGATTCTTGAACCTGTAATTGGTAAGGGTTTAGGTTCTTCTGTTGTAGGTAGAATTAACAAATCTAAATTTGTAGTTCAGCTAGTACATTTCTTTGGATTCCAATTTGGTAGTACGCAGAATGTTTCCGCTATAAAAAAAATGGTTGCTGAATATGGATATACAAAAGCGTTTAATCGTGGATATAACAGGTAAATAATATGAGTAAAAAATATTGGCTTTATTCTCCTGGTGAGAATGCAAGAATGTGGGAAGATTGTCTCACATCAAAAATAATGTGTGTCGGGTGGGACGAATTAGGTGATTTATCCTCTTTTAACTCTCGTGAAGCCATAAAAGATAAGCTTATTGAACTATATGGGGCAGGCAATAAATATACAAATGATTCGCTTGCCACATGGCAATTTGCCAATGAAATTCAGGTTGGTGATATAGTCTTTGCCAAAAGGGGAAGGAATTGTATTATTGGTATGGGTATAGTACAATCCTTGTATAGGCATGAGGATAATAGGAAAGAATACAAAAACACCCTCGAAGTCGAATGGACAGATTACGGAGAATGGCCAACCGAAGATTATGCCCCAACCAAAACATTGACTGAAATTACTCCATACTTGGACTATATAAAAAGACTTACGACATTAGTTCAGCAAAACGAGTTTGTTCAGGAAAGTTGTAATTATTGGTGGCTGTGTGCTAATCCAAAAGTATGGAGTATGTCGGAATGGGTTGTTGGTGAAGAACAGGATTACACGCTTTTTAATGAAAATGGTAACAAGAGAAGAATCTTTGCCAACTTTAAAAATGCGAAAGCTGGCGACAAAGTTATCTGCTATGAAGCTAGTCCGACAAAACAGATTTTAGGCTTAGCAATTGTTTCAAAAGAAAGTGATGATTCAAGAATATATTTTGAAAAACTAGAAACATTTACTACACCTATAGACTTATCCGAGATTAAAGCATGTAAAGAACTGGAAGAAATGGAGTTCTTTGCTAATTCAAATGGGAGTTTCTTCAAGTTAACAAAAGACGAGTACAATATAATTCTTGATTTGATACGCGAGAATAATCCTGGCTATGGAAGAAATACCTATTATGAAGATTATACAAAAGAAGATTTTTTGAGTGAAGTTTATATGAGTCGAGAAGATTTAGACTCTCTTGAAAATCTTTTGATAAACAAAAAAAACATTATTCTACAAGGTGCGCCAGGAGTTGGCAAGACATTCAGTGCAAGAAGACTTGCCTACCAGATGATGGGACAAAAAGACAAGTCAAGAGTTTGTCTTATACAATTCCACCAAAATTACAGTTATGAAGACTTTATCATGGGATATAAGCCTTCAGGGAGTGATTTTGTTCTACAAAGGGGAGTGTTTTATAAATTTTGTATCAATGCAGCCAACAACCCTGACAAGGATTATTTCTTTATTATAGATGAAATCAATAGGGGCAACCTTTCAAAAATATTTGGAGAGTTGCTGATGCTGATTGAAAAGGATTACAGAGAAACCAAGCTAACACTTGCCTATAAAGATGAAAGATTCTACGTGCCTAAAAATGTGTATATCATTGGCATGATGAACACAGCCGATAGGAGTTTGGCTATAATTGATTATGCACTTAGAAGAAGGTTTAGTTTTTATCAAATGAAGCCGGGGTTTGAAACAAAAGGATTCAAGAAGTATGCCCAAGAATTAAATAATGAACATTTCAACCGTCTGATAGACAAGATCAAGGAACTTAACAAGAAAATACTATCTGACGATTCTCTTGGAGAAGGTTTTGAAATTGGACATAGCTATTTCTGTGGCCAAACTGAGATTACTGATTCGTGGCTGCATCAAGTTGTAAATTATGACATTATACCAATGCTTCAGGAATATTGGTTTGACAACAAAAGGGAGATTGAAAATTGGCGTTCAAAGTTAAACGAAATCTTTAATGACTAATAATAAGGGCATACTCATTAAAAATATCTATTACATGTTGTCTTATGCTTTTTCCGAATTAAAGAAAAACAACTATGATGACATTGATAAAGAGGATTTTGAGCATATAGAAGATCTATTTGCCGAGATTCTTGTAAAAGCTGTGTCCTTACAAATAAAACAAGGGCTTTATCGTTCATATATCAACAAAAAAGAAACTCTGCCACTGCTCAGAGGGAAAATTGATATTAGCGGAACGATAAGAAATAGAATACTACACAAAACTTTGATTTCATGTGAGTTTGATGAATTGTCAGAGAATAACATCTTGAACAAAGTTCTCAAAACAACTATTTGCTTACTATTAACATCTAAAGAGGTTAATCATGCGAGGAAAGTTGAGTTGAGAAAGTTGATCCTTTTCTTTTCAAACATCGACATCATTGATCCCAATACAATCCGATGGGATTTAATGCCTTATCAACGGAATAATCAAACATATAGAATGCTCATGAATATTTGTTATTTCATAATAGAAGGCATGATAATGACAACTGAGTCCGGTGACTATAAGGCACCTACTTTCTCGGATGAACACATGTGTAAGTTGTATGAGAAGTTCATCTTGGAATTTTACAGAGTTCATCACCCGGAACTCCAGGCTAATGCAGACAAAATAGAATGGGATATAAATAGAGATACAAATCCAATTATTTCATTCTTGCCGACAATGCAATCAGATATCACTCTACACAAAGGGGATAAAACATTTATCATAGATGCTAAGTATTATGGTCACATGATGCAAAAACAATTTGAGAAATATAGTATTCACTCTGGCAATCTTTATCAGATATTTACCTATGTCAAAAACAAAGATGTAAATAATGAAGGAAAAGTATCAGGAATGCTTCTATATGCCAAAACAGAAGAGGAAGTGGCGCCAGATATGGATGCGATATTCTCAGGGAATCGTATAATAGTGAAAACTTTAGATCTCAATCAACCATTTAATAACATTAAGGAGCAACTAAGTAATATAATTGACTTATTTGATAATTGAATACAGCGAAGAACCGACTTTTGTATAAGGTGACATGACTTCATATTGCAATATTGCATTGCATTCATTTTTTCTTCATCAACAAATAGCCCACACAACACTTTCGTTGCGTGGGCTATTCTATTCCTGTCCCTCTTCCTTTTTTCATAGGTATGAGGGGTGACTATTCAAACTCTATCACCTCGCCATCATAGGCTAAGTGGATGCCAGGGGGGAGGGTCTTTTCTTCTTCGGCATGTGGTTTGATATGATGGCTCATGTGGACAAGCCAAGCTTCTTTCACCTTTAACTGACGGACGAAGGCAATAGCATCGTCAATGGATTGGTGGCTGGGATGTTCCTTGTGGCGGAGTCCGTTCACAATCATGTAGTCAATGCCTTGCAAGTACTGCAATTCTGTATCGGGGATGGTCTTCATGTCGGTGATGTAGGCGAAGTTCTCGATACGGAAACCGACGATGGGGAGTTTGGCGTGCATCACTCGGATGGGCAGGACTTCCACATCATCGCCTACCTTGACGGGGACATGGGGTTCCATCTCCATCAGATTGAGGGTGGGCACTCCTGGATAGCGCTTGTCCTTGGGGGTGAAGCAGTAAGGGATGCGCTCCATCAGGTGGTCGGCACAGAACTTCTCGGCATACACTTTCACATCGCCAAAGATGCTGTAGGGACGGAGATCGTCAAGTCCTCCCACGTGATCGTAATGTTCGTGGGTGATGAATACGGCATCGAGGGGGTTGAAGTCGATAGCCAACATCTGTTGACGGAAGTCGGGACTGCAGTCAATGAGTATGCGTTTGCCCTTTACCTCCACCAATGATGAACAGCGCAGACGCTTGTCCTTGGGGTCTTGGGAGGTACACACTTCACAGGTACACCCAATCTGAGGTACGCCACATGATGTTCCGCTGCCAAGTATGGTGATTCGCATGAAATCTAAAGGTTTATATGAAGTTCACTTCGGGATGTATGTCGATGCCAAATTTTTCTTTCACATCCTTGCAGATGGTGTGGCAGAGCGTGAGGATTTCGTCTGATGTAGCACCTCCAAGATTGACCAGCACCAGCGCCTGTTTGTCATGAACGGCAGCACGTCCGAGGGATTTGCCCTTCCAGCCGCATTGGTCAATCATCCATCCGGCAGGAATCTTCACCCCACCCTCCACTTCGTAGAAAGGCATCTGAGGATAGTCCTTCTGAATCGACAGGAACTTCTCACGGCTCACCACAGGATTCATAAAGAAACTGCCTGCATTGCCCTGCACTTTCGGGTCGGGAAGTTTGGCATTACGAATATCGATGATGGCTTGACGAACCTGGGCAATTGACAATTGACAATTG
>JAEEGL010474498.1_pt1 | contig 12751 bp, 17 predicted proteins | sample 9134231 | NCBI WGS metagenome assembly JAEEGL01 (sample SAMN16246548, study PRJNA631951) | gut metagenome | biome: gut microbiome; feature: rumen; material: fiber-attached | host: Bos | place: Iran: Karaj | collected 2018-10 | reverse complement strand
GTACGCTGATTAAGACCAGTTTTTATGACAAAACTTCGGGCCGGCTCCTGTGGGTCGGCCCGAATATGATTCAAGAACAATGACAATCGAGGAAATTGCTAAACTTTTGGACGGCGAAATCGTGGGAGCGCCCGCAGATGAGTCCTACGACGTAAAGAAGGCTTTCGCCTCCGACCTGATGAGCGATGTGTTGCGTTTCCATATGGACGATACCGTCCTGATCACCGGACTCTGCAACAACCAGACTATGCGTACAAGCGAAATGGCAGACCTGCGCGTGGTCGTCATAGGCCGCGACAAGCAGCCCGACGAGGATATGCTGGCCCTTGCTGAAGACATAGACATTACCATCATCAAGTGCAAATACAGCATTTTCAAGATCAGCGGGATACTATATGGCGCCGGAATAGCGCCTCTCTATTAGTACGGCGATGCATTACTCCTTTATCATAGAACGCGGCAATTTCACAGATGCCGGCAAGGCCTCCAGCAGCGTAAAACGCACGCTCAAGCAGCTGGGTGTGGATCCTGCCGACATCAAACGCACCGTGGTGGCCCTGTTCGAGGCTGAAATAAACGCCGTGGCTCATGCATACGGCGGAACGATCGACGTGGACATAGACGGGGAAAAGATAGTGATGATTGTCGCTGACGAGGGCCCGGGCATTCCCGACCTGGACCTCGCGATGCAAGAGGGCTGGTCTACCGCATCCTCCAAGGTACGGGAGATGGGCTATGGTGCCGGAATGGGGCTTCCGAATATCAAGAAGAATACGGATGACCTGAAGATAGATACCAAGGTGGGAGTGGGAACCACCGTTACGATGACAGTTTACCTTGCTTGAAGATATGGCCGAAGAAACATATTTCAGACATTCACTGAGAGTCAACGGGAACCTGTGTGAGGGATGCACCACATGCATGCGAACCTGCCCTACCGGTGCCATACGCATCCGTGACGGAAAGGCGATCATTTCAGACAACAAGTGTGTGGACTGCGGAGAGTGTATGAAGGTATGTCCGCACAAAGCCATTTATGTCAAGCAGGACGACTTCGACCAACTGTTCAATTACAGATACCGTATCTGTCTGGTACCCACCACCTTCATCGGCCAGTTCGAGGAAAAGTACAAGACCAGGGCTATCTATTCCTGCATAAAGAAGCTTGGATTCACGCATATCTACGAAGTGGAGCACGGAGTGAGCCAGATGATTGCGCTCTACAACAGGTATATGGACGCCCATCCCGAGATAGATACCTTCATCTCTCCTTATTGCCCCGCGGTGACCCGTCTCATCCAGGTGCGTTTCCCGTCGCTGGTCGACAATGTCATCCATGTCAGGGCCCCTCTGGAACTCGCATCCCGGGTCATTACCAAACGCCTCATCGCCAAAGGCGCGACGCGCCAGTCCATAGGCATTTTCTACGTTACGCCCTGCGCGGCCAAGATCGCCGCGGTAAAGTATCCTGTCAGCGGAAAAGAGACCTATGTGTCAGGCGTAATCAACATGGATTTCCTGTACAACAAGGTCCTGCTGATGCTTCACGATTCGGATAAGCTGACCCAGCCGATCAACCATGCCCTGACATCGCGTGACGTGCTGTGGCCCCTGGCCGGTGGCGAGGCCCCACATTTCAGGGGTGCGCATTATGCAGTGGATGGTCCCAAGAATGTATTGGATTTCCTGGAAAAGCTGGAGGACGGAGCAGTTGATGCTCCCGGGCTGGTGGAGATGCGGATATGCGACCAGGGATGCGTCGGCGGCGCCCTATCTATCAACAACCGCTTCGTCGCGCGCAAGAGACTGGAGTACAGGGCAAAACTGTTCGAGCGGCTCGAGCACAGCAGGCTCCGTGAAAAGGGCAAGGACGAAGATGTCCTGGATGATGAGCTGATCGAAGTGATGACCATCCCTGAAATCAAGCCTCGCTCCATCTATAAGCTGAACGACGATTTCCGTGAGGCTTTCAAGATGGCCGAACGGATGAAGAAGATTGAGCGGGCCCTTCCGGGCGTGAACTGCTCGGCATGCGGAGCGCCTTCCTGCGCAGCGCTGGCCGAAGACATCGTGCGAGGGGAAGCCGGAATCGACACCTGCATCTTCATAAACCGCCACTCGAAGGCCTCTGAGGATGCCATCAGGAGCATCTGGGGAGACCGCATCAAGAAGAAGGAAATAAACAAAGACGACAAGTGATATGACTGTCAAAGAAATAATAGAAAAACTTGATTTAAAATGCCTTAATGAGGCTAACCTGGATGTTGAGGTCAGCGGTGCATATGCCTCGGACCTGCTGAGCGACGTAATGGGCAATGCCCGTTCCGGTCAGGTGTGGATTACGATGCAGACGCACAAGAACGTTTCCGCCATCGCCTCCCTGAAGGATATCCCTGCTGTCATCCTGGTCCGCGGCGGCGCTCCTGACCCGGATATGCTCGAGCATGCGAAAGAAGAGGATATCTGCATTCTTGTTACCGAAGACGCAACATTCCAGATCTGCGGCAAGCTGTACGCCCTCATAGGCTAGCTACGGATGAAGTTCAAGGCCGATATGCACATCCACTCGGTGCTATCCCCGTGCGGGGACATCGAGATGAGCCCCTCCGCAATCGTCGCGAAGGCGAAGGAAAGGGGCATGGATATCATCGGCCTGACCGACCACAACTCCACCCTGAATGCAGAAGTGACGCGCCGTCTTGGGGAACAAGTCGGGCTTCACGTACTTATGGGTGCTGAAGTGACTACGAAGGAAGAGGTCCATTGCCTGAGTTTCATGCCGACGGCAGAGAAACTGGCAGAGTTCCAGGCATTCCTGGATTCCAGGATCATATGGTTCGAGAACGATGTGGACAAGTTCGGCTACCAGCTTGTCGTTGATGAGGAAGAGAATGTGCTGGACCAGGTGCCTCATCTTCTGATCAACGCCCTTGACCTCCCTATGCTCGAACTTCAGCGGAAAGTCTATGAGATGGGAGGCATTTTCATCCCCGCCCATGTTGACAGGCCATCATTCAGCATCAGTTCCCAGCTGGGGTTCGTCCCGACCGGACTGAAATTCCATGCGCTGGAACTCAGCTTCTACTGCAAGAGGGACGGCTACAGGTTCCTGGATGACTGCCCTTGGTTCAGCGACTTTAATTTCATCCAGAGCAGCGACGCCCATTATATCGAAGACATCGCCAAGATACACAGCGAGTTGGAGATGCCTTTCTTCAGTTTTGACAATTTCAAGGACGCTCTCCGGCAGGGAGAGCCAGTGATTCTATAGCGTGAAAAGTCTTGACCTTCATATTATCGACATCACCCACAATTCAATCCGTGCGGGTGCGTCGGAAATCACCATCGAAATGGAGGACAGCGAGGCTCGTGACCTTCTGTCCATCAAAATCATAGACAACGGATGCGGCATGCCCGAGGATATGATCGAGGCCATTAACGACCGCTTCTATTCCTGCCGCAAGGAGCGTAAGATCGGGATGGGCATCGCTCTCATCAAGTTCCACTCAGAGATGTGCAACGGCAGATTCTACCTTAAGTCCAAAGTCGGTGTCGGTACGGAAATATATGCTTCTTTCCAGCGCTCGCATATCGACCTTCAGCCCAAGGGAGACCTCTCCGGATGTTTCGCATCGTTTATCTGCCAGTATCAGGACATCAATTTCATCATCCGCTATATTACGGATGAAGGTACCTTCGAACTGTCCACAGCCGAAGTCAAGGAGGTTTTCGAAGGGATGAACCTGAATGATTATGAAATCATCAGGAGCCTGTCGGAACTGATCCGTGAGAATATCGGATCGTAATCAGAACCGGAAGTCCCGCTGGCCTTCCTCTATAAGTTTAAGACGCTGTATCGTAATGTCCCTGACACGTCCTTCAGGAATGTCGGTCAGGCTTCTGGATATCAGGTCTTCACCTACGGCCCTGGTATCGGGAGAGGCATAGTCCATAAGGTACTCTTTCAGCGTCATCAGCGCATTGGGGGTGCAGCAGAGGCTGATCTTGCCGCTCTTGCAAAGGCTCATGAAACGGTCTCCGGTGCGGCCTTCCCTGTAGCAGGCGGTGCAGAAACTCGGGATGTGGTCCTTTTCGAGAAGCCACCTTACCACATCGTCCAGGGGGCGTGTATCGGATACGTCGAACTGGGCGGTTTCGTCGTGACGTTCATCGCTGGTGTAGCCGCCGACGCTCGTCCGGGAGCCTCCGCTGATCTGCGATATGCCGCATTCGAGAAGCTGTTCCCTCATCCTGGCGGACTCCCTCGTGGAGATGATCATGCCGGTGTAAGGGACGGAAACCCTCAGTACGGCGACCAGTTTCCGGAATATGCTGTCCGGCAGCGCATCCGGGAAATCTTCCGTACGGATGTCGTCCGCAGGGCAGATCCTAGGTACGCTGATTGTATGGGGACCGACGCCGAAACGCGCTTCTAGATGCTCGGCATGCATCAGCAGTCCGGTAAGTTCGTAGCGGTAGCCACTTAGACCGAAAAGAACACCGATACCGACATCGTCGCATCCGCCCTCCTGGGCACGGTCCATCGCCTCGGTGTGCCAGTCATAATTGCTCTTGGGCCCGGTGGGATGGAGCTTCTGGTACTGTTCTTTATTATATGTTTCCTGGAACAGGATATAGGTGCCGATGCCGGCGGCCTTCAGTTTGCGGTAGGACTCCAAGTCCGTCGCGGCGATATTCACGTTCACCCTGCGGATGGAATTGCCTCCTTCCCTGACTGAATATATTGTCTTTATGGATTCGAGGATGTATTCGAGAGGATTGCGCCTGGGGTCTTCTCCGGCTTCGACGGCAAGTCTCTTATGGCCGGTACGGATGAGGGCGCGGACTTCTTCCGCTATCTCCTCCTGGGTGAGTTTCTTCCTGGGAATCGTACGGTTCTTGGCGTGGTAAGGACAATATACACAGCCGTTTATGCAATAATTTGAGAGGTATAGCGGGGCGAAGAGAACGATGCGGTTGCCATAGAAACGCTCCTTGATACGGGCGGCAAGGTCGTATGTCTGCTTCTCGAGTTCCGGGTCGTCACAGTCCATAAGGATTGCTGCTTCCCTGTGTGTCAGGCCCTTGAGGAGGGCTGCCTTTTCCAGTATACGTTGGACCTCGTTGCGGTCCTTGCTTTTTCGTGAGGCCTCTTCCAGGGTCTCGAGTATTTCAGCATTGTCGATGAATTCGTCGGCGTGAACGGAAAGAGGGTTGTACATCGTAAGACAGTAGCTTTTGTTTTCTTTGTTAGTATGTGCAAAATTACAAGATTTCCTTGAAAAAAAACATATATTTGCATAAATACAAAAAAGATATGTACGATGTAAGACTCATCAGCGATACCGTTGAAGACGGCATCCGCAAAGCATCTTTCGAGACCTGTGCCGTGGTCTGTTCCGAACGGATTGACATCGAACTCGAGGGTGATGTAATACGCCGCGTACAGTATACCAAGGGCTGCAACGGCAATACCCGGGGACTTGCCTCCCTATGCGGGGGAATGAAGAAGGACGATGTCATCGCCCGCCTCGAGGGAATCGACTGCAAGGGCCGTGGTACCAGCTGCCCGGACCAGCTTGCGAGGGCATTGAAAAAAATGTCGGATCCTGTGTAGTTTTCCGTCCGTTCCTGCGTCTTATGAACGGAAACAACAATGACAGACAATGACCGAACGAGAATTTGAAACAATGGTGAGGGAACACCGCAGCACGATTTACACCGTCTGCTATATGTTCTCGACCGACAAGGACGAGGTGGCTGACCTTTTCCAGGAAGTCCTTATTAATCTCTGGCGGGGATCCGGATCCTTCCGGGGAGAGAGCGCTCTGAATTCCTGGATATGGAAAGTGGCCCTGAATACCTGCATTTCTTCTGACCGGAAGAAGAAACGCTCCATCAGGACCGAGCCCCTGTCGATGGATGTCGACCTGTTCGACGACCGCTCTGAAGATACCCGGCAGATAGGCCTTCTGCGGGACAGGATCGGACGGCTCGGACCTTTCGACCGCGCCATCGTCCTTCTCTGGCTGGAAAATCTCAGTTATGAGGAAATAGGCCAGATAGTCGGAATCACGCCGGGGAACGTCTCGGTACGTCTTGTCAGGATCAAGGAACAACTTAAAAAGATGCAGTAAAATGGAAACTACGGATAAAACCCTGCTCGAAATGCAGGAGCAGATGAAGCAGCTAAAAGAAAAGCTCGATTCACAGAAGATAGTCAATGAACGGATTCTCCGTAAATCCTGCGGCCGGACTATAGACCGCCTGAAATTCAAATCCAATGTCCCCATCATAGCCGGGATTGCCGGACTTGCATTGATTCCCTTGCTCCATCACCAGGGGTTCTCCAACCTCCTTCTGATCGTGACCGGAGTCTTTATGCTCACGGGAATCGCCGCCACGCTCATTACTAAACAGTTCATCCCCAATCTGAACAGGGACCTGGTCTCCGCCACTACCGAACTCACCAAGTTCCGGAGGATCAATGCCGACTGGATCAAATACGGACTTCCGGCCCTGTTTGTATGGCTGGGTGTGCTTATCTGGGATGTGGTGTCGAACCACCCGTACAGCGGATCGGAACTGTACGGTTTCATCGCCGGAGCGACCGTGGGCCTTGTCATCGGCCTGGCCCTTGGCCTAAAGAACCGCCGGGACATCCTGGATGCCTCGGATGAACTGCTCTCGCAGATAGAGGAGCTCAGGGCCGGGGAATGATTGATTATTTCCCGAAAAGGCCGGTGAAGAAGGATACAACTTCCCGAACGGCTTCTTTACGGCGCCGGGTGAACCGATGGTTTTCCTTGTCGATTACAACGAGTCTTGCGTGGTCACCGTAAGACTCGTTGTATTTCTCGCTGCACCAGAGAGGGACGATCCCGTCCTGGCTGCCATGGAGGATCAGGACCGGCCCGGTGTAACGTGCCGCCGTACCGAAGATGTCGAGAGTCTGAGTGCTGGTGAGATAATCCTTTCCCAGTTTAAAGAGGCCGAAGCAACTGATATGGTCCGGAGGATTGGCAGGGTCGAACCTGGCATTGAAGAATCTTCCGGCCTGGCATGCATCCTTGATTATAGAACCCGGCGCCATCAGGACGACGCCCTCCGGAACAATAGCGCTTCCGGCCAGCATTCCTGCTGTCATTGAGGCGATTACGCCGCCTTGCGAGTGCCCGAGGATGCCGATTTTGGAAACATACGGGAGAGCCTTGACATACTCCCAGACAGCCATTGCGTCAGCTATTTCCTTATCAATGGTCATATCAACCGTCCTGCCGTCACTCTTTCCATGACCGTTGAAATCAAACCGTATCGAGGCTATTCCTTCCTCCGCCAGTGCTTTTGCGATCGCGGATCCCGGATTCCTGCCCTTGTTGGAGAATATCCCGTGCATCAGTATGACCATAGGGCAACGGTCTGTCGCCGGATTGAACCCCTCCGGCAGGTCAACGGTATAAGAAATGTTGCCTTCCGGTCCGGTGATGCCCTGGCCTGAAGCATTGAAGGAAACCGATACGAATACAAATAAGAGTGCGGCTAAAACGGCCTTGACGGTAGCCTGAAGTCTTTTCATCGTTCTGATAGTTGTATGTTCTATCTGCAAAAGTAGTCAAACGCAGCGATTTAGGCAAAAACTATCTGTAAGAACTGCTTTTCAGGCACAATAATGGCAGGGATGCAGATTATATGCATTTATTCAGTACATTCATGAAACGTTTCATATTCATATTGATCGCGATGGTGATGCTCTCGGGCGTCGCCGCCGCCCAGCGGGTGACCGATTCTTCCTTCAGGACAGTTGGTTACATCAAGAGTGACGGCACCATCCAGGACAGCTCATACCGTACTATCGGCTACATCAAGAGCGACGGCACCGTCCAGGACCGGTCGTTTCGCACGGTCGGCTATCTGAAGAATGACGGCACCGTCCAGGACCGGTCCTTCCGCACGATGGGTTACGTCAAGAGTGACGGTACGGTGCAGGACAGTTCGTTCCGCACGGTCGGTTACGTCAAGAGTGACGGTACGGTGCAGGACCGTTCGTTTCGGACAATCGGCTACGCTTCAGGCATACCGAAGGCCTGGGCTGCTTGGTTTTTCTTCTTTTAGGAAACAAGGTTTCACAAAACCCAAAAAGACTTGAGGCACTCTGCCCCAAGTCTTTTTATGTTTAATGTCGAAGATTCCGGTTATCGTCTGAAAACGATATCCTTGAAATAATCTTCGGCGAATGAGCCTGTGAATTTCTCGATGTGCAGTTCCTTCCGGTCTTCAGAGAATGTCCCTTTCCAGATGTACTCAACCTGATTCCCTTCATCGTCTTTCTCGAAATATGGAATTTCAATTATAGGGAATGCATAGTCCAGCTCTTTTCTGTACTCGGATTTCATCGCCAAGACAGAACTACCATGGCCGTCACCTCCATCTTTATTGGCATTTAGTATAAACTGGTAGCCGTTGGGTTTGAACCATATCCTGGCTTCAGCTTCATCCCATTCGAAGTTACTGCACTGTAGCAAGTCGGCTTTCCATACAGTATAATTAAGCCAATTTGAGGTTGAATAGTCATCATCGCAAGATATGAAGACGAATAGGGTGGCTATTATGGCAGTCGCATAAATCAGGAACTTTTTCATAATGATGTCCATTTCTCGTTAACCTCACTAAAATACGAAAATTCCAGCCAAGTTCCAAACATCGTGATATCTCAGGTTCAATAATGGCCGGCTGCGGGAGTTTAGTCTCCCCAGTTGCCGCGTCCCATAGGGCGCTGGCCCCGGTTCTGCATCATCTTCTCCCTCAAAGCCTCCTGGTCGGTCTCATACGAACTGAACTGCTTCTTGGAGAGGATTTCCTTGAGGGCGGCATTGTACGCGGCCCTGTCCTCCTCACGCTGGGCGCGGATCTTTTGCATCTCGGCCCTCATGGCCTCTCTCTGTTCAGGCGTAAGCTGCTGCCTGTCAGGTCTCTGGCCGCCATCCATACGGGGCCCGCGCTCGCCGGGCCCACCCTGACGGTTACCTCCGGGGCGCATTCCGCCGAGATTGAACTTGTCGGCATATTTTTCATTCAATTCCTTGACCTGCTGGGCCTGCTTGTCGCTTAGCTTGTACCTCTTGACCATCCAATCGGTCTGTTTCTGTACCATTTCGGCCTTGTCGAACTGCTCCGGGCCACGTCCGTGGCCTCTCTGGGGACCTTCTTTCGCCTCCTGGGCGGAAAGGCTGCAAACCATCATTGCGGTGGCAACCATCATGATAAACTTTTTCATTGTCTAAGTGTTTTGTTTGGTGTTATTGCTATTCAAATACAATTTTTAGACGCCTTCGGCCGAAGAAGGTTTAGAAAAATCTTCGAGTTTTTTCGATATATTTGCAATGAACAATGCGTAGAAGTTGGAAATACCGGCTGTTTGTAAGGCTTCCTTTCTGGTTCCTTGCGGTGAGCGTCCTGCTGGTCGTTCTGCTCGGTCATGTCCCGGTGCGGTACACACCGCTGATGGCCCGCAGGGCGATTCAGTTCCGGGGCGATGACAGCTATGGCCGCGAGCAGCATTGGGTACCGCTGGATAAGATTTCACCCGAACTGGTCAAGTCGGTCGTGTGGTGCGAGGATCAGCGGTTCTACAATCATCACGGCTTTGATTTTGAGGAACTTAAGCTGATGTGGAAGAAGCATCGCGAAAGGGGGACTCCTTTCCGCGGATGCAGTACGATATCGCAGCAGACCGCAAAAAACGTGTTCACATTCGGATCTCCGACTATTATCAGGAAAGTTTTCGAGGCCTATTGGACATGCCTGATAGAACTCCTGTGGAGCAAAGACCGGATCATGGAGGTCTACCTGAATGTGGCTGAGATGGGAAAAGGAATCTATGGCGCAGAAGCAGCGGCCAGGCATTATTACGGCTGCCCCGCTTCTTCGCTCGACCGTCCCAGAAGCGTAGCAATAGCAATCTGCCTCCCGTCACCGCTTAGAAGCAACCCTTTAAGACCTACCGCCCGAGAGCGTGCAAGACGGAACAAGGTAGTTGCCGGGATGAGGTGAGGATAAAACTATCGCTGAATCAGACATTTCCAAGATATACATTCCGGATGCCCATGGCCCGGGCGATCTCACGGGCGCGGAGAAGTGTCTGTTTCGGGGTAGAGCCGGATTCCTTGAACTTGTATCTCGGGAAGAAGCGGCTAAGGTGAAGCGGAACGTCCTTGAGCCCGTTATCCACCATCCATCGGCAGAGATTCTCCACCATATCCGGTGAGTCGTTCAATCCGGTCACAAGGAGGTTGGTTATCTCGATGTGGACACCGGAGGCCTTCATAGTAAGGATATTATCCAGCACAGGGGCAAGGGAAGCGCCGCAGTATTTCCGGTAAATGCCTTCATCCATCGCTTTGATGTCGATGTTTGCGGCGTCGATGTAAGGAAGCAATTCCTTAAGTGGATCCTTCTCCACGAAACCTGCGGAAACCAGGATGTTCTTCAACCCGTTTTCGTGTGCGAGGACGGCGATATCGTACATATACTCCCACCACGTGAAGGGCTCGGTATATGTGAAGGCAATGGACGGAAGCCTGTGTCTAATACACAGAGCCACAATATCTTCCGGAGACAGTATCGCACTGTCGACATCCTCCGGTGCCACCTGGGATATGGAACTGTTCTGGCACCATCGGCACGACAGGTTGCAGCCGGTGCAGCTGAGTGACAGGCATTCGGTCCCCGGAAGGAAATGGTACAGGGGTTTTTTCTCGACAGGGTCGATGGCAACGGCGCAAGGCTTTCCGTATGACAGGGCGAGAAGGGTCCCGCCCCGGCATTCCCGGCTCCGGCAAATCCCTCTTCCGCCTTCCCTGATCCGGCAATGATGCGGGCAGAGAAGGCACTGGACCCCGTCCTCCGAAACGGCTTGGAACCTGGCGGGCATAATTGTATTATCAGAAAGCATTCTACTCATTATCAAGTAGTTCTGATTCCTTGACCACTTCTGTCTGATAAGTGTAGAGTTCGGCATCCTTCCATCCGTAATAACCGATCCCGGCCTTGTCCCTGGCGCAATGTCCCAGGAACTCCTCCGCGCTCCAGTGGGTCTCTTCGGCGACCTGCGGCAGGAAGGTTCCGTGACGGGAACCCTTTATCATATAGATTCCGTCACGGCCTAGCTGGAACTCATCGATTGAGGATATCCTTTTCAGGGGCGAAAGCACCGAAACTTCTATCTCAACCCTCCGCGCCTCGTTCCTGGAAAGCGCGGAAAAGCGCGGGTCGGAGAATGCGGCGCTCCTGGCCATCTCCCTGATTGTGGAATGAAGGCTGGAGTCTGAGGAAAACCGGCCTATACACCCCCGAAGGCGGCCTTCCAGAGTGAGCGTTACAAACACTCCGTAACCCTTCTCCTTCAGTATTCCGCCAGGGGAGTCGTCCCCGTTGAAGTCCAGTCCCAGTGCAGAATGGATGGAGGACCTGGCAGTTGCTATCATCGCCTTTTTCTCATCGTTTGAGAAACTGAACAAATGACCCGAATCTTTGGCTGGAACGCCGTTTTCCTTCAGTGTGAAGACGATTGCATTGTATCCGACCACACGGTCTTTGCCTCCGTAGGGAGAATCGCCGGAGTTCCGGTACATAACGTGCTCAGCCGAAAACCGTCCGCGCCCCCGGGAGTCCATCAGCGAAAGAAGCACCGCTATGGCATTGGCCCCGCAGGCGGCGGTGTCCTGCCCGGTGAAGCCCATCTTATCGATGTGTGAAAGTGCCTTCAGGAATGCTTCAAGCCCACCGGTGGAAACGGCGTCAGCCAGATACAGGTCCGACGCCCGGGCATCTTCATAGGAAGGATAATGGGAGAAATCCGAACTGATAATGAATAAGTTATCCGCATTGAAATAGGGCTCCAGAACTTCAGCGATTTCTTCTAGGACGGAAAGCCGCTGGGTGCCTATCACTATAGGTACGATAGGCGGCACATCATCAAAAACCATCTGCAGGAGCGGCAGCTGCACCTCGAGGCAATGCTCCTTGTCGTGTGCATCGATCCTGAAGGTGAAGGCCCCTTTCCCATTGCTGATCAATTCTTTACCTATGGATATGTCAATGGGCACTATCCCCAGGGGAGTCTCGGCTCCGTTGTACATCGTATCGACGCTCGCCCCGGAGAATCCAACCCTGTGGCTCGGCCCGATAAGGAAAATCCGCTTGTATGTATGTCCAAGGGGAATCCTGCTGTAAGCAGATGCAGCCACCTCACCGCTGAAGACATAGCCGGCGTGGGGAACTATTACAGCCTGGGGCGCGGTTTCTTTCCGGTCTGACGGCTGTCCGGCCCTGTGGAGCCAATTTCGCGCCATGGAAGTGATTTCTTCGGCGGAGGCCGGGTAGAAAGACCCTGCGACGGCAGGCTTTCTCACCCTTTTTGAAATTGAATCATTGGACATGGATGAGGATTTTTTTGAGATAGGGGAGGATGAAGTCTGCAGGGCGGCCTTTCCGCCGGCAGAGGGTATCAACGCTGCAAAAGCGATCAGCAGGACTGCAGTTGCTATATGACGTCGGCTAACCATCAGAGACCAGTGTTGTCAATAGCAATATACAAAGATGGTTGACTGCATTGGATGTGACAAGGTCTAAATCAAATCTATATCTCATTCAAGGCTTTATGTGACTCTATAAAGACAAATATAGCTAAAAAAACTCACAATTGACATGACTTGTCGTTTTATCGAGCCCAACGTAACATTGCACCTTCTCG
>JAEEGL010244181.1_pt1 | contig 12751 bp, 13 predicted proteins | sample 9134231 | NCBI WGS metagenome assembly JAEEGL01 (sample SAMN16246548, study PRJNA631951) | gut metagenome | biome: gut microbiome; feature: rumen; material: fiber-attached | host: Bos | place: Iran: Karaj | collected 2018-10 | reverse complement strand
GAATTGCTTATCAAAGAACATCTTCGGAACTTTTCCTGCCGGATACATCTTGTTAATCTTTCCGGCGTCTATTAAATCTTTGCGAAGTCCTCTTATTATCTTGTATGCATGAGACCTACTAATACCGAGCAGCTTCATCACATCTTCAGCTGTATAATATGGTTTCTTCTCAATGACCTTGATAACGCCTTCACAGTTTGTAAAATCCTGCATATCCGTTTATCTCCTTTCATCAGATAATCCAAGGAGGTAATCCGTTGTAACGCCAAAAAACTTCGCTAATGTAAGTATTGAAAATAGCGGTGGTTCAACCATTCCAGATTCATATTTTGAGTATGTAGCATTATTAACTCCTACAACTTTAGCTATATCAGACTGTTTTAAATGATTGTCTTCTCTTAGTTTTCTCAGCCTCTTAGGAAATACTGGGCTTAAATCCTTTTTCACTAAATCATCTAAGGTAACCGAAAACATCTCTGATATATCAACTAAAGTATCGATACTGGGCGTTCTATTTCCATTTTCCCAATTTGCTACAGCGGCTTGTTCAACACCGATTTTCTCTGCGAAGTCTGATTGAGTTAAGCAACGTCTACGTCTAAGAAATGTAATATTCTGTGATAAGTACATATGCTCACCTCCTACAAGTTCTTCTTTACCCACGCTTTTAATTCTTCTGAAACCTGAGCAATTTTCTCTAAGTTTTCAATAACTTTATTCAGATCTTCTTTTTCAGATTCATCTATGATTCCATCCTCTGTAATATCAAGCAGCTTATCTCTCGTTACATAAACATCCTTGAGAACTCTGACTACATCCAATGTAATTCTGTCTATATTTCCAGTCCTTATTTCCGGAACATCCATTCCAAGCGGACAACACTTTCGACAGTAGTAATTACAAAGTTCAGGCTCGTTATAAAGGTCAGCCATCATTCTTACTTCTCCAGGATGCGGATCTGTAACATCTGATTCAATTCTGTATAGCCTGCCTCGGTCTATTGCCATCATATCCGCAGCACCTTCACGACTACTTAGAGTGTCATTGTGTGTTGAAGCCTTTATTCGTGCTAAATAGAAAGCGTTGGAGGCGGTCTTTTCACCAAGATTTGACATTTTCATTACACCCTTTCTGTATTAAACTGAAATTATCTACAATTCTTGGACTACAGCAAAATAGTCCATAGGGACTTTACAAGCCTCAGATATTTTTCGGGCCATGTCATAACTAAGTTTGACATTCCCGCGTTCCAATTCTGATATCCACTGCTTTGAGCGCCCTACTATTTTACCGAGTTCCTGCTGCGATAATCCGACTTGAAGTCTTGCGTCTCTCACCCTTCGTGAGGAATTAAATGGACTACTCATATGTTCCCTCCTTTCCGTCCAAGATTTGTGGACATCTTCATAATAATCCATTTATTATGGACTTGTCAAGAACTTTGTCAATTATTTTTGGACTTTATTGTTTATCTGTTGTTAGTCCAAGATTTTTGGATTATAATTCACTCAAGGAGGTAATCATATGTATGGTGAACAGTTAAAAAAACTAAGGAATCAGAAAGGTCTTACTCAATCCGAACTTGGTAATGAATTAGGCGTTATCAAACAAACTATTAGCAATTGGGAAAACAACATTTCTGAACCAGACATTGAAACGCTTGTTAAATATGCCGACTATTTCGGAGTACCTCTTGATGTTGTGATAGGAAGGAGTTCTATAGGAAAAGTCTTAGGATATGATGATTCGGATGAGCACGCTTCCACTTTTCAGCACAAGCTGGCAAATCAGATTGATTTCTCAGGAGCAAAGATCGGAGACCTTGCCGAGTGTCTTGGAGTGCCGGAGAAGCTTATACTTGATTGGCTGACGGATAAGGATTCTTCCTATTCCAAGTATTATCCTCAGTTATCCAAGTTCTTTAATGTATCAGAACGATACTGGACAAGTCCGAATGCTATTTCTCCGGGAATAGAACCGAATATGGAGGAGTATCTTCTTATCCTTATGAGGCGTGATTATATGGCATCCGGAGAAATCAACTCCGCATACGGAAGTCTTGAAGATTATTTCCCCGGGATCCAGGTAATTACTGATCAAGCAGAAGCAGATCTGATAAGAGACTTCCGGAAAATGAATCAGGACAGCAAGGATATTGTCAAAGGAAAGTGTAAAGAAGTGCTGAGAACTCAGCGATATGACGAAGCTAACGAAGATGCTATGGAGCTGCCGAAGGCATCTGGAAAATATTAAGCCTCGAGTGGTACCGAGGCTACCGCAAAAGACATCCTAAGAAATATAGACGATAGTAAACATCCGTCTTGTTGCAGCAGGACGGAAACAGAAAGGAGTTTTTTATGGCGGAATTATCAAAAGAAGAAATCATTGAAAAGAACAGACAGAGTGTTAAGAAGACAGCTAAAAGAGCATTGATAGTATTTGCAGTTGCTGTTGCCATCCTTGTAGGATACAGTATCTACCGTACCATCAAATCACACGTTCCAAAGCCAGATGTATTTTTCGAAGTGGTTTCTACCCAGGATTATGCAAGAGACGGAAAGAAATGCAAGGGTTATCGTGTTTATGTAAAAGAAAAACCATCTAATAAAGATGCGAGAGCTATCTTTAATTATGTTACAAATGATAGATATTATCTCCACACAGTATGGTTCTATACTGACAAAAAGGCAGCCGAAGGAACGGATGGTGCCAGATGGATTATGGAACAGGTCTCTCAGGGGATAACACCAACAATTGATTAAAAACCAACTTTGAAACATTGAGAAGGAGATGTTATATATGGCTTTTGATAATAATACTGGCAAGCAGACACCTGATCTGCCAACAGAGTATAGCGAAAGTATTTTTGAATCAATCAAGCATGTGAATGAATACGGTCAAGAGTTCTGGTATGCAAGAGAACTGGCTAAGATTTTAGATTACAAGGATTTCAGAAACTTCGAAAATGCAATAAATAAAGCTAAAGAATCATGCAAATCAAGTGGCAACAGCATCGAGGACCATTTCGTTGACGTCACCGAGATGGTCGAAATTGGTTCAGGAGCATTCAGAGAGCTTCCTGGATATCAACTCTCTCGCTACGCCTGCTACCTAATTGTAATGAATGGAGACCCTCGAAAAGAGGTCGTAGCCCTTGGCCAGACTTATTTTGCCGTAAAAACAAGACAGCAAGAGCTTATTGATAATTATGAGCAACTATCTGAAGACCAGAAGCGCCTTGCTATCAGAAAAGAAATGAAGGAACACAACAAGTCACTTGCCGAAGCAGCGCAAATGGCCGGTGTTGAGTCAGGACTTGATTATGCTATATTCCAAAACTACGGATATCAAGGTTTATATGGAGGCCTGAAGGCAGCTGATATAAAGAAACGCAAGGGATTAAAAAAGAGTCAGGATATTCTTGATCATATGGGAAGCACCGAACTTGCTGCCAACCTCTTCCGTGCCACTCAAACTGACGAAAAGCTAAGAAGGGAAAACATCAAAGGAAAAACTGCTGCTAATCAGACTCATTATGAAGTAGGAAAAAAGGTTCGTGAAACAATCAAAGACTTAGGCGGAACCATGCCTGAAGATCTTCCGACTCCTGATAAAAGCATCAAGCAAATAGAAAGAGAACAAGATAAACTCTCTAAAAAAGATGACGAGGATTGATATGATGCCTGCCTATAAAGACAAAAAGAAAGGTACTTGGTATGTAGCACTGTACTATAAAGACTGGACCGGTGTAACCAAGCATACCTGCAAGAGAGGATTCAAGACAAAGGGAGAAGCTGTCGCATACGAAAGAAACTTTCTGAGTTCTCTTGAGCATACCACAGATATACCTTTTGCCGCTCTAGTAGCTAATTATCTCGATTATATACGTCCGAGGATTAAGCCCACGACCATGAGCGGCAAATCCTATATAATAGATAAAAAGCTTATGCCCTACTTCGGACATAAGAAAATATGTGAGATTGATTCTGCAATGATTATCAAATGGCAGAATGAGCTGATGGCTTACAGAGATGAAAACGGTAAGCCTTATTCAAGGACTTATCTCAAAACTCTCAATACTCAGCTGTCTGCAGTAATGAACTTCGCTGTTAAGCATTACGGCCTCTATCGAAACCCTTGCTCAATAGTAGGATCAATGGGAAAGAAGAAGCCGGAAGAAGAAATGAAGATCTGGACTCACGATGAATACAGAAAGTATTCAGAGATGGAGGACAAACCGGCATTCAAGGTATTCTTTGACACTCTCTTCTATACCGGAATGCGACTTGGAGAAGCTCTGGCTCTTACTATGGATGATGTGCTGCCATCCAAGCAGATCACCATCAATAAGAACTATGCCGTTGTTGACGGTCAGGAGATGTTCCTTACCACCAAGAACGAGTCCAGTGAAAGAACCATAACCATTCCAGACAATCTCTACAACGAGCTTATGGAATATACTTCCGGATTATGGGGATATCAGCCAGGAGATAGAATATTCTACTTCACGAAGTCAGGTGCCCACACCGAGTTCGTCCGTGTTACGAAAAAGGCAGACCTCTCGCCTATCCGTATTCACGATCTCAGACATTCCCATGTATCGATGCTTATCAATATGGGTTTCGATATCAAGCAGATTTCCGAACGACTCGGTCACAGTTCGGTATCTATAACCTGGGATATATATGCCCATCTATATCCCGAAAAGGACAAGGAGCTTGCCTTGGCTCTCAACGAAATCTGGAAGGATTCTGAGGCTCAAAAAGAAGAAATTGAAGAGGAGCTTTATGGTGACGAATAGCCTCCAAAATCTCGAAAATATCTCCAAACAATCTCAAAATAATCTCACGAGGCAATCAAAAAACCTCGGAAACCGCATAAATAAAGGGTTTCCGAGGTTTTACTCATTACAGGAGTTCGATTGTTCCTGGTGGTTTCGAAGTAAGGTCGTACATTACTCTATTTACTCCCTTAACCTCGTTGATGATTCTGTTCATCACCTTCTGAAGTATCTCAAATGGGATATCTGTGCAGTCTGCTGTCATGAAGTCTGAAGTATTTACTGCACGGAGCACTACTGCGTAGTCAAAGGTTCTGAAGTCTCCCATTACTCCGACTGAACGCATGTTTGAAAGTGCTGCGAAGTACTGATTTGGAAGATGCTTAATGCGTCCTGATGCCAGAGCCTTGTCCATCTCCTCACGGAAGATAGCATCTGCATCCTGTACTATATGAACCTTCTCTTCTGTTATCTCATCTATTATTCTGACACCAAGTCCCGGTCCCGGGAATGGCTGACGGAACACCAGATACTCCGGGATTCCGAGCTCAAGTCCTGCTCTACGAACCTCATCCTTGAAGAGCATTCTGAGTGGCTCTACGATTTCCTTAAAATCAACATAGTCCGGAAGTCCGCCTACATTGTGATGAGACTTAATGGTAGCTGACTTTCCAAGTCCTGATTCTATAACATCCGGATATATAGTTCCCTGTGCAAGGAAGTCAACGGCACCGATTTTCTTAGCCTCTTCCTCAAATACACGGATAAACTCTTCACCTATTATCTTTCTCTTCTCTTCAGGCTCTGTAACTCCGGCAAGCTTACTATAGAAACGATCCTGAGCATTTACTCTTATAAAGTTCAGCTCATAATTTCCATTAGGTCCGAAGATTGCCTCAACCTCATCGCCTTCATTCTTTCTGAGAAGACCGTGATCAACAAATACGCATGTAAGCTGCTTTCCAACAGCCTTTGCAAGAAGCACTGCTGCAACCGAGGAATCAACTCCACCGGAAAGAGCGCAGAGCACACGACCATTTCCTATCTTCTCACGAAGGGCTGCAATAGTAGACTCCACGAAGGAATCCATCTTCCAGTCACCCTTACATTTGCAGACATTATAAACAAAGTTATGTATCAGTTCTTTTCCCTGTTCAGTATGCATTACTTCAGGATGGAACTGTGTAGCATAAAAGCCCTTTTCCTCGCACTCCATCGCTGCCACAGGGCAGTCCTTGGTGTGTGCTGTGATACGGAAGCCTGCAGGAGCCTCTGCTATATAATCAGTATGACTCATCCATGATGATATCTTCTTCTTAATACCCTTAAAGAGAAGCGAACCACCTCTGGTATCTGAGTTCTCCGATGCCCCATCTACATAGGTTTCAGTCCTTCCATACTCACTTACCGGAGCTGTTGCAACTTTACCATCTAATAGATATGCCATCAGCTGTGCACCGTAGCAGATACCCAGAACAGGTATTCCCAGGTCAAATATCTCCTTTGTATAATGCGGTGATGTCTCAAGGAATACACTATTAGGTCCACCTGTAAAAATGATTCCCTTCGGATTCATCTTCTTTATCTCATCCAGCGGTATCGTATATGGATGAACCTCTGCATAAACATTACACTCTCTTACACGTCTTGCAATCAGCTGATTGTACTGTCCTCCAAAATCAAGGACGATTATTAATTCTTTTTCCATTCTATGTATTATTACCTCTTGTATGACTATTTAGTTAGCTCATCATAAGCAGCCTGTTCCTGAGTATCATCTACCTTGGAAGCATCTGACTCTGAAGCAAACGGCTCATATTCAACCACCTTGTCCGGCTCAATACCAACCTTATGGATATCAGAACCACTAGGGATGAAGTATTTTGCAATAGTTATCTTTACTGCACTTCCGTCTTCAAGCGGGAATATCTGCTGAACGATTCCTTTTCCGTAAGTCTTTGTACCGATAATCGTAGCCTTCTTATAATCCTTCATAATTCCGGTGAAGATTTCAGATGAACTAGCTGTCATATCATTTACCAGAACAACCATTGGAAGGTCGACCGAGTGGCCATCGCTACATACGATTTCTTCCTCTATCTTGCCATTTTTATCTTTAGTCTGAAGAAGAAGTCCGGTCTTTTCAGCACCCTCAGCCTGACTATTATCATCTATAAGATAATCTGCCATAGAGGTTGCCGCCTTAACAAAACCACCGGGATTACTTCTCATATCAATTACGAGTGCCTTTACTCCCTGACTCTGAAGATCATCAACAGCAGCCTTGAAATCATCTGAGGTAGTATTGATAAACTGTGATACACTTATATATCCTAAATTGCCCTCAACAACCTCATACTCTACTGAAGAAATCTTGATATCATCTCTTACGATATCAAACTCATAGTATTTCTTTTCAGACTCACGATAAACCTTGATATGAACGTTTGTTCCCTTTTTGCCTCTTATCATTCCGACAACTGTATCAAGATCCATATCAGTTGTAAGCTCAGTGTCATCAACCTGAACTATCTTATCATCGTCCTTTACACCGGCCTTTTCTGCAGGATTATCCTTCATTGTCTTAACAACCACAACAAATCCGGTGTCATTTTCCTGCTGAAGTGTAGCTCCTATTCCACTAAATGAACCGGCATCGTCCTCCTTCATCCTTTCATACTCCTCTTTTGTATAATAGCATGAATAAGGATCATCAAGTCCGTTCATAATTCCATCAAAATAGCTTTCTTCCTGTTTTGATCCACTTTCATCAAAATAAAAATACTTGTCTATAAAAGCATCTATCGTTTTCTCTTTTTCCTGTACCTTCTTTGAATCTCTGTCGAAAACATAATCATCTTTTGCATCAGTCGAAGATGCATTACTATTTCCGCTTGCAGCCTCTGTTCCACTTTGGTTGCTGCCACTGCTATCTTCCGGTGCTTTCCTTCCACAACCTGAGAGCACAGAAATAAACATAGCCGAAGCAAGTGCTACACATAGCTTTTTTCTCATCATTATTCTCCCTCTGAATTGGCAACTGCCGATTTATCTTCTATCTCCTTGAAATACTTGAGCGGATTTACATATTCACCATTTTCTCTGACAGCGAAATGTAAATGGGGTCCCGTTGATACTCCTGTATTTCCTGAATAACAAATAACCTGGCCTGCTGTAACCTTATCTCCAACCTGACACGCAAAAGAAGAAAGGTGGAAATAACAACTACATATTCCACTACCATGATCGACAATAACTGCATTTCCCGCGCTGCCAAGATATCCCGTATAAATAACCTCACCGGCGGCAACTGCAACTACCTCGCTTCCCATACCACAGTCAATATCAATTCCTCTGTGGTAGGATGTTGCACCGGCAGTAGGTGCCACACGAGGTCCATAGTATGAAACAATAGTATGTCCTGATGGCATAGGCCATAGGAACTGTTCACCGGTGTACACCAGACCTGTTGTAGCATTTGGATTTCCATTACTGGAGTACTGTACCTGGTAGCTGGCTTCTATTTTAGCGATGTACTCATTCTGCTGTCTGTCAAGCTCATCGACCATCGCTTGCATCTCATCTATGTTCGCCTGATAGGAATTAACCTGTCTTTCCTTCGCATCACTAATCATCTGAAGGCTGTCCTGCTCCTGCTGATACGCATCCTGCAGCACCTGCTGATCAGAAGCAAGCGAACTAACCAAAGCAGACTTATCCTTGAGAAGCTGCTTTGCATCGATGTACTCCTGAAGAATTTTCTCATCATATGCATCAATTGCATTGATATACTCTGCTCTGTTTACGAGATCAGAATAGTCTGTTGCATCAAAAAATGCATCGATATAGGTATATGTTCCACTCTCATACTCATCCCTGATATGAGACTTAACTATCTCATACTGTGCTGCCTGTGCAAGCTCCGCCTTTTCCAGATCAGCACCCATCTCAATCTGCAGCTCGGTAGCTCGTGAAACACTTTCTCTGAGAACATCTATCTTGTCCTGATATTCAATTATAAGGTCGTCCAGATTATTTAATGTTGTTATAAAGTTATTCTGACTGTCGAGCAGCGTATTCAGCTTCGTCTGCAGATCATTCTTCTTAGAAACGATATCGCTGTACTCTGCTGATAGAGCAGCTATTTCTTCAGGCGACAAAGTTGGGGCCGTGGTCAGCTCCGGACTGGAATTTGCGCTATTATCCTGAGGCTTTGTTGTTTCAGGAACAACAGCATCATCGCCATCATCTGCATCAGTAGCCGTAGCTGTAGTACCTTCCGTGGTGGTCGGTTCATCAGCATTTACGACATAAGCACTTCTCGTTTGCTGAGAAGTGCCAAATGTCAGAATCATCACTAGTACTATACCAACAACTAAAATGAAATAACCGGAAATAGACTTCTTATCCATAATTTATTCCCTCTAGATGTTTTAGGTTGTTATATCTTTTAACGATTTTAGGTTTTTATACCTTTTAATGTTTTTAGGTTTTATACTTTTAAATGTTTTCTCGTAGTTATAATACTTCCGAAGAAACCAATTCCGATACCTATTGCAAGTGTAACAGGCGCAAGCACCTTGAACATCTGCATAGGCTCTCTGAACTCGAAGAGGTTATTCAGAATTGTAAATCTTCCTGCGATATAGTTAATAACTATATCATAGAGATAATAAAGCAGAACCAGCGGAACGATAGAACCTATCAATCCGATTATTATACCCTCTATAATAAAAGGTGCTCTGACAAATGCATTTGTTGCACCGATCAGCTTCATAATTTTTATTTCTTCCTTACGAACAGTTATACCTATCGTAATAGTGTTGTTGATAAGGAACATAGATACCAGGAGAAGTATAATGATGATACCAAAGGATGCATATCCGACAAATGCATTTATCGCCGATATACTATCCGCCGTAACTGCGGAGCTCTTAACCTTTCGAACACCCTCTATACTCTCGAGGAACTGTACAAAATCCGCCTGTGCAGATGCATCATTAAGAGTAATTTTGTATGATGCGGAGCCTGCAAGAGGATTATCTTCTCCGAAGGCTGCTCTTGCTGCCTCAGGATCATCATAGGTCTGCTCTGAGAATTCCTGCCAAGCCTGGTCAGCAGATATGAAATCAATAGTATTGATTTCCTTTCTCGTCTTTATCTGTTCTCCGATAAGGTTCATGCCCTCCTCGGATATACCCTCATCAAAGAATACCGAAATAGAGATAGTATTTTCTATCTTATGAATAGCCGCTCTGAAGTTTACAAGAACTATATAAAACAGTCCAAAGATAAACAGACACGCTATAATAGTTCCTATAGAGGCAAGCGAGAAAAGCAGATTTCGTCTGATATTTTTTACACCTTGCTTAAAGCTGTAGCCAACCGAACTAATCTTCATCGATATAACCTCCCTTCTGGACATCGCTTACAACGACACCCTTCTTTAAGGTTATAACCCTCTTCTTCATAACATTTACTATTTCCTTATTATGTGTTACTACAACAACTGTAGTTCCCTTCTGATTTATCTCATCCAGAAGATTCATGATATCCCATGAATTCTTAGGATCAAGGTTTCCTGTAGGCTCATCAGCCAGAATTATCTCAGGCTTGTTAACAAGCGCTCTTGCAAGTGCAACTCTCTGCTGCTCACCACCTGAAAGCTGTCTTGGATAAGACTTAAACTTGTCCTCCAGTCCAACGAGAGCGAGGACTGCAGGAACCTGTCTTTTTATGTACTTTGCAGGAGTCTCAATAACTCTCTGTGCAAAAGCAACATTCTCATATACTGTTCTGTCCTTAAGGAGACGGAAGTTCTGGAATACAACACCTATCTTCCTTCTAACCTTATGAATCTTATTCTTTTTCAGCCTTTCATAGTTAACTCCCGCAACCTCGATCTTGCCCTTTGTAGGCACAAGCTCACGAAGAAGCAGCTCGATAAATGTAGTCTTTCCGGAACCGGATGTACCAACTACAAATACAAATTCACCCTTTTCGATTTCAATGTTAACGTCCTTCAGAGCAACAGTCCCTGTAGGATACTTCATCGTAACATTTTGCATCTTGAGCATGGCATTTTTCTTTTCTTCCATTAATTCGCTCTTAACTCCTTAAAAATCTAAACTTTCCATATACTTCATATACTTAACAACCATAAGAGCGATCTTAAATGTAATCGCATCTTCGAAAACTCTCAGGTCAAGTCCGGTAGACTTCTCGATTTTGTCCAGACGATATACAAGAGTATTTCTATGGATATAAAGCTGACGTGATGTCTCTGAAACATTCAGGCTGTTCTCAAAGAATTTGTTGATGGTTGTAAGAGTTTCCTCATCGAACTCATCAGGAGACTTTCCGTCAAATATCTCCTTTATGAACATACGGCAAAGAGGAATAGGAAGCTGATATATAAGTCTTCCGATACCAAGATTGCTATATGCGATGATGTTCTTGTCGCTATAGAATATCTTGCCTACATCGAGTGCCATCTTTGCCTCTTTATAGGATCTGGAAACTTCCTTTATCTCATTTACTATAGTTCCGTATGCCACATGCACAGAAATCATAGCCTCTGTGTTCAGCATATCAACTATAACATTTGCAGTCTTGCCGAGATCATCATAGGTGTCTGTCGGCTTAACTTCTTTTACAAGAATTATGTTCTTCTCATCAACAGCAGTAATAAAGTCTCTCGTCTTTATCGAGAAGATATTTCTTACTGTCTCAAGCGCATTGTTATCCTTCTCAGACTTAGTCTCAATGATAAATACGCATCTCTTTACATCTGTATCGATATGAAGCTTCTTCGCTCTGTTATATATATCAACAAGAAGAAGATTATCAAGAAGGAGATTCTTTATGAAATTGTCCTTATCAGATCTTTCTTTATAGGCAACTAAGAGACTATGTATCTGGAATGCTGCCATCTTTCCGACCATGTATGTACTGTCTGCCTCTCCTTTTGCAAGCAGTATATACTCAGTCTGCTTATCATCAGTCACCTTGAAGAACTGATAACCAAGCAGTGACTGACTTTCCGCCTGTGACTGTGCAAATGCAATTACTGCATCCTCATAGTCAAGAGGTCCATCCTCTGCGGTCTTTGCCAAAAGTCTTCCCTCAACATCCATAACAATAAGGTCAACCTTTGTTATTGTCTTAATACCTTCCAATGTCTCTTGTAATATCTGATTTGAAATCATATCTGTCTCCTATTCTGCATCCCCTATATACATTATTTACAGTTTCATTACCACAAAAAGAACTGTAAACTGCACTCCGTACGGTTTACACTTCACTGTAAATACTAACTACACATAGTACATTTTACGACTTGAGCATAAAAAAAGCAAGTTTTAGTCCATCAACGATAAACCAAAACTCGCTTTTCTTTACACTATCATTATTATAGTACTAGTTTACAATTATCTCTTCTGATTCCTTATCGAAGATATGGATCTTTGAAAGGTCAAATGCGAACTGTACTGTGTCACCAGGTCTAGCAGTTGTACGAGCGTTAACTCTAGCTGTGATATCGAACTGGTCAATTGTGAAGTAAAGATAAACTTCTGCACCGAGCATTTCGTAGATATTGATACGAGCATCAATAACTGACTCTGGTGATGACTCGATGAACAGCTGCTCATCATGTATATCCTCAGGACGGATACCAAGAACAACATCCTTGTCAATGAATCCACCTGCGATAAGCTTATTAGCCTTAGCCTCAGGAACCTTGATTGAGTGTGAACCGAACATAAGAAGTACGTCAGCTCCTGACTTAACAACCTTACAATCGATGAAGTTCATAGGTGGCATACCCATGAATCCGGCAACGAAGAGGTTGCATGGATGATCATAAAGATTCTGTGGTGTATCAACCTGCTGAATGATACCATCCTTCATAACAACGATACGTGTACCAAGTGTCATAGCCTCTGTCTGGTCATGTGTAACGTAGATGAT
>JAEEGL010136168.1_pt1 | contig 12751 bp, 9 predicted proteins | sample 9134231 | NCBI WGS metagenome assembly JAEEGL01 (sample SAMN16246548, study PRJNA631951) | gut metagenome | biome: gut microbiome; feature: rumen; material: fiber-attached | host: Bos | place: Iran: Karaj | collected 2018-10 | reverse complement strand
GAATCCCACGAATGTGATGGGTTGCACGAAGCGCCTGGCCGAAATCTTTGTCCAAAGTCTGGGGCTCGCGACTGCCACCACGCGCTTCGTGACGACGCGGTTCGGGAACGTGCTGGGGAGCAACGGCAGCGTGATCCCGAGGTTCAAGGAGCAGATCGCCAAGGGCGGGCCGGTGACGGTGACGCACCCGGAGATCAACCGCTTCTTCATGACCATCCCCGAGGCCTGCCGGCTCGTGATGGAAGCCGCGACGATGAGCAAAGGCAACCAGATCTTCGTCTTCGACATGGGCACCCCCGTCAAGATCGCCGACCTGGCCCGACGGATGATCCGCCTCGCCGGCTTCGAGCCCGGCCGCGACATCCGGATCGAATACACCGGCCTCCGGCCCGGCGAAAAACTCTACGAGGAAGTCCTCGCCAACGAGGAAAACACCCTCCCCTCCTTCCACTCCCGCATCCGCATCGCCAAGGTCCGCGAATACCAGTTCAAAGACGTGGACGGCGTCCTGCAACGGATGGTCCAGCTCGCGCGCGACGTCAACATCCCCGAGATGATCGACCTCATGAAAGCGACGGTCCCGGAATACAAATGCTCCACCGACTACTCGCAGCAGCGTTACCAGTACAACGCCCCCGACAAGAAATAAAACAAAACACAATAGACACAATGAAAACCACTTTCAGACTCCTCCGGACGGCGGTCCTCGCCCTGGGTCTCGCCGCGCTGGCCTCCTGCGCCACGCCGGCCAACATCGCTTACTTCCAGGACGCGGTCAACGACACGACCCTGACCCCGGCCAAGGCCCGGCCCATCCGGCTCAAGCCCAACGACCAGATCTCCGTGATCGTCAACAGCCGCGACCCCCAGGTCACCGCGATGTTCAACCTCCCTTACTTCACCAACCGTATCGGTGAGACCCAGACTTTGACCTCAACGGCCGGCACAAATTCTTCCCTGTCCTACTCCAACAGTATCTCCGGCTACACCGTAGACAACGACGGCTACATTGACTTCCCGGTCCTTGGCAAAGTCCTCGTCGCCGACCGCACCCGGGAGCAAACGGCCGAGCACATCAAGGAACTTCTCATCGAGAGCCGCCAGATCAAGGATCCGGTCGTCACCGTGGAATTCATGAACCTCGGCTTCTCCGTCCTCGGTGAAGTCAACCGCCCCGGCCGCTTCAAGATCGACCGGGACCGTTTCACCATCCTCGACGCCATCGGCCTTGCCGGCGACCTGACGATCAACGGCCAGCGCGAGGACGTGACCCTGATCCGCCACGACGGCAAGAAGGACCACGTCTACAAGCTCAACCTCCTGGACGCCCGGCAGATGTACGCTTCGCCCGCCTTTTACATCCAGCAGGGCGACGTGATCTACGTCACCCCCAACGACAAGCGCCGCCGCGAAGCCACCATCAACGGCAACAACGTCCGGTCCAGCTCCTTCTGGATCTCCATCGGCTCCCTCGCGACCTCCGTCGCCCTCCTGATTTTCCGTCTCAAGTAAACAAGTCCATATGGAAAACAATAACTACAACCGTCCCGAAACCCAGCAGGAAGACAACAACCTCTCCCTCAAGGACATCTGGGCCCTATGCGTCAACCACTGGAAATGGTTCGCCATCAGTCTGGCCGTGTGCCTGCTGGCCGCGACCTATTACGTGCTCACCACCGTGCCCGTCTACACCCGCAGCGCTTCGGTCTTGATTAAGGAAGACCGTAAGTCCGGCTCAGTGTCGTCCGACATCTCCGCTGCTTTCAGCGACCTCGGATTCGGCCAGACCCGCGTCAACGTCAACAACGAGATCATCAATTTCCTCTCCCCCGACCTGATGCAGCAGGTGGTCCGCAACCTCCACCTCGACGTGGACTACAAGGTCAAGGGCCTCCGCTACAAATACACCCTTTACGGATCCAGCCTCCCCGTTCAGTTCGAATTCTTCGACCTCGGCCGCAACGAGTCCGCGAGTCTCAAACTTGAACTCAAGGATTCCACCTCTTTCGTTCTCTCGGACTTTACCCTCCTTGGGAAAAAAGTGAAAGGTAAGAAAGTTACGGCCACCTTTAGTGATACAACCGACACCCCGTTAGGTAGAATTCTTGTTACTCCTTCGCAGTACGCCGACCAAGCGGAATGGGACCGCCCGATCCTGATCTATCGTTCCGGCCTCCAGTCCACTACGAGACGCTTTCGTTCCCGCCTCTCGGCCACTCTCAGCGACAAGAACTCCACCGTGATCAACCTCGGATTCAAGGACGTCAGCATCCAGCGCGCCGAGGATGTCCTGCGCATGGTGATCAATGTCTACAACGAGAACTGGATCAAGGACAAGAACCAGATCACGACCTCCACCAACGAGTTCATCGCAGACCGTCTGCGTGTCATCGAGCAGGAGCTCGGCTCCGTGGACAAAACTATCACCGCCTACCAGAGTGAGCACCGCATCCCGGACTACAAGGCCGCGGCCAGCATGGACATGCAGCTCTCCGCCGAGGCCGGCAAACACCTGATGGAGCTCAACAACCAGCTCTCCATCGCCCGCTTCCTCCAGTCCGACATCTCCGGCGCCGCCCCCGGCACCTTGCTGCCGGCCAACGTGGGCATCAACGACCCCAGCACCCACGGCCAGATCAACCAGTACAACACGACGATGCTCCAGCGCAACCGCCTGGTCGAGTCCTCCTCCGAGGAGAACCTCCTCGTCAAGGACCTGGACCAGCAGCTAAGCTCGTTGCGCAGTTCCATCCTGACCTCCCTGGACAACTACATCAAGTCCATCGGCATCCAGATCCGATCCTCACAGCAGGCCCAGCGTTCCTCCCAGGCGCGCGTGAGCGATATCCCGCTGCAAGCCGGCCGCTTACTCTCCGATGAGCGCCAGCAGAAGGTCAAGGAAGCCCTATATCTCTACCTCCTACAGAAGCGCGAGGAAAATGAGCTCTCCCAGGCCTTTACCGCCTACAACACCCGTGTCATAACCTCCCCTGCCGGTCCCAGCGCCCCGATTGAACCCAACAAGCAAATGATCTACCTGGTCGCCTTGCTTTTGGGCCTCGCGATTCCTTTCGCCTGGCTCTACCTTAAGGAAGTCCTCAACACGACCGTCCGCGGCCGCAAGGACCTCGAGAACATGTCCGCCCCCTTCCTGGGCGAACTGCCCTCGACCTACCAGAAGAAGAATATGTTTGACCGGATCAAGATCACCGACAACCCCGAGGACCGCAAGATCGTCGTCATGCCCCACAGCCGTAACGTGATCAACGAGGCCTTCCGCGTCGTGCGGACCAACCTTGAGTTCATGCGCGGCAAGGACGCCGGCAGCAAAGTCCTGATGGTTACCTCTTTCAACGTCGGATCCGGCAAGACCTTCGTCTCCTCCAACCTGGCCACCGCCCTCGCGATCAAGGGCAAGCGGGTCATCATCCTCGACCTCGACCTGCGCAAGCGCTCGCTCAGCGAACTCGCCGGCCAACCCAAGCGGGGCCTCGCCGATTACCTCAACGGCCACACCGACGACTGGGCATCCCTCGTCGTCCATCAGGTCGGCGGCAACGCCCTGGATGTCCTGCCCGTCGGCACCATGCCTCCGAACCCTGCCGAACTCCTCGCCGAGCCGCGCCTGGCCGCGCTCCTGAACGAGCTTCGGGAGAGTTACGACTACATCTTCCTCGACTGCCCGCCGATCGAGATCGTGACCGACGCCGACCTGATCGCCCCGCTCGCCGACATCACCGTATTCGTCGTTCGCGCCGGCTTGCTCGAGCGCTCCATGCTCGGCCAGGTGGAGAAGTACTACAGCGCCAAGAAGTACAACAACATGGCCCTCCTGCTCAACGGCACCGAATCCGCCGGCCGCTATGGCTACAAGTACGGCTATAAGTACGGTTACGCCTACGGCAAGTATGGCTCCTCCTATGGCAGCTACGGCTCCGAGAAAGATGCGTAAGGCTTTAGGGCTCAGACGCCTGACGCTGCTGCTGGCGATGCTGATCACCCTATTGGGAGGTCAGCCCGCCCGGGCGCAGCTCTCGCGTCTGAAGTTCCTCAACTACCGGATTACCTCGATCGTGCCCGCCAGCTTCCGCTCCGTGCGCGGCAGCGTAGAAGTGACCCTGGTCAACGACACGACCGCCTTCACGATGGCCGACATCCAGGGCCTCGTGTACCGGGGCGGCAAGCCCTTCGTCCAAGGCGTCTGCAACGACACTCATGTCGGCCGCGGCACCGTCACCGTCCGCCCCGCCGGCACGGTCCAGCTCTGCGACAGCGTCAGCGTCTGGACGGTGCTGCGCTGCATGATCAGCTTCGATCCCGATGAGTACTCCGGCGATTTGTCCATGGTAATCCGCGATGCGAAAGGCCATACCCGGACCTACACCAAGCAAGGCCTGCCCGTCGGCCAGCTGCTCAACAATAAGTTCAAGAAGAAAAAGAAATAACCCCATGTTTACCCTGATCACCCTACCCTATGGCCTGGACGCCCTGGATCCCGTCATCAGCGCCCGCACCCTGACCTTCCACCATGGTAAGCACCTGCAGGCCTATGTCGATAATTTGAACAAACTGCTGCCCGGCAGCGGATTGGAAGAGCTGCCGCTCGAGGAGATCGTGGCGAAAGCCTCCGGCGCCCTCTTCAACAATGCCGGACAGGTCCTCAACCACGAAATGTACTTCGCGCAGTTCTGCCCCGGCGGATGGGCCCTGGCAGCCGAGAGCCCTCTGTTTAAGCAGATTGTAAAGCATTGGGGCAGCCTCGAAGCCTTCCAGGACGAGTTCGTCGCCAAAGGCGTCAGCCTCTTCGGCTCCGGCTGGGTCTGGCTCTCCGCCGCATCTGACGGGTCACTGGTCATCACCCAGGAGCCAGGCGCCGGCAACCCCGTAACGAAAGGCCTCAAGCCCCTCCTCACCTTCGACGTCTGGGAGCACGCCTACTACCTCGACTACCAGAACCGCCGCGCCGACCAGCTCAAATCCCTCTGGAAGATTCTCGATTGGACTGTTGTTGAAGCAAGAAGAGGTGCTCAAAATTTTTGATCACCTTAACAAGTTGGACGAAGCGACCAAGCAAATTATCGACAACTGGCAGGAGATCGTGGACAAGGCGGTTTGGGTTTGAGTGGATAAAATGAATTATGACACAGAAGCATAAGATACAGCTGTTTGAAGAGAAAAAGGTCCGTACCGTGTGGGACGACCAGCAGGAGAAGTGGTACTTCTCAATCGTGGATGTATGTGCGGTGTTGACCGAAAGTGAAAACCCTCAGACCTATTGGCGCGTATTAAAGAACCGATTAAGGAAAGAGGGAAATGAAACCGTTACAAATTGTAACGCTTTGAAAATGCAGGCTGCCGACGGTAAGATGCGCCTTACCGATGTTGCTGACACCGAGCAACTTTTTCGCCTCATCCAGAGCATCCCTTCTCCCAAGGCTGAGCCCTTCAAGCAGTGGATGGCATCAGTTGCCGCACAGCGTATCGACCAGATGCAGGATCCGGAGCTCAACTTCGAGCAGGCATACGCTGACTACCGCAGACTCGGTTATAGCGACAAATGGATAAACCAGCGGCTCCGCAGTATCGAGGTGCGTAAGGAACTTACTGACGAGTGGGACCGGGCCGGCGTCACCGAAGGACAGCAATATGCTTCGCTTACCGACATTATCACCCAAGGATGGAGTGGCAAGACGACGAGGCAGTATAAGAGCTTCAAAGGCCTGAAGAAAGAGAATCTGCGTGACAACATGACTAACATCGAATTAGCCCTGAACACCCTTGCCGAGGCTTCAGTTACAGAGATAAGTAAGTCCAAGAATCCAAAGGGATTCCGCCAGAGTGCCGCTGTCGCCAAGGAAGGCAGCAAAATTGCGGGCGATGCACGTAAGCAGCTGGAACGACAAGTTGGCCACTCCGTCATCTCTCTGGCCAAAGCATCAGACTACCTTCCTCCAGTAGAGGACGTGCAAGTCTTGCCAGAGGGTGGTGACAATAAGGTCTGAAGGGATAAGATGTCCGCCATCGTCGAATCCAACCGCACCCGCAAGGACTTCATCGCCGACCAGGTCCTCCGCAAAGCCGGATACTATTCCTACTACGGCCGCAACCAATGGGACAACGCCCAGGAGAAAGACATCACCATCGGCGTCTATCGCCTCACGATGAAATCCAACTCCGACAACTTCCGCCAGAGCGCCATCCAGGGCATCATGAAACGCATCAAGGCCAAAGGCGCCAAGGTCATCGTCTATGAACCGACACTCCAGGACGGCTCCACCTTCTTCGGGAGCGAAGTGGTCAACGACCTCACGGCCTTCAAGGAAAGGAGCCAGGCCATTGTGGCGAACCGGTATGATGCGGTGCTGGATGATGTGGCGGAGAAGGTTTATACACGAGACCTGTTTAAAAGAGACTAAACTGTCCATTCCGATTTTGAATTTATCCAAAATACTCATGACAGATTCCCATTACATAATCGTGCGAGGTTTCTGCATGGTGGCGCGATAAACTTGTTCGATTGATGAATGAATATTGTTTTTTGGCGAATCAATCGTTATTTTGACTCCCTTGATATACTTAAAACTAATGATGAAAATAGTACTATCAGTTTCTCTACACCTTTGTATCCTCGGAGGAGGAATAGCGGTCGCGATATTATCCGAAGGAGTGGTTCGTTGGATAGGGGTAATAATGGCCTTTCTTTCGTTTGTTACAAGTATCATGACGCTAATAGATATAAATCAGTTGCGGAAAAAATCTGAGAACGCAGTTTATGTCGGCGAAATACTTGGATCTGTGCCAGATGTTGATACAGAAATACTTAGAGAGCAGATAAAAAAGGATTATCCAGATTTGAACCCCTAGTGATCGAAATTAATTATTGAATTTGTGTGTTTGCATAAACCCCCACTATGTAAATCCTTCATTACCATGTCTTTCAGAATATGCATATTATTGGTTAATAATTGACTATAGCTATATGAATATACTACATATTTCAGATTTACACTACAACGGAACCTCTGCTCGACTTTCTGAGAAAGTGATTACAAGAGTGGCGGAGTGCGTAAAGTCAGGTGGAAAGAAAGTGGATTTTGTCATTTTCACTGGTGATTTAGTCTTCTCTGCAACAGTAAAATCGCACTTTGATGCTGCAAAACAACAGCTGTTTGATTATCTGAGTAAGGAACTAGGTGTTGCTCCAAATAATTTCATTTTCTGTCCAGGCAATCATGATATTGATCGAGAAAGCAGATATAAGGCTGTAAGACCTTATTTCAAGTCAGAAGTGAACACCTTGAAGGAATTAAACGACTTCTATACGAAAAAAGATGAAGTGTATAAAGACTCATTGCGGACATTAGCTAACTATAAAGAGTTTGTAAGCGACTATCATACAAGTGTAGATGATTCCATCAGTGACCTTTACAGTGTTCACTTTCGTAGTTATCAAGGCGAGGCGATTGCTTTTGTGAGTATTTACACTCCATGGCTATCTGCCGTTTGGGATGACAATGGTGAACTTGATGAAGGAAACCTTTGTTACCCGGTTAATGCTCTGCAAGAGGCAATCGATACAGTGGGGAGCAAGGTGAAGCGCAAGATTCTACTTATGCATCACCCCATTAGTGCTTTACGGAAGAATATCTCATTTGAAATTGAAGATCTGGTTTATGATAACTTTGAGATGTTGTTTACAGGTCATGTTCATAAAATGATGAATGTGGCACGCCACAACGGAGAAAATGGCATCTATGAACATACCGCTAAGGCGACTTTGACTAAAGGTGCTTCAGTTGGTTGTTCGTTTATTGAGAACCTTGACTACGAACCAAATAAGTATTTGGTAAGTGAGATAACATATATCAAAGATTCTGATGAATGTCATTTTGGTACCGCAGTTGAGGTTACTATACCTGTTGGTGAAGAGCGGGCTGAACAAATTCGGCTTCGTAGCAAGATACATGACCACGTTGAGCCGGAAATAAAGAATGCAAATTCTTTATTGTTGCAGAACGATGAAGAAGATGAGAATGCATTTCTCACTCAGTTTAATACACCATATATTAAGACGCAAAGAGAAGATACAGCCAACGCTGTACCTGCTTCTATCATTTCCATGAACGACCTATATGCTGCAGAAACCAACTTTATCATATACGGCAAAGATAAAAGTGGAAAGTCGTCTTTGTTGCGGCGGATACAACTCGAGTATTTGATGCATTACACCATCTACCAGCGTATTCCTCTTTATATTGATGCTAGATTGGAAAATGCAAAAATTGATGATAGATATGACTTGGAGAATGTGCTTAGAAACTATCTGGGCATTAATAAGCGGCAGACAACCGCTATCGCTCAATCTGACAAGCTAGTATTGCTCATTGATAATTTCCGGGCAAACGATCCCTTTTGTAACTATTTGCAATCATTCCTTGAATCTCATTCAGGCTGCGTTGTGTTTCTTGCTACTGACGATAATGTTAGCAACAGTTTGCAAATTGAAAATCTTGATTTCGTAAGAAATAGAGAATTCGGGAAGGTGTTCTTCCATAATCTTCGTCGGCAGGAGATCATCAAATTCACTGATGAAAACCTTCCCGACCAGCGTAATAAGGTCGCCATTCAAGAGAAGATACTCAAGCTCTGCAAACAAATGGAACTACCCTATAATTATTGGACGATTTCTCTTTTCCTTCTGATCCATCACAAATCTTCCGATGCATATAGCAAGAACCTATTTGACATCCTGGACTATTGTGTTGATGAAATATTCGATAAGAAAAGGTTTTTGGTCAAGGGTGCTCAGATAACCTTCCCTCAGATTAAGCTTTTGACGGCTTCTCTTGCCGCTTATCTGTTTGAGGAACATGAGGCTACGGTTTATAGTGCTAGTAAAGAGGAGATTATCAAATATCTTGAAAAGAAGTCAAAAGAGAATTTGAGGATATATGCTCGTCCTAGTGACGTTTTTGATTTCCTTTTGGGATGTGGTATGTTGAAGAGCCAGGTTGGTGATACCTATAGTTTCCGATTAAATGGGTTCTTTGAGTATTTTCTTGCCTATCAAATGACGACGGATAGTGCTTTTAAAGAGCGAATCCTCTCCGATGAAGTAAAGTATCTCGGTTTCAAGAATCAATTGGAGATATATAGTGGTTTCAAGAACGACGATGCGGAGACATTGAAACGCGTGTATGATAGGACCGTTACGAAGTGCGAACCCCTCTTTGCCGCATACGGGGATGATAAAGATGCACAATTGGTTAAGAATGTATCCATTCCCCAACAACTTGAGGATGAATTGAAGCAAATCTCTATACAAAAAGCCTTAACCCCTATACAGAAAGCCCAGGCGGAGGATGTTGTAGAAGGACCGGCTGAATTGAGATCTGATGTTCATTTGATGTATCAATATGACCCATCTTCTACTAAAATCGAAGTGGTTGAGAGATATCTATCCATCTTGGCACGTGTCTATAAGAACGTTGATAACGTTAACAACAATGACATAGATACAGTAGCCATATTTCAAAAGATTTTGGATTATTATTGTGACTTCGGTTTTTATATTGTTGAAAACATAGCTGCAAATACAAAAGATATTCTTCATGGTGATAGTACAGTGGACATTGATGAGACTGATGAGATGAGGCTTCTCAAAATGCTATCAAATATGAGTCCTGTATTAGCGCAGACATTCATGTATGATGGACTCGGGCATTATTCTCTTGTGCGTCTTTTACTGATGCAGATTGAAGAACTCAGGAAAAATACTGTTTCCAATCAATATCGTTTGTTTGTTTTGTACTTCACGTTGTTTGATATTGCACTATCTGAATACTATGAGATGATAGATCAAGCAATAAATGACATTTCGAAAATACCTCTTTTGCGATATATGATGTATTTGAAGATTAACTACTACCTGGCTTTTAAGGCAAGCGGTAATACCGTGTTGGCTCAATATCTTCAAGAAAAAGCGAAAAAGGTAAGATTGTTAATGAACAACAAGACAGATGTTGATCGACTTCAGCAGGCATTAAGCGATACTCGGAAAACCAGTCTGATTAATAGAGAGTGATAAGCGCGGTGGTTAAGGAATGCCATCAAGGAAAGGAGCCAGGCGATTGTGGCGAACCGGTATGATGCGGTGCTGGATGATGTGGCGGGGAAGGTTTATACACGAGATTTATTTAAGCGAGACTAAATGAGAATCAGTGGCGGAAATACTGAAGTATGAGTACAATCTTAGTAAGGTGATGCCACATCAGGTAACAAGTAATGGCTTCAACTCTGCTCAAATAGGAAGCATTAAACGACACCCTTGAATTAATCGAATTCGAATAATCGATGAATAAAACGAATCTATATTGGCAGGTGTATCTCAATTTGGAACGAGAGTTCTTAGGTCTTGCCGATACTGTCTATCTCAATGATGAGCAGCAGTGCATTTACTCGATGCGTATTGCTGATTTACTGATTCGTACAGTTATTGAGGTAGAAGCGTTAGCAAAAGAGTTGTATTTATCAAACGGGGGTACAGTAGTGTCAGATGAAGAAATGTATTTTGATACTGTTTGCATGGCTCATCTCAATGGTCTTTGGGATCTTGAAAAAAAAGTAGTCCAAGTGGTTTCCCCCAATATCTACTATGAGAAAGAGGAGAATAAGGTCCTGCGTCCGCTTCATAAAGCTCATAAAAGAGGTACGAGTTCCTCGGATTGGAATAAGGCTTACCAGGCGGTGAAGCATAATCGTGTCAAAGAACTGTCTAAGGGAAATCTGAAGAACTTCCTGCACGGATTGGCTGCGCTTTATGTCTTGAATCTCTATTATCGCGATGAAAAGTACACAAACCTTTTAAGCACGGATAAGATCAATGTAAATAGTAGTTTTGGCTCATCACTTTTTGCAGTGAAGATTCATAAAGAAAATGGATTACGAGCTGATGGCATATATACGAAAAATGCAGATTATGCTGAGTGCGTATATATTGAAGATTATGAGCCTAAGAGCAAGCAAGTAGCAATGGATGCCATGACGGCGATGAGTGCATATCAGAGAAGAGAAACCATTGCGGAGTTGGACAAGGCAATCAGGGAACGAGCTGGACGAGGAGAAACTGTAACCCAGGAGTGGGTTGATCAAGAGATGGCTAATGTTTATGAAAAGATCTTTCCTATTAAGGACTACAAGTTAGGTAAACAAATAACTGACGGATTAGGACAACTTCGTTACAATGTAGTGCTGAATAAGAAACAGTATTAAAAATCCAGGTTTCACCGAAAACGCAACCCCTAAACTGAGCACCGCCAAGTATAAATATCCTCAACTCTCTAGATAATGTGTGATATAGATCTTCAACAAATAAACAACACCCAATATCCCGAAGATGTTATCCGGGCCGTCCGGTATGGGTATCAGTACCGGTTGGAAGCGGAAAAGTATGCCGATGATGGCATCCTGATGAATGATCATTTGGAGGATGCATCAGGCGCCCTTTTGTGGCTTGGGAAGCTGGTAATCGACGGAATTGCATTCGAAGCAATAAAAAGATATGCTAAATCGCTTTGGGACAAATTGATGTCCATGAAGGTTTCCATTCCGGATGATGTCAATAAGGTCTTGCTTGAGGAGGACGAGTTGAGGAAGTTCGTCGTTTTCGTGAAGGAGTTTGATGACAAAGAACTAACTACAACATCAAAGCAGACAAAGTATATCAGAGAAGAAATCATGGCTGATTATGTAGGCAAGGCCGCGGGTGACATGTGGAAAAAGGAGCATCGTCTGCCTACACACGAAGAATGGGTGCAGGTCTATCGCGATGCGAATAGCTTTGCAGATAAACTGCTTGATGCATAGACCTTCGAGTGGCGCAGAACGGCCTCAAGCGTCACGCCTCGCCGTTACAGGCAAGTTTTGAAGACGTTGAGTTGGCCGATTGGATGTTTCAGAGACCTCAATATCATTTGGGGCGAAGGATAGGGTGAGATACCAGCCGCGAAGGGATCAATGACCTTACGGCCTTTAAGGCGCGGAGCCAGGCAATCATCGCAAACTGCTATGACACAGCCTTGGATGATGTAGCAGAACAATATATACCAGAGATTATTTCAAAAAAGATTAATATATGTCCATCTTCAAAGACAAAACCCTCATGATCACCGGCGAGACCAGGATTGTCAATAAGATGGTTTGGCGAAGTAACGAACCCTTTGAGCGCAACTAAGCCGTGATATATAACTACCTGAATAACAAGGAAATAAGCACTTGCCTCTGTCAAGAATCAAGCAGAGGCCAATACGTAAATCATTGATTAGCAGGATCTTTCGCATCACGCCCCTTCTACCCGATTCGCGGTATGTTTAGATTCAAATGCTTAATAATCAAACCTAAAACCATATGTCCATCTTCAAAGACAAAACCCTGATGATCACCGGTGGGACCGGGACTTCCGGGAAAGCTGTGCGAAACATTTCCCCTAGACTGACATCAAGGAGATCCGGACCTTCTCGCGCGACGAGAAGAAGCAGGACGATATGCGGCACGAGTACCAGGCTACCTGTCCGGACGTCGCGCTCAAGATTAGATTCTATAGAGTTTGAGTGGGTACAATGAATTATGACACAGAAGCATAAGATACAACTGTTTGAAGAGATAAAGGTCCGTACCGTATGGGATGACCAGCAGGAGAAGTGGTACTTCTCTGTTGCCGACGTGGTGCAGGTGCTGACGGACAGTGTCGATG
>JAEEGL016791245.1_pt1 | contig 12752 bp, 7 predicted proteins | sample 9134231 | NCBI WGS metagenome assembly JAEEGL01 (sample SAMN16246548, study PRJNA631951) | gut metagenome | biome: gut microbiome; feature: rumen; material: fiber-attached | host: Bos | place: Iran: Karaj | collected 2018-10 | reverse complement strand
TGATTGGTGGAATGCCTTTTGGTGTTGTAGTTGATGAGGTCGATTTTCGCTCGAGGAGTATTGATTTTCTGGCCGAGGTTGTATAGCGGGTTCTCGTTGTCGGTCACTTTAATCATAGGCGAAAGATACTGGGCCGCTCCCCACCACTCGGTGCCACCGATAGACGTCTTGTTTTCATCGGTATAACGATATGTATAAGATCCGCTGTACCCGACTTTCAACCAAGGGAAAAGACGGCGGTCGAGTTTGATTCGGCCGGTAAGACGTTGTTGTCCGCTGCCGTCTATGATACCCTGGGTGTCATTATAAGACAAGGAAACAAAATACGAGGAGCCATTCTCTCCTCCGGTCATCGACAAACCATAATTCTGATTGATTGCCGTACGTGTGATCTCTCCTATCCAATCCGTGCCTTTGCCTAGGCTGAGAGGATCCGGATATACCGAAGCGCTCAAGGGCGTGTCGGCACCGACCGAAGAATGGGCGGCATCCTTGCCGAAATAAGCGTAATCGTTACGGTACTGGGCGAATTCGGAGGCGTTCATGATATCGAGGCGGCGTGGCAACGCGGCCACCCCGGCTTCGGCCTTGAACGTAATCCGCGGTTTCGAGCCTGTCATTCCCGCCTTGGTCGTGATTATTATGACACCATTCGCCCCGCGTGAACCATAAATTGCGGTGGAGGAGGCGTCCTTCAAGACGGAGATGCTGGCGATATCGTCGGCGTTGATGTCATTGAGGTCGTGAATGGCATCCGTGATTCCATCAACGATGATAAGAGGCTCGTTGGATGCAGATATCGAACGGGTGCCGCGGATACGTATGGTTGTGGTGGAACCAGGGGCGCCGTCTGTTGACATAAAATCCGCACCGGCAATTCGGCCTTGCAAAGCATTATCCACGGAAAGGACCGGGGCATCCTTGATGTCTGCCATCTTCACCGATGCCACAGAGCCCGTGAGGTCCGATTTTTTGGCGGAGCCATAGGCAATAACCACAACATCCTCCAGCACGTCTGCAGCCACGTCGAGAGTAAAGTCAACATGGCTTCGGCCGGCCACTTTCTCAGTTGCCTCGGCATAGCCCAGGCATTCTACCCTCAACGTTGCCGTGCCAGGAGCCTTGATACTATAATTCCCATCGATATCTGTTATCGCTCCGTCTTTGGTACCGGCTATCATCACTGCAGCACCAGGGACGGGATTACCATCCGTATCGCGCACGGTGCCGCTTACGTTCACTGTCTGCGCAGCAAGGCCTGCGCTCAAAAGAACTGCCGCAATGGCGATTGCTGTTCGTTTTATATATTTCAACATAGTGCTCATTTTATTGCCATTATCTTATCCAGCCCGCTGCCCCCGTTCTCTTTAAAAAAATCTTCATCGAGATCCGGAACAATCTTCGTTATGCTGAGTTCGTCGATAAACAGACGGCCGTTGCCGGCGGTTGAGCCTGTGCCGGAAACTATTTTTATCCTTGTACTGGCGGTAATAGGATTGTTGGGCGTCCCGCATACAAACACAAGAAAGTTTCCGCCATTCCAGAAGTCTGCAAGTTTGGTGTCTATGTATGGTGCAGTGAACGTAACGGAGGATCCTTCCTCGGAATAAAGATCACGTATTACGCCTCCACCAACAACCTCAACGCGGAATTGAGCATCATCTTCGCTGCTTTTATCTTTATATGCGGCGGCCTTGAAGGATACCATCAGCAGGGAATCGTAACGAAAACGTTCGTTACGGGGTGTCAGCACGCTTCCTCGGTGACCAGCCGAATCTCCAAGACGCAAGAATCCTACCCTGCCATAGCAGCGGCCAAGCGTGTCGGGCGCAACAGGTTCGGAGGTAAAGCCTTTGTCCTTCAGAGACGTTGTCCAGTAATCCAGCATGACGTCTCCGGCAAAAGAGTATGGATCTGAAGAGCCATAAGTCCAGTCCGAGAAGGTTTCATAGACGCGGGCAATGCCGCCCTGATGGACAGGCATGAACAAACCATAGTTTTCGGATGCCGCAACAGCTGTCAGCGTCCCTGAACGGCGCGTATACAACACAGATTCGGAGCGCTCGTCCGAGCCAAGGGTAATGGCCGTAACTCCTTCCATACCGGTTTTTTCACAAGAAATCACTTTGGCCCACGGCTGTCCGGCAGCATCTTGCCAGAAAATACTGACATCTGCATAATCCGACTTGAGATAGATGGTTTTTTCACCCCCAAGAAGGCTCACGCAAGCTTCAGAAACAGCATCGTCCGAGCAGTCGGCTTTCAGGTGAAAACTCATCCGGTCCGTCCTGAGTTTCGCACCATCCTGCTTCCCGCAAGAGGCCAGCAAAACCAACAAGACAGCCGGGACAAGAATACTTTTCGACATTTTAATCATTTATTGTTTGATTTTGAAATCTACCATAACGGGACGATGATCCGAAGGTTCACAGAAATACGAGGAAACTTTGGAACTTTGTTTCAGGACCGTCCAGTCATCAATTACTACTACTGCATTTTCAATACAACCGTACATATCAGGAGAGGCATACATAAGGTCTATCCTTGACGGGGACGTTTCGCTGCAGACAGTGGACACGAAGTCTCCGGGATAGCGCGATGCTATCACGTCAATAAGATTTGTATTCTTCAAAAGATAATCATGGGCGAGGAACTGGGTGCTTGACTGCGGCAGGCCATAGTAATTGATATCCAGACTGGACTTTGAATTCGAATCGCCCATGACAAGCCAGTAAGGCTGTGCCGAGTATGCAGGTTTGTTTATCACCTCATCCACCAGCCACTTCATCTCATACTCCCTATAATAATCACCCTCATTCGCAGCCGCCGATGCACTTTGGGCATCTGTCGACACACCATATCCGTATTTCTGCGGCCAGAGATGCAGGCTAAGAAAATAAACAGGTGTGCCATCAAAGTTGATAGAAAAGAGCCCGGCACCATGACACACCGGATTTCCGTCGGCGGGGCCGGTTATGAGTTCTTTGACCTCTATGGGATACTTGGACGTGATTTCCTGCGGGTAGTTGTCCTGTACTGCCGCATGGGAAGTATAATTGTGCCCGTAACGGGAGGCAAGAGACTTCCATCCGTTTTCAAGGTATCGGTCCTTGGTTGCAAGACGTTCTTCCGAGTCTGTTTTGAACAACGACCTCGCCTCGCACCAGACGCAAACATCAGGGCTATACTTCTTCACCCATGTAACGAAATTATTGTAATTGTTGCCCTGATCCGCCCACATGCCATCCTGGATATTCCAATACATCACGCGGATAGTCTTTACTCCCGCCCTGCGGGTGCGGACTTTGCGGATCTCCAGATTGTCGAGATACCAACCGTGCGAGCCGCTGCCTTCATCGGTTGTAGATAAGTTGATCTGCGTGGCGCTGTCCACGTTCTCAAGATAGAATTCCACGTGGTGCCATTGTTTCTTCTCTCCGGTACTCACAGGGGGCGTCACCGCTTTTTTCGACAGCGCACACGTCGAGCCTGTGCCCACGAAATGACTTGCAGATTCATTGAGGGCTGCGCTTTGTCCATCAATTAAGACGCTTGTCACCTTGCCCCCGTTGACTGTATGCAGGCATACTTCATCTGAAAAACCGACTTTCGGGCAATAGTCAAATGCAACCGTCACATCCATTAGTTCATTGAAGCCAAGAGTCCTGGTCTGGACGATGCCGTGATATGCATTGCCTGTTCCTACTCCTATGTAGCCCTGATGCTCCTGGCACCGGAACAAATATGAATAATCTTCAAAACCGCGACTGCGAATATACGTAGCGCTCATCTGTCTCGCGGTTCCTACCGTTTTACCAACCACGGATGTCCAGACGTCGGGCTGGAAAAAACCGGAGCCGGCCGTGGTGTATTCTGTCGCAGAAGATGCCATTTCATAACCGGAGAGTTGTGTTCTGGATCCGGTTCCGACATCTTCCGTATCCGGGGCGAATCCGTATGTAGCACTGCCACCCACAATGTCCCCACCCCAGACACAATTGTCGAAACCATCGTAGAACAATAAGTCTTTATCCGGCTCATATGCAATTGTTGCCTCTGCAACAGTGTCTGCAGACAAACTCTTGATATCCAAATGCTTGTGAACCATTTTATGGTTCGAATCGCAAATGGTTACATCCAACCCGGATGGAAAGGCGCCCGGTGCGACGAGTATTATAAATTTCGTTCCGGAAGCGATGATTGGACTGCCGCTGCCGCGGTTAGTACAATTCAGCACTGCAAAAGGAACGCTTCTCGTCATGGTCACCTGCCGTTTTGATGCCTGATACGTTCCAGTTCCACCAAGAGCATTGCCATCGGAAGATTCTACCTTTATCGAGAACAGTGCCGCGTCGCCCGTAATAGTCAGCGCAATCGCTGATACCAAGGGTGAAAAAGTCAGGACATTGCCGGTAGCCTCTGAATATGAGGCATACATGGGGAGCGCGGCTATTTCCGAACCCGCAGTATGCTGGAACTGGGAATATGGCAGGACGACACCTACATAACGGGAAAGTCCGTAATAACGGGAAGAGGATTCGCTATATAGTACACCATTGTATGCGGATGCGGGGTCCGCTTCAATATAAGGTTCTCCTTCGTCTGTAAGAAGTACCGGATAATCAACCCCGCCAATGCTGACATTGAAAGACTTCCAATCCGAAATGCCCAGTCCGGCCACCGCGCGGATAGAGTTATCTTTTTCGGAAAGATAAAAACGGACCTTCCCGTCAACCACCGAAATAGGTTCTCCAGGTTTTGCCTGATTGTGTTGTTCGGTGCTATTGTTCCCGTTGCCATTGTTTTCTTCCGGGTCTTTTCCACAACATACGAGAAAAGCCCCAATCAGCATTAAACTAATTATTTTGATTGTTTTCATAATCTCATTCCTCCCAGTTTGGATTTTGGGTTATCGCCCCCCCTGTGAGCACTATATCGTCGGTAGGGATGGGGTAGAGGTAGTCCCTGTCTTCCTGCCAGTTGCGTGGAATATTGCCAAAACGTACAATGTTGCCGGAAGTGCCACCGGTAAGAGCCAGGTCACTTATATTGGAATAGGCAACGCCGTTGATTACGGCAGGCGCGTCGCCTTCGTAAATGCAGAAATCATCGCTTCCGCTTCCATCCAGATCGTAGGTGCCGGCACCCGGGAAATACATGCCAAGGAAAGGTCTGTCGAATCGTTTGCCCTCTTTCCAGCGCATTATGTCCCAGTAGCGGAAATCTTCGCAGATAAGTTCGATGGTGCGCTCCCGGCGTATTTCCAGGATCACCCCTTTGTGGGCCCCCTGAACGTTCCGATACACGGTTACCGGGTCTTCAAGATACGGGTCAGGGTTGGCATCGGCGTCAGAGAGCGAGAGCGGCGGCATGCCTGCTCTCGCACGTATCTTCCCTATTGTCGCATCCAGATCTTCCTGGGTGAGCACGCCCAGTTCCGCACGAGCCTCTGCATAGTTCAGATACACCTCTGCAAGCCTGAACAGCGGAAGATCGTTTTCGGATGTATTGGATATGTCATACTTCTGTTCGCCTACATACTTGATGATTTGATATCCGGTGAGGGTGGCATTCATGTCCGGAGAGACCCATACCTTGCTGCCCTCCCGGGTGTAACCGGGCGTGCGAATGGTCTGGCTGAGGCGCGGATCCCGGTTCTGGCATTCCTGCATGAAATCAAGGTTGTCGTAGCCGGGAGTATCGGTGAAACGGCTGCCGTCAGCATTCAGGTACATGTCCACGATGTCTTTCAACAGGCCGGAGCGCCCCATCGTGGTAGAGGTGAAATAATCGTTGACATTGTGTGTGATGCTCATGGAAAGACCGTAACTCTGGGATAGTATCACCTCCTGGCTTATGGTCTGTTTGCTGCGGAAAAGGTCTCCGTAGGGAGTGTCTCCCTCCGTATAGAGCGAGTATCCGCCGTCGTTTATCAGTTCCCGGCTGGCGCTCACACATTCCTGGAGGCATTCTTCCCATCCCGGCAGGGAGTGATACTTGCGGAAAGTGCCTTCAAAAAGAAATATGCGGCTCTTCAGGGCAAGCGCAGTCCAGCGCGTCACGCGGTAGTCTTCATGCGCCGACGGCAAGGCGGCTATGGCTTCGTCCAGGTCGCCAAGTATGTTCTGCATCACCATAATACGCGAATCCCTGCCTTTGTATAGGTCCTGATCATCTTCGGACAGTGTCTTGTCGAACCAGGGCACATCGCCGAAGCGGCGCACTTTGTCGTAGTAAAACCATGCCCGGAAGAATTTAGCTAAACCCACATATTGTTTGCGGATGGCAGCGTCTTCGCACTGATCTGCATGTTCAAGGAAGAAATTGATATCCCTGAGCGCATCCCAGGTCCAGTGACTGTCTTTGGATGACACAAAACGCGCTCCGCGTATTTCGGGCGCCAGGGTGCTCTTTATAATGATGTCGGCCCCTTCGGAGAAAATCTCGGAACCTGACGGAAGAATACGATAGAACTGATTGGTGTAGAGACGGCACTGCGTTTCGTCGAGGAAGAAATCCTCCACCGGCAGCGCGTCCTCCGGCTCCCGGACAAGAAAACCCGTACAGGAGGATAGCGCCAAGGCACAAAGCATTATGAGCAATCTCTTTTCCATACCGTCAGAATGTCAGGGTGAGCCCTAGAGAAAAAACCCGATACCAGGGATAGGTGTTTCCGTTATGGTCGCTGCCGGCGGATATCTGTTCCGGGTCTATGTATTTTCCGTGGACAGCGCTCCACGTAAGCAAATTTTCACCACTCAGGCAGATGCGCGCTTCCGAAATCCCTGTTTTGGCAAGGACCGGCGACGGGATATTGTATCCCACGGAAAGGTTTTTCAACCGCAGATATGCCAGATTCTGCAAATAGCGGGTGTTCGTATAATAGAGCGAGCCGCTGCTGGCCATGAGTGACGCATAGCCGCGCGGCCTCGGATAATAGGCATCCGTGTTGTCTTCCGACCAGACATCGTTCATGAAACCCCTCGGGACGAACGATGCGTATGGCCTGGAGTACGGCCCCCAGAAACGGACGTTGTCGTGACCCGGATACCAGTCCATATGACCTATGCCCTGGAAAAAGGCCTGAAGGTCCCAGCCGTTCCACGCAAGGTTCATCCGCAGGCCGTAGCTCCATCTCGGAAGGCTGTTTCCGATAACTTTCTGGTCGCCCGGGTCCTGCAAGGTGTTTTTTCCGGCCGTGATGATTCCGTCTCCGTTCTGATCGACGTATTTCATATCACCACCCCTGACTCCGCGGGACGCCTCGTTGAATGAATAGTAATATCCGGGGCTGATCTGGGACAGATCGACCTTCGCTGCATATTCGGCCGCTTCGGCATCGCTTCCGAACAGACCGTCCACCTCGTACCCCCATATTTCCCCGAGCCTGCGCCCGGGATAAGGTTCGGAAATCAAACCGGAAGGGTTGTCGCAACGCATATATGTCGATATATAGTCGGACAGGGTAGCACTGATGTTGTAATTCAAAGGCCTGCCTTTTATCTCAACGGTATCGTTCCACCCCAGGGTCAGTTCATATCCCCGGGTGCGGATGTCATGAGCGTTCACCATAGGTTCGGAGGCCCCATAGAAAGAAGGCAACACCGGCCCCGATGTGAGGATTCCCAAGGCATCACGGACATAGAAGTCTCCCGTAAAAGTCAACCTGTTTCGCAGGAAGCCGAGGTCCGCCCCGATATTCTTCGTCACGATTTTCTCCCATGTGCCGGTGGATACCGGGTCATCCACCTCCGCGTATCTGCTTCTGGTCTGTCCGTCAAAGGAATACCGCATGGTGTTTCCGGTTCGGATGGTTTGCCAATAGGCATACTCGTTGATGGACTGGTTGCCAAGAGACCCTATCGACGCACGTATTTTAACCTGATTCACGCTTTCACGCATTCCGGCCCAAAAAGGCTCCTCGCTCAACCGCCATCCCAAAGACACGGAAGGGAATAATCCCCATTTTCTTCCCGAAGGGAAACGCGAAGACCCGTCGAGCCGTCCGTTTGTTTCCAAAAGATAACGGCTTTTCCAATCGTAAGACACCCTGTAAAACACTCCCGCCAGGCTATATGCCCGGACGCCTCCCGTGAGTCGTTTCAACTCTCCGGTAGCCAGGTTGAAATCCGACATGGTATCTGAAAGAAGGTCCTTTCTCTGGACGGTCAGTCCGCCGTTCCGCCAGTCTTCATAATTGAAGCCGGCCACACATGTCAGGTGATGGGACGCGCTAAAGACGTTTTCATACGTAAGGAATGCATCGCCCGTGTTCCTGCTGATGCGGATGTCGGCTTCGGAGATATAATCTTCGTAAGCATTCTGCGGTTCGTATGCCGTTTCCCCGGGATACATGGAGTACGGGGCCGGAGCGCTGCGGAACATCTTCTGCACAAAGGATGAATGATATGTCCACGATGCTTTGAAAAGCAATCCGGGGGCGATGTTCGCGGTAATGTCGACCGTGTTGTAGTTCTGCTCGTCCGTATTGGTTCCTCCGGTATTCCCGCTTCGTATCATGGAATTGTACCCGGACATGATGTAGTGGGCGGACGAATTGGTGAGGACGGTATGCGAAACCGTGGTGCCGTCCGGGTTTTCCGGGAGGAAAGACGGAAGGGCGTGCAGGGTTGGGCGATAAAAATTTATATACTGCGAATCCAGGCCGAGATAATCGTAGTTGGAACGGTAGAAACGGGAACTGTATCCGAGCGACAGCCAGTCACGGACCTGCATCTGAACCCTGCTGGATAAAGAGTACGACCTGAAAACGTCCGGTCCGTGGCGCTGTATGCCTCGCTGGTTGTAATAGCGTCCGCTGAGTTTATAGGATATCCGGTTGGTTCCTCCGGTAATTTCCAGATTGTAATCTCTGGTGGGCCGGGATTCATCATAAAGATATGAATACCAGTCGAAATTTCCGAGGTACACATAAGAAGGAATGCCGTCACGCAATTCCTGAACCACCCATGGTCTGCCGGCTACGGGCTTTTTGTCCCCGCGCCTTTCATAAAGGCGCTGATAATCGTAATCGGTGTATTTCGTGTAGGGAATCCCCGAAACCGATGTCAGCATAAACATGTCTGCCAACTTGGCGGCATCGTAACCCCGGGTTTCAAAATCGGTGGATACTGTGTTTGCCGAAAGGGAGAATCTCGTGCTCAGCACAACCTTCGGAGCCTGGTCCCGTACACCGTTCCTGGTGGTAATCAATATAACCCCAAAAGCACCCCGCACACCATAGATTGCGGCAGAAGACGCATCTTTCAAGATAGAGACAGATTCAATATCTGAAGGGTTCACGCTCATTGGGTCTGTCTCTACTCCATCAACCAGAATCAGAGGCTCTCCGCCGTTCAGGGATGTTTTTCCTCGGATGTTATAAAGAGATAACGCCCCTGGCTGTCCGGATTCCTGGAGAATGTTCAGATTACCCACCATTCCCTGCATCATCTGTCCGACTCCCGCAACCGGCCTGTCTTTCAAATCCTTTTCATACAGGACCGAGACTGCCCCGGTAACCTGACTTTTCTGCTGGATTCCATATCCGACGACAACTGATTCTTGCAGCCAATTCAGCAGCGGTATCAAAGGCCTCAAGCGGGACGAATCCGAACGCATAGGGAGGGGTACATTGCTGGCGGTATCGGCAACGGATATTGCCTGTGTCCTTTTTCTTTCGGGAATCAGGATTATTCTTTCTTCCAGAATAATGCACCGAACATTGGGCAGGACGGTTCTCAGGATTTCTTCAAGCTGAACGTCTTTTACATGAACCGACACCTTGGAGTTGACATCTATTTCATTGTTGCTATAGAAAAAGGCCAGGCCGGTTTCATCTTCAATATTAAGCAGCAATTCCCGGATAGTCACATTATCCAGGTCGAGAGTCATCTTCTGCGCAGGCAGGGTACACCAGACAGCCTGAATGCACAGCAGGATAACCGTCAGTATCGCCGCTTTTTTAATCATTTGGAAACCTTCGTTTCGGATATGAGATTAATGGATTCCAATATGGTGTCCACACTTTCGTTGCGGACGGTAAGGGAAAGAAAAGTATTATCTGCAGCACCAGGGTCTGAAACGGTCAGCAGCACACCGTACCAATGCTCGAGTAGCGAGACAATATCGGTCAGGGACATATTCTCCATGACAAGCCTGTCATGGGCCCACAAAGTATGGCGTTCCGCCTTTTCGTAGGTTTTCTGCCATTGCCTGCCATCGAAAGAAATCGCCTGATCGGGCTTCAGGAGAGTTTCTTCGAGGCCCTTTCCCGTTACCGAAACGGAGCCCTCTTCAAGCCAGGCGGCAGGCGTTTTGTGTTTATAGGCGGAAACGGTGAATTTCGTGCCATGCACGGTAATGTTCATTTTCTCCGTTTTCACTTCAAAGGTATTGTTATCGTCTTTGGCCACATCAAAATACGCTTCTCCGGCAAGATTGACTCTTCTTGCGTATTCTCCGGCAAACGAGAGTTCGGAATTGCGGTTGAGACATACCCTTGTCCCGTCCGGCAGTTCAACATCAACCTTTTCGTTTTCGGCCGTGTAGACAGTCAACGGTTCCCTGTTCAGAAAGATGGTCGTTCCGGCGGCAACAAGTATTACCGCCGCAACTGAAGACATTGTTGCAATCCGCCTGTTGCGTATCCTTTCCCTGTTTTTTGCTTTTTCAAAAACAACTGCTGCTGAAGGAATGCTTTCAAGCGCCATAGGTTCGGCATTCTCCCACGCATTGCGGATTTCGACATCTCTTTTCTTCATGTTCATGTCTGTTTTCATTCAACAGAATGACGGTTGAAGCGGAAATCACACCTAATCAATCTTGAAAAAAATTACCTATATTTGTATAATAGTTACCACAACCTATTGGATTTTTCCGAAAATATTCTGACCCGCTTGCACAAAGGTGACAGGGATGCATTTACATCACTGTATGAGGTGTTCGCGCCAAAATGCGCCGGCTTTGCAAATGCCATCCTTCACGATGGCGAGGCGGCGGCAGACATTGTGCAGGATGTCTTTGTGAAACTATGGATCAAACGCGCCTCGCTCCGGGATATAAACTCCGTTGAAGCCTACCTGATGAATATGACGAAGTATGCAGTATTCGACAGGTGCGACAAAATCAAAAGCTACGAAACGTTCGTGACAAACTTCAGGAAGACACGGACGGAAGCGTTCTCCGGCACCGAAGAAAGCATTGATGCCGCAGATTTGTCCGAAGTTCTTCTGAAAAGCGTTTCCCTTCTGTCGCCCGCCAGAAGGAAAATCTTTATTTTGAGCCGCTATCATGGCCTGGATAACGATACGATTGCAGCGCTGACCGGGCTCAGCAAAAGGACCGTTGAAAACCACATAAGCGATGCTCTCGCGTTTCTCCGCAAGCGCATCAGACGTCTCCGCTGATATTAATTCAGGATTCCTCTTTTTATTTCCGCGGGATTAATGTCCTGTAATGGCTTGTTATTGTCGATTGCAAGACATGCCGCTATGGCCGCAACTTCGCCCAGGGACATGAATACCGGTTCCATCCGTATAGACCCGTAAGCAATGTGGCTGGCAGAAACGCAGACGGGCACCACAAGATTGGTACATTCCTTCCTTTTGGGAATAATGGAACTGTACGGGATTTTGTACGGACCCGGTATCTTTATCTCTACGTCTCCTTCTAGTCGCTGATCATCCTGCGCCCTTCGCGGATATAGAGCATGGATGAGTGAATCTCCCGTTCCGGGATCGGACTCCTTTCCATCTGAAACTCCCCACAAAAGCCCGCTTGATTCTTCAAAACAAGAATGTGGGGATTATCAAGGTATCCGGCAAATACTACCGATGCAACATGTGGTTCAAATACCAGCTTTTCACCGGCTCCGTATCTGGCTCCTATATCGCGGTAAAACTCCCCTGCAAGCCCCGTCAAGACCTGGCGCTTTCCAATATCTGTCTGCCCAAGACCTCCGGAGGTCATCCCGCCTAAATGGCCTGAAGGCTCTACGATTACAACACTTTTTCCTTGAGCTGCAATGCTTCTGGCTGCAATAACTCCTGCCGAAGTTCCTCCATATATACAAACATCACAGGCGTGCTCCACACTGAAGCATGCCGTGATGTAGAAAGGAATAAAACAGAGCAGAGAGGCCCTGATGATGTGCCTCATCTATTTCTTCATATCGAAGCCGAGCTTCAGGCCGGTGACCTGCTCTGAAAGGCCTGCGATTGTGTTGAGGGTGGAGTTGTCTTTGCCTGCGCCCACGACCTTGATGGCCTTCTTGGCGAATGCGAGGAACTTGTTAGCATCGAAGAGCACCTGCACGCCGCCGGTGGTGGCAGTGACAGTTCCTTCCATGGTCATGTAGCTGTAGACCTTTCCGAGCTTCATCACGATTTCCTTGGTCTGGGTATCGTAGGTGTAGGTGCCGGATGCGATGGTCTTGGCTGCGCTGGCGATGGCGAAGGTGTTGTCGGCGTTGAAAGTGATGGTTGCCACGCCGGGCACGATGCCTATCCTCTGGAGGTAGCCGTCGAGTTTGGTCTCGAGCTTCTCCTTATAAGGGGATGCGGCGAGGGTGGTGAGGGCGTTTTCGGTCTCGATTGCCGAGGCGACGCCGTTGTAGGTCCATGTGCCGGGGAGGCTAACGGGGACTACCTGGGAGATGACGTTTCCGAGCAGGGCTCCGAGGATGCTTTCCGCGGTGCCGGCGACGTCGGTTCCGCTGGTGGTGGTTTCAGTGTTTTCAGTCTTGTTTCCTC
>JAEEGL015896973.1_pt1 | contig 12752 bp, 12 predicted proteins | sample 9134231 | NCBI WGS metagenome assembly JAEEGL01 (sample SAMN16246548, study PRJNA631951) | gut metagenome | biome: gut microbiome; feature: rumen; material: fiber-attached | host: Bos | place: Iran: Karaj | collected 2018-10 | reverse complement strand
GGATCTCCCGTTTCTTCAGCTCTGCCAGCAATTCCCGGATCCCCGGCATGGCACTGGCGGGACCGGCGGCATCCCAGAAGACCCGCTCCAGGGCCATGTCGTCCAGAGAGAAGCGGAGCCCGAGGGATTCGTACAGCAGGCGCTTGACGGCCATATCCTGAAAGTCGCATTCCGCCAGACGGGAGGCCTCTGACAGCCGACCAAGGACCTGGGCATAGCGCTGGGAGAGCAGTTCCGGTGTTACGTCGGCGGCATCGGAGGTACAGTATTCCAGTACGGCCCGGAAACCGGCGGGCTGATCAAACACGGGCTCGTAGACAAGGGTATGCCCGTAGTCGAAGAGGATCATTTTCGGAGCCTGCATAAAGGTTCCCTCCTTCAAATAATCTGTTATCGCACTGGCTGTTTTGCCTCCTGCCAATTCTTCACAGCCAGGCCCTTGTATCGGCTTGACATTCTCGGCAGGGCTGGATATCATAGGACTGACTCTATGAATGCGGAGGATAAAATGGATACTGAAAAGGTTAAAAATGGGGAATGGTCACTGGCGGAGCTGTATAATGATTATGATGATCCTCGCTTTGCGGAGGACCTGCAGGAGGGAGATCGGCTGATAAGCCTTTTGGACCGGCAGAGCCTGGAGCTGGCCGGAGAGCCGCCGGAGGTTCTGAAAGCGCTTCTGGACACCCAGGAGAAGCTGACGGAAACGCTGGGGAAGCTTGCCCTGTATGTGTCGCTTCGGCAGTCTGCCTGTACCACGGATGCCAGGGCCAGTTCTCTCATGGACCAGCTCAGCGGCAAATTCAGCAGGCTGGCCGCGCCGCAGACCCGGATCAACAACTATATATCCGGTCTCTCGAATCTGGAGGAACTGATCGCCTCCGATCCGCTGCTGACGGAATACGCCTATCTCCTGCGGAACACGAAAGAGGAGGCTAAGTATCTTCTGGACGCCAAATGCGAGGAGATCATTTCCCTCTATGAGAATTCCGGCTCCGGAGCCTGGGGAAACCTGCAGAGCTACCTCACCAGCACTGTGCCGGTGGAGTACCGGGGCGGGACCATCACCCTTTCCGAGGTACGGAACCTGGCCTATGATCCGGACCCTCAGGTGCGGAAGGATGCCTTCCGTGCGGAGCTTGCCGCTTATGACCGGATTCGTGACGCGGTGGCCTTCGCCCTGAACAGCATCAAGCTGGAGGTCCTGAACCGCTGCCGTCTCAAGGGGTTTGACAGTCCTCTGGCAGAGACCCTGCACCAGTCCCATATGCGCAGGGAGACGCTGGAGGCACTTCTGGGTGCCATTCAGGAGTATCTGCCAAGGATCCAGCCTTATTTCCGGCATAAAGCCAGGCTCCTGGGTCATGAGGGGGGACTGCCCTGGTATGACTTATTCGCGCCCCTGGGCAGTGCAGAGGAGAAGTTCAGCCGGCAGGAGGCAAGAGACTATCTGATCCTTCGCTTTTCATCTTTTGACAGCGAACTCACCGAGATGGTACGCACCGCCTTTGACGAGGGCTGGATCGACTTCGAGCCGCGGGAAGGAAAGGTGGGCGGCGCCTTCTGTGCCGAGGCCTTCTCCATTCGGGCCAGCCGCATCCTGACGAATTTCTCCGGCAGCTTCAGCGATGTGGTGACCCTGGCTCACGAGCTTGGTCATGCCTTCCACAACCTGAATCTCTACGACAACCGGCCCCTGAACCGGGATTACTCCATGCCTGTGGCAGAGACGGCATCCAATTTCAACGAGGTGCTGGTAATGAATGACGCCATCGGGAGGGAAACGGATCCCAAAAAGCGCAGGGCCCTTATGGACGAGCAGCTCACCGGCGATACGCAAATCATCTGCGATATTTACTCCCGCTTCCGTTTCGAGTCCGCGGTATTCGATAGTCGGGAGGACAGCTTCCTCATGGCACCCCAGCTCTGTGACATGATGCTCTCCGCCCAGCGGGAGGGCTACGGAGACGGTCTGGACTACACCGAGCCCCATCCTTACATGTGGGTCTGTAAGAGTCACTATTACAGCGGCGGTCTCAGCTTCTATAACTGGCCCTACGCCTTCGGAGGACTTCTTGCCCGGGGCTTCTATGCCTGTTACGAACGGGAGGGCGCAGATTTCGTGCCGCGGTATAAGCGATTCCTGAAGGCCACTGCCGTAATGAGCGTGGAGGACGCAGGAAAAGTGGCCGGGATCGACCTGACGGATCGGGAATTCTGGTGTTCCGGCCTGGAGGCCCTGGCAAAAGAGGTGGAAGAATTCGGAAAGCTCTGTGAGCTCGGCTAAGGTTTGCGGGCGGGACCCTGAAGTCCCGCCCGCAATCGTAAACAAGAGCTATTTGTTGCTGTTCGCCTGCTCTCTGCGCCGGGCCTCCCGCTGGGCCCTGCGCAGACGGCTGCGGCGGATCCGGTATTGAATCACAAAGATGATGTAAAAAGCAAGGATGATGACGACCGCCCAGAACAGGATGCGGAACAGGCTGCTGTGGGTCAGGTCCCGCAGACGCTGACGCATCAGCTCGATGCGGGATACTGCCACATCTGCGTTGGCAACCAGACGGAAGGGGCCGTATGTGTTGCCGTCCTGGTCCTTGACGGTGATCTGCCCCAGGACCTGTCCCTGGGAGATGGGAGCGGTAAGAGGCTCGGCCCCCTCTTTCTGGCTGAAAACCGTGATTTCCCGGGTGTAATACTCCCGTATATCCAGGTCATTGGGGAGGAAAAGCTTCAGATCCCGCTCGGAGCAGCAGACCACTGTGTCCGTGCCCTCGGCCAGAAGGACCGGGATTTCCGCCACAGGCTCAATGGCGCTGAGCACGTCGCGAAGACTGTACCGGTCGTTGAACCACTGGAAAAGCTTGCGGGTCTGGATAAAGCTCTGGATGTCAAAGAACCCGCTGTCCGCTTCCAGCACCCGGCAGCCCAGTACGATGGAAACCACGTAGTTTCCGTCGGTCTTCATGGACGAGGCCAGGCAGAAACCGGCTTCATCGGTGTAGCTGGCTTTGATGCCGCTGGCGTAGGAGTAGTAATAGCGGGTATAATCCGTGCGCAGAATATAGTTGCCGTTGGTGAGCTTCCGTGCTCCGGAGAGGTTGGTGGCGGGAATCTCCTTTGTCACGGTATCGGCCATCTCGACCAGCTTGTCATGCTGAACAAACTGGGCGGCGATAAGGGCCATATCGTAGGCGGTGGAAAAATGATTCTCGTTGGGGAGCCCGTGGGGATTGACGAAATTCGTGCCCGTACAGCCAAGCTCGGTGGCCCGGTCATTCATGTCCCGGACAAAGGAGGGGACGGTGCCGCCCACATACTCGGCGATAATGTTGCAGGCCTCGCTGGCGCCGCCCACAATGGCACAGTAAAGCAGGTCTTCCAGCTTCATTTCCTCGCCCGGAACGATGTTCTGGATGCTGGCATCCGATGTGATATCGTTGTGGGACGTGGCGGAGGCGGTGACGACATCAGAGTAAGCGATATCTCCCCGCTCCACAGCCTCGGCGGCGAGCAGAGCGGTCATCATCACGGTCAGGCCGGCAACGTAGAGCGGCATGTCCGGATTCAGGGAATAGAGTACGTTGCCGGAGTCGGCGTCCATCAGGACTGCGGCACGGGCGTCCACCAAGGGCGCATCCTCCTCTTCCGCGGCCAGGCCGGGAAGGGAAAGGGAGAAGAGCAGCACAGCGGCAAGAATCAGGCACAATGCAGATCGTAATAAGTGTTTCATGGAATTCTCCGTTACAATAATGCGATGTTCTCTTCCATAAAATATAGCAAAGATGGGTATTGAATTGCAAGAGGAAATATGAGATATTTAGAGCGATACTGCATAATTCTGTCGCTCCGGCTTCACAGTCCGGTTTTCGGCGGATCGCGGTATGTCTCCGGGAACCGGCGGGAGCCTGTTTGGCAGGTCCGGATCGGAATCACCCTTGACGGCGGGTTCGGCTGCCTTGGCGGAGGGCTGCGAATGGAAAAACTGAAAGGATTCCTGCGAAGTCCCGGTGTGCTGGCATCTGTATTCTGCCTCTGCATTGCCTTCGGCTTTTTCCTGGGCAGCGTGTATGACCGCAGGAGCAGTGCGGCGGTCCGGGTCATTGCCCGCGCAGCGGCGGAAACGGCGCCACCGGCAGTGGAAGCGGTCAACATCAACACGGCAGACGCGAAAACCCTTCAATCCCTGCCGGGGATCGGGTCCGTCCTGGCGGAGCGGATCGTGGCCTACAGGGAGGAAAACGGACCCTTTCAGTATCTTTATGAGCTTATGAATGTGGAGGGGATCGGCAGCTCGGTCTTCGACGGCCTTTCGGAACGGATTACCTTGGGCTGAGAAGCCCCCGGATTGCCAATACATAAAGGAGCTAAGTTAAAATGCGTATTCTGGTGGCAGACGATGAGAAGCCCCTGGTGAAGGGCATTAAATTCAATCTGGAAATGGACGGCTTTGAAGTTGTGGCAGCCTATGACGGAGAGGCCGCTGTGGAGCTGGTTCGGGCAGGCGGCATCGACCTGGTCATCATGGATCTCATGATGCCGAAAAAGAGCGGTCTGGAGGCCTGCCTGGAGATCCGCTCCTTTTCCAAGCTGCCCATCATTATGCTCACCGCCAAAAGCGAGGATAATGACAAGATCATCGGGTTTGAGTATGGTGCCGACGATTACGTGACAAAGCCCTTCAACATCCTGGAACTGAAGGCGCGGATCCGTGCTCTTTTGCGCCGGAGCGGCCAGACAGAGGGGGAGAGGGGCACAGAAAAGGTGGTCCTGGAAAGCGGCCCCTTCCGCCTGAATACCGAGCGGCGCAGCGTCATCCGGGACGGGGAGGAAGTGGAGCTCACTGCCCGGGAGTTCGATTTAATGGAACTGATGATGCGCAACCCCAATAAGGTTTTCAGCCGGGAAAGCCTGCTGAAGGCGGTCTGGGGACCGGATTACCAGGGCGACATCCGCACGGTGGACGTCCATATCCGCCGCATTCGGGAAAAGCTGGAGGCGCAGCCCGCCGAGCCGGCCAAGATCATGACCAAGTGGGGGGTCGGTTATTATCTTAAAGAGTAAACTGCATCAGCTCCGTGTCCGCTTGGGTCTGCAATTGGAATACGGCATATGCTATTGTGCTGTTATCTTTGCCTGCTTGCTGGTCATCAATATTCGCTTGATTACCAGCAGCCGGGATCTGATGTTTGAGGCCAAATGCAGCTCCATGTTCAGCCAGGCCTCTCTCGTGGCTTCCTCCCTCTCCTCTCTGCGCACCATGCAGTCCGAAGAGGTTGGGAAGCTGATGGAACTTTTGGGCGGCCAGAATCTCAGCCGCGTGGTGGTGACGGACGAGGAATCCCGCATCGTATACGACAGCACCGAGCTTCTGGAAGAGGAACTGGGGAAGCAGGCGGAAGAGGAGGAGATTCGTCTCGCCCTTCAGGGAAACAACGTGTTTCGCTCCACCCTTCGGGGCGGAGTGGTTTCCAGTCGGGCCAGCATCCCGGTGATGAGCCGGGGCCGGACCATCGGGGCGGTGTTCCTTTACGAATATGACTCGGCGCAGGCGGCCCTGATCGACAGTCTGCGCCTGAATCTGTTGCACATTTCGCTTCTCACCGCACTGGCGGCGGTGCTCCTGGGCGTGCTTCTGGGTTTTCTCATTTCCCGGCGCACCAGCTCGATCCTGGCAGGCATCCGCGGCATCGGCTCCGGGCGCTACGATACAAGGATCACGGACCGCGGCGCGGACGAGCTGGGAGAGATCAGCGGGGAGATCAATCTTCTGGCTGACCGTCTGGAGCAGACGGAGAGCGTCCGCCAGCGCTTTGTCTCCGACGCCTCGCACGAATTGAAAACGCCCCTGGCGGCCATCACGCTGCTTTCGGACAGCATCGTGCAGAATGAGGGCATGGACCGGGAGACCATCCTGGAGTTTGTTTCCGATATCGGCAGGGAGGCAGAGCGCCTGGGTCGGGTCACCCAGCAGCTGCAGGCACTGACCCGGCTGGAAAGCCGTACCCGGGAGCAGAGGGACACGGTGGATGTGCGGCATGTGGCGGAAGAGGCCATGAAGATGCTGCGTCCCCTGGCCGAGCGGCAGAATGTGGAGCTGGGCAGCAATATGGCCGGAGATTGCATCGTCCGGGCAAACCCGGATGACCTGCATCAGGTGGTTTTCAATCTGGTGGAGAATGCCATCAAGTACAACGTGCCCGGAGGAAAGGTGCAGCTATTGCTGTTCTGCAAGGATGAGCAGGTACAGCTCATGGTGGATGACACCGGCCTCGGCGTGGAGCCGGATAAGCTGGTGCACATCTTCGACCGCTTCTACCGCGTGGACGAGTCCCGGACGGGAGATCAGGGGGGCAGCGGTCTAGGCCTTTCCATTGTCATGGACGCCGTGCGGAAAAACGGCGGCTCCGTGACCGCCTCCAACCGCAGAGGCGGCGGCATGCGCTTTCATGTGGTATTTCCCCTGCATCGGGACCCGGAGCTTGTAAGCGGAAACAGGAGTGAAGAGATTGGCTGAATCGGATCATTTTTCTGCCGCAATGACAGAGGCGGAGGTCCGGGCCCTGGGCAGCCTTGCCCTGGCCCATGTGGGGGACGCAGTGTTCGAGCTGCTGGTCCGTCTGTATCTGCTCCGGGGAGGCGCGGTCAGTGCCGGAAGCCTCCACCGCTCCGCAGTGGAGATGGTGAACGCCTCTGCCCAGGCCAGGGATGCCGGGGTCCTTCGTGATCTGCTCACCGAGGAGGAGACCCGGGTCTTCCTCCGGGGACGGAATACACGTGTCCACGGTGTACCCAAAAATATGAGCGTGGGGGACTACCACGCCGCTACCGGCCTGGAGGCACTGTTCGGGTATCTCTATCTCCTGGGCAGGAGAGAGCGCCTGAGCGTGCTGTTTGACCGGATCGTGGAGGAAAGCTGATGCCGCTGGATGCCTTTTTTCTGTCTGAATCGCTGCCGGAGCTTCGGCAGCAGCTGATTTCGGCCCGGGTGGACAAGGTGCAGCAGCCCGAGCGGGACGTGCTGATTCTTCATCTGCGGGGAAATGGCGGCGTCCACCGCCTTCTCCTGAGCGCAGGCAGCGGTACGGCGCGGGTCCATCTCACCACCAGAGAGCGGGAAAATCCACCGGAGCCGCCCATGTTCTGCATGCTTCTCCGAAAGCATCTGACCGGCGCCAGGCTGCTGAGTTTGGAACAGCCGGACTGGGACCGGGTGCTGCTGCTCACCTTTGCCTGCCTGGACGAGCTGGGAGAGCCGTCAGAGAAGACGCTGGCGGCAGAGCTGATGGGACGAAACGCCAATCTGGTCCTCATCGACGGGGGCGGCCGTGTCCTGGACTGCCTTCATAAAGCCGATCCCATGACGGCGCCGAAGCGCCCCCTGCTGCCCGGTCTCTTTTACGCCCTTCCTCCTGCTCAGGAGAAGGACAATCTCTTCCTCGCTTCGGAAGAGGCGTTTCGGGCCGCCTTCCGGCAGGGGAAAGAGAGCCTGGGGGCGGATCGCTGGCTGGTGGAAACCTTCTCCGGCGTTTCTCCGCTTCTGGCCAGAGAGATCGTAGGCCGCGCCGCCGGAAGCGTGGATGCCCGCCTCTGCGAGACCGATGCGGAAGCGCTCTGGTCATCCTTCTCCGCCCTTCGTTCCGGGGAGGGAAAGCCCGTCCTGCTCTTGGAAGGGGAGACACCCCGGGACTTCTACTGCCGTCCCCTGCGGCAATACGGCACCTCGCTTCAGCAGAGGGAGCTGGCCTCCTTCTCGGAGCTGCTGGACGAATTCTATACGGAGCGGGAGCGGGCCGCCCACCAGCAGCAGCGGAGCCAGACCCTGCAGAAGCTGGTGAAAAACCGGCGGGAGCGCGCCGCCCGGAAGCTGGCCGCCAGAACGGCGGAACGGAAGGAAACCGGCAAGCGGGAGCAGTGGCGGCAGTACGGCGACCTCATCAAGGCAAACCTCTACCGCATGGAGCGGGGCGAGGCCACCCTTCAGGCAGAGAACTTCTACGACCCGGACAACGCCAGGGTCGAGATCCCTCTGGATGTGCGCCTTTCTCCCCAGAAGAACGCCGAGCGGTATTACAAGCTCTATACCAAGGCCAAGAACGCCGAAAAGGTGCTGACCGTACAGATCGAAGAGGCGGAGAAGGAACTGGAATACCTGGAAAGCGTTCAGGAGGAGCTGGAGCGTGCCTCCGGCGAGCGGGACCTCAGTGAAATCCGACAGGAGCTGGTCAGCCAGGGATATCTCCGGGAGACGGACCGGAGACGAAAGAAAAGCGGGCCGCCCCATCCTCTTCGGTATGAGAGCCCCAGCGGCGGCCTGATCCTGGTGGGCAGGAACAACCTGCAGAACGACTGGCTTACCCTGAAGGCAGCGGACCGGAATGACTTCTGGTTCCATACGCAGAAGATCCACGGCAGCCACGTCATTGCCCGCTGCCCGGAGGACGACCGGGAGACCCTTTCTGCCGCGGCTATGCTGGCAGCCTGGTACTCCGGCGGGCGGAACAGCGCCAATGTTCCGGTGGACTATACCAGGGTGCGCTATGTAAAGAAGCCCGCCGGCGCCCGGCCGGGCATGGTGATCTACACCGACCAGCGCACCGTGTTCATCACCCCGCAGAAAAGCGCCGTGGAGGCCCTGAAACTGAAGAAGTAGTCCTTCGCCCCTGCCGGATCTCTCCGGCAGGGGCGAAGCCTTGGCTTCAGGAGGCCCAGGAAAAACCGGCGTTTTTCCCCCGGGATTCCAGAACATCCAGGGCACCGCTGAGCATCTCCGCCGCGTCGGCCCTGGTGAGACAGACGGATGCCCGAAACTCATTGCCGGAGCAGATATCGCAGGAATAGAGATTCGCAACGGCCTGGGCAGCCCAGTCAGGCACGTCCTCCCGATAGAAGATGCCCGCCGTGTCGCTGAGCTCCAGAAAGCTGTTAAGAAGAACGGCGGCCTCGGCCCTGGTGATGGGATCCTCTCCCCGGAAGAGGACCTGCCCTGCATCGTTCCGGCTGCCCTGCACCAGCCCGCAGAGCAGCGCGGCGGAGACATAGGGCTTCTGCCAGAGCGGGATGCTCTCGTCGTCGTAGAAGCCGGTCCTGCTTACGTCCTCCAGGGGCTCCATCCCCGTCAGGGCGGCGCACATGGTCAGGAAGTCGCTTCGGCTGAGGGTGCTGTTTTCAGAAAAATCATAGCATTGTCCGATGCGCTCGCCGGTGAAAATGCCCTCCTCTGCCAGCCGCAGGGCGGCATACTGGATGCCGGAGCCCTGCAGCTCGGGGTAAAATACCTGCGTCTCCTGCCTGGAAATGCGGATGCTGACCTCCGCCTCCTGAGAGGTGTTGCCCGCCGTGTCCACCGCCTGATAGGTGAAACGGTCGCGGCCCCGCTTCCCCTCAGCGGGGGTGTAAACAAAGCTGTCGCCGCTGACGGTGACGCTGCCCTTGCCCGGCTCGGTGCCGATGCGGAAGCTCAGGATGTCGCCCTCCGGGTCCACCGCCTGAAAGCTGCCCCCTACCGAGACGCCCCGGTAGGTGTTCAGACTCAGGTTCCGGGCCACCGGCGCCCGGTTGTCCCCGGTCATGGCGCTGACGGTCACCGTCTCAACCTCCACACTGGCCGCCGCGGCGCAGGTCAGCAGGCAGAGGCAGAGGAATCCAATGGATATGGATCTGAATTTCATGGAAATAGCCTCCCGTAAGAATATCTTCGAGGATATTCTTTGCGGGAGGCAGAAAAATATACCTGCTTCTGTTCAGGACTTCAGAGCCGCCTCAAAGGCGCTGAGAATGGGCTCCCGGACCTCGTCGGCCACGATAACGTAAATCACATAGAGGCCGCAGACCTTCACCGCCGCCTGGGTGAGCTTGGGCTTTTCCTCCGGCATGTACTCCTCCATCCAGGTATCTTTCCGGAGCTGCAGGTAGTCCTCTGCCGCCTTTTTGACGGCGGCGACCCCTGCGTCGTCCCGAGCCTTGAAAATGCCGTATTCGTCGATGTTGGCCCCGTAGGCGTTGATCTTCACAAGGAAATCCGCGAAGAGGATCGTGTCCAGCTTCATGGGGCCGCTCAGATAGCTCTCCTGCATGGAGGCCAGGCTGCCTCCGTCCAGATACTGCTCCACGGCAGCGGCCAGGTCCTCCATGGGGACATTGTCCTTATAGGCTGCCTTTTGAGAGCAGGCGGCAAGGGAAAGGAACAGGGTGATCAGCAGCAGAAATGAGATGATTCTTTTCATAGTTTACCTCTTTGATCTCAGGACCAGCCGTGGGTGCGGATATAGCTCAGCACCCGGCTGAAGCCCTCGGTATTCAGGTGAAGTCCGTCGCCATTCTGGAAGTCGTCCGGCAGCCAGCCGTCGCTTCCCATGAGAACGGAGATGGTGTTCAGGTATTTGGCCCCGGTGTTCTCGGCAACCTCCAGCAGCCAGGTGTTTGCCTCGCAGATCTTGGTGTTGTTGATACTTTTCAGGTATTCGTAGTGGGAAGCTACGGGGAAGATGGACTGGATGATGACCTTGGTATCCGGACTCAGCTCCATGATATCCGTAACCAGGTCCGTGTACTCGTTGACAAAGTCGTCATGCCCCATGAAGGATACGCCGTTAACGCCCAGGGTAATGACCATCATGGCGGGCTTTTTCCGCTCCACGGCCTCCCGGATGGTGATCTCGCTGCCGTCCTCGGGATAGACGATGGCGGCGAAGCTCTGGTAAGAGAGGGTCAGGGTGCCGCTGGAAGGGGTCCATACCTGGGTCGTATCCTTTCCGCCGGAAAGGACGCCGTAGTACTTCATGCCGTAAGTGGTGGAGTCGCCCAGAAAAACGATGCGGTCCAGATAGTCCTGTCCCATATCCCCGGTCTCCGCCAGGATGGCGGGAGAACTCAGGTCGATCTGCGCATAGCCCTGGGGATCGGCGTTCACAGGCGGAGCGGTAACGGGGGGCGAAGGCTCCTCCTCAGGGGACTGGGTGACTTCCGGCGTCGGCTCGGGAGTCTCCTCCGGCGTCGGCTCGGGAGAAGGGGAGAGCGAGGGGGAGGCACTCGCTTCCGGCCCGGCACTCTCAGGGGGCTCCGGTACCGGCTCTGTCGGCATTTCGGTTACCGGAGGCGCCGTTTCCGTGGGCGGCGGCGTCTCAGGCGTGGAGAGAGATGCGCTGATGGGAGTGGGAGAAGCGGGGGAGGGGTTGTCCTCCGGGGAGACAGAGTTCCTTTTTGCGCTGAGGCTGATGACGCAGGCCGTCAGCAGCATGACGGCGATGAGAAGAATGGAAAACAGGTAATGTCGTTTCATTTCATCCTCACAGAATTTCTGTATTCAGAATTTCATTATAGCACCCAGGAGACGCAGGTACAAGCCAAAAAACAGCATTTCTCCGCTTCTGAAAGCGGAAAGACGAGAAATACCCCTGGCAACATATAATATCCGCGATTCTGCGCTTTACATTCCTAAAGAACTGTGATAAAGTACAACAGTCAGTAAGCCGAAAGGGGGAGTTTGCTTGAAGAAGAGCAACCGCAGGATCGAGAACAGCGAAATGTATCAGGCGATCCTATCTCTCAGGACCGAGGAGGAATGCCGCAGCTTCATGGAGGACCTCTGCAGCATTACCGAGATCATGGCCATGGAGCAGCGATTCGAGGTCGCCAAGCTGCTGAACGAGGGGGCCATATATAACACCATTATGGAAAAAACCGGCGCCAGCAGCGCCATCATCAGCCGTGTGAACCGCTCCCTGCAATACGGAGCCGGCGGTTACGGCATCGTATTCCAGAGACTGAAGTCGAAGGAAGACGGCGGGGAAGAGGAATGACTCCTTACGGCGTGCTTGCCCGCTTCTATGACGGTTTGATGCCCGCCCAGGCCTATCGTGCCTGGGCGGATGCCTGTCGCGGCCTCTTTGCGCCCAGGGGGATCCATACTGTGCTGGACCTGGCCTGCGGGACGGGGCGCCTCAGCTGGCTTCTGTCGGAGATGGGCTTTGAGGTCATCGGTGTGGACATGAGCAGCGACATGCTGGCCGAGGCCATGACCCGACCGGAGAGCCACGGTGACGTTGAGCGGCCTCTGTTCATCTGTCAGAGCATGGAGGAGCTGGACCTTTACGGAACGGTTCAGGCCGTCGTCTGCAGCATGGATTCCGTCAACTATCTGGCTCCCGCTTCTTTGGAGGAGGCGATCCGACGGGTGCGGCTGTTTCTGGAGCCGGGCGGACTCTTCCTCTTCGACGTGCATAGCCCGGAAAAGTTCCGGGCAATGGACGGGGAAAACTTTGTCGCAGAATCAGAGGATGCCTTCTGTGTCTGGTCCGCCGAGTATACGGAGGACACGGCAGCCTGCGATTACGTCATCGACCTTTTCCTTCGGGAGGGGAAGCTGTGGCGCCGGGTCTCCGAGGAGCATCGGGAGTATGCTCACGATCCGGAGCGGCTGCGGGCACTGCTGCTGAACGCAGGATTTCAGGATGTGAAGATCTGCGGGGGACTGCCGCTCCGGGAGAAAAGGGCTGAGGATGAACGCCTGTTTTTCCTGGCGGAGGTTGGCGGAAAAATTCAAAAAATGGCTTGACATTCGGCGGCAGATATTGTATAGTGCATATCGCCGCTTGGAATTGCGCTTGTCAGACGGCCCTTTCCGGGAGCATAGCTCAGCTGGAAGAGCACATGCCTTACAAGCATGGGGTCACAGGTTCGAGCCCTGTTGTTCCCACCATACGGCCCGGTAGTTCAGTCGGTTTAGAACGCCAGCCTGTCACGCTGGAGGTCGACGG
>JAEEGL015428161.1_pt1 | contig 12752 bp, 12 predicted proteins | sample 9134231 | NCBI WGS metagenome assembly JAEEGL01 (sample SAMN16246548, study PRJNA631951) | gut metagenome | biome: gut microbiome; feature: rumen; material: fiber-attached | host: Bos | place: Iran: Karaj | collected 2018-10 | reverse complement strand
GCTACTTACAGGAATCTATGGGCTACTCGGCATTCTTCTGGATGGCATTTGCTTGTAGCATCGCCACCATTATAGTCACATTCCTTGCCGACCGCAAGATTGATCCCGAATACGGCCTTAAGTAAAGTAACATTGAAGTTTAAAAAAAAGAATTTATGAAACGACACATTATATTGATAGCATTGGCAGTGGTGGCTATGACTGCCAGCGCAGTAGTGAAACCAGGCATCGAGGTGCTACGTGATGGCGGCTTCAAGGAGCTGCAAGGAAAGCGCGTGGGACTGGTAACCAATCCTAGCGGAATCGACAACAACCTTAAATCAACAGTCGACATCCTCAATGAGGCTAAGGGAATGAAACTTGTCGCTCTCTTTGGCCCCGAACATGGTGTTCGTGGTAATGCTCACGCTGGCGACAAAGTGGCCGATGCTGTCGACCCAGCCACTGGCGTAAAGATGTACTCGCTCTATGGCAAGACCCATGAACCCACTGCCGAGATGCTAAGTGACATCGACGTTCTTATCTACGACATTCAGGACATTGGTTGCCGCAGCTACACATTCTATGCTACTATGGGCGTGTGCATGCAGGCTTGTGCTAAGCACAACAAGGAGTTTATGGTTCTTGACCGCCCCAACCCACTAGGGGGCAACAAAGTGGAAGGCAATCTCGTAGAGCCGGGCTACTTCTCTTTTGTGAGCAAATATGCAATCCCCTACCTCTATGGATTGACCCCTGGCGAACTCGCACAATATCTCAACGAGGAAGGCATTATCGCCAAAGAGTCAAAAACTGGCAAAAAGTGTAAACTCACTGTCATCCCTATGGAAGGCTGGACTCGCGACATGAAGTTCCGTGACACTGGCATGCCATGGGTACTGCCATCTCCACAGATTCCCGCTCCCGAGAATGCATTCTTCTATCCAGTGAGCGGTATCCTGGGCGAACTCTACATCTTCAACACAGGCATTGGCTACACACTACCATTCGAATGCTTTGCCGCCTCATGGATTGATGCCGAAGAGCTCGCCAAGAACATGAATGCGCTCAACCTGCCTGGTATGCACTTCCGCCCTATCAACTACAAACCATTCTTTGCGCTTAGCGTGGCAGTCGACAAGTCACTGCAAGAAGTACATGGTGTGCAGATTTACATTACCGATCTTGATAAGGCCAACCTTGTTCTCACCCAGTTCTACTTCCTGCAAGTGATTCACGAGATGTATCCCGACCAAGAACTATTCGAGCAGAATCCCAAACGTTACAATATGTTTGACAAGGTGTGTGGCACCAAGGAGATTCGTGAGCGATTCTGCAAACGCTACAAAGTAGAAGATATAGTTGACTACTTCAACAAAGATACCGAGGCTTTCAAAGCAAAGTCTTCAAAATATTACCTCTATCATTAATCCATAAAATCTAGAACTTCTAGAACAAACATGGACGAGAGCCACAAGACATATCTCAAGCGCATTACGGAATTAATCCCAAAGGAGCGCATCTACACCGATGACCTGCACTGCCTAGCGTGGGGCACTGATGCTGGCTTCTACCGCAACATCCCACAAGTTGTGGTGCGCTCGAAGAATGAGCAAGAGGTGTCGCAGTTGCTCGCCATTGCCAATGATATGCAGTTGCCGGTGACATTCCGCGCAGCAGGCACCAGCCTGAGTGGACAGACCAACACCGACTCTATCCTCATCGTTGCAGGCAAGAACTGGGAGAACTATGAGGTAGCACCCGATGCCAGCTACATCAAGCTGCAACCGGGACTTGTGGGCAGTGAGGTTGATAAGATTCTCGCTCGGCACAACCGCGCTTTCACTCCTGACCCAGCCAGCAAGAACTCGGCTATGGTGGGAGGCATAGTCATCAACAATGCCAGCGGAATGAGCTGTGGCACCCATGCCAATAGCGACCGCATGATGCTCTCGATGCGCATCGTCCTTGCCGATGGCACAGTGCTTGACACTGGTGATGAGGCTAGCCGTGAAGCTTTCAGACAGTCGCATCCCGACTTCATAAAACGTATTGAGGATATTCGTGACCGCGTGATGTCAGATGAAGAGCTTGTTGAGCGCATTCGCCGCAAATATTCCATCAAGAATGTGACAGGCCTAAACATCTCGCCTTTTGTGATGTATACCGACCCGTTCGACATCATCACCCACCTCATTGTTGGCAGCGAGGGCACTCTTGCCTTTGCCAGCGAGTTCACGATGAAGACTGGTCATCTATATCCTTGCCGCGCCAGCGCAATGCTCTATTTCCAAGACATGCGCGAGTCGTGCGAGGCAGTGGTAGCGATGAAGAAAGGTCCCGTTCATTGTGCTGAGATACTCGACAAGAAATCACTTGCCAGCGTTGACGATAAAACAGGAGAAGGTCTAACAGCGGTTCTAATCCAAACCTTTGCCGACAGTAAGGAAGAGCTGCAGAGTAACATCGATGAGATAATGGCTATTCTTGAGCCATTCCACCTCTACGTGCCAGCCGTCTTCACCGACGACCCCAAAGTCTATGGCAAGTATTGGGCTATTCGCTCAGGCATCTTCCCCAGTGTAGGCGGCACCCGTCCGCTAGGCACCACTGTGCTTATCGAGGACGTAGCATTCCACATCAACGATCTGCCCGATGCAACCGTCGACCTAGCTCAAATGCTTATCGACTACGGCTACGACGACAGCTGCATCTACGGCCACGCCCTCGAGGGCAACTACCATTTCATAATCTCACAGTCGTTCGACACCCAAGAAGAAATCAAGCGCTACGAGAACCTGATGCGTGCCGTCGTGGAACTCGTCATCGACAAATATGACGGTTCGCTCAAGGCCGAACATGGCACAGGTCGAAACATGGCGCCTTTTGTCAAGAAAGAATGGGGCGAAAAGGCCTATCAAGTAATGCTCGACGTTAAGCAGCTCTTCGACCCAAAGGGCATTTTGAATCCTGGAGTCATCTTTAACGACGACCCCGAGTGCTTCATCAAGAACCTCAAACCCATGCCATTGACCAACGACAACGTTAACAAGTGCATTGAGTGTGGATTCTGTGAGGTGAATTGCGTGAGTAGCGGCTTAACACTTTCTTCGCGCCAGCGCATCATCGTTCAGCGCGAAATTTCAAGACTAAAAGACACAGGCGAAGACCCCGAAAGATTGGAACGCCTAGAAAAACAGTATAAATACTATGGTGAAGCCACATGTGCCGCCGATGGTCTGTGCTCCACCTCATGCCCGATGGGCATCAATGTGGGTGAGCTCACTCACGACCTGCGTGCCGAGCAACATCGCAAAGGCACTTTGGCACACAGCATTGGCAGCAGAATGGCACGGCATTTCGCATTCACCAAAGGCAGTCTCAAGTCGCTGCTCTATGTCGCTAGCGCTGCTCACTCAGTGCTGGGCGATGGCGGTGTAATAGCTGTGGGCAAAGCCATGCATGGCATGGGAGCGCCGTTATGGACACCCTCCACTCCTACCCCCCACAAGATGAAACCACTGAGCCAATCATCGAGCGACAAGAAAGTTGTGTACTTCCCCAGCTGCCTCAACCAGGCACTTGGGCGCGACAAGCATGGCGTTAAGGTTGACCTTGTCGACAAAGTGGTGGCATTCCTTAACAAGGCTGGATGGCAAGTCATCTATCCCGAGAACATGAGCAATCTGTGCTGTGGCATGATTTGGAACAGCAAGGGCATGCCCGACATTGCGCAGCAAAAGACCGACGAACTCGAGAAAGCGTTGCTCAAGGCAAGCGTAGGCGGTAAACTGCCCATCGTGTGCGATCAAAGTCCATGCCTGCACCATATGCGTGAGCACATGTCGCAAATTAAACCGTTGGAACTCATGGAGTTCATCCACGACTATGTGGCTCAAGACCTAGAGTTCACACCCACCAATGAACCCATAGCGTTGCATCTCACTTGCTCATCAAAGCTGATGAAGATTGACGACAAGATACTCAATCTCGCCAAGCGATGCTCTACCAGCGTGCTAGTGCCCGAGGGAGTGGGATGCTGCGGCTTTGCTGGCGACAAGGGATTCACACATCCCGAGCTCAACGCCTACGCGCTGCGTAAGCTGCGACCACAAATCGAGGCAGCTGGAATCAAGCGCGGTTTCAGCAACAGCCGCACATGCGAGATAGGCCTCACCACCCATAGCGGTGTTCCCTACCAATCGCTAATATATCTTATCGATGAAGTAACAAAACTATAAACAAAAAACCAAGTATGGCAAAAGATTCAAAACGACTTCTATCACTCGATATTCTGCGAGGAATCACAATAGCAGGAATGCTCCTAGTCAACAACCCTGGCACCTGGAGTCACATCTATCCCCCATTGGAACATGCCCAGTGGATAGGACTAACACCCACCGACCTAGTGTTCCCATTCTTCATGTTTGTAATGGGCGTGTCGATGTATTTCTCGCTGCGCAAGTTCAACTTCAAGCTTAGCGGCAGCACCATGCTTAAGATTTGCCGACGCACTATTATCCTCTTCCTCATTGGTTGGATGGTGCAGTGGTTTGGAATGTGGCTACGTGGACTTTACGACCCCGAGTCACACTTCTTCACTCGCATGTTTGGCGACCTGCGCATTCTGGGTGTTTTCCAGCGCTTGGCGCTCGTCTACTTCTTCGGTTCAATGATTGCCGTACTGTTCAAGAGCAAATTCATTCCCTGGATAATAGGAATACTTCTCGTTGCCTATGCCTTGATTCTAGGCTTTGGCAACGGTTATGAGTTCTCGCTCGACAATATCCTGTCGCGTGTTGACTGTGCCGTGCTTGGCGAAAACCACATGTATCACGAGGAGGCATTTGGCGAGAGACTAGCTCTCGACCCTGAGGGCATCCTGAGCACCCTGCCATGTATTGCCCACGTGCTCATTGGCTTCATGATGGGTAAATGCATCAACACCGTGCACAACAACCGCGACCGCATCGTCGAGATTGCCGTGTGGGGCGCACTCATGCTACTAGTGGGCTGGCTGCTGCAATATGGCATCCCTTGCTGCAAGAAGGCTTGGACATCGAGTTACGTACTCATTACCTGTGGCATGGCGTCATGCATTCTAGCGATGCTCATCTACGCCATCGACATCAAGGGTCATAACCGTTGGTGCCGTTTCTTCCAGTCGTTCGGCATCAACCCATTGTTCTGCTACTTGGTTGGCACCCTTCTCGCCATCACATTTAGTGCTGTTCGTTTCGGCACCAATGCTGAAGGCGATCCTATCACCATTCACACTCTCATCCATGACGGCTGCAAGGCAATCACTTGGTCATCCGAGGCAGCTTCTTGCTTATATGCCATCACCTTCGTACTCATTACCTGGTGTTTCGGCTACTTCCTTTACAAGAAAAAAATTTATATTAAGATTTAAGTGGCAAGTAGGAAGTAAAAAGTGATAAGTGAGATACATTATCCATAAGAAATAAATAACATAACTTAAAAATATACAACATTATGATTTTAATTGCTGATTGCGGCTCCACCAAGATTGATTGGTGTCTGCTAAACGGAAAAAAGAAAGTAGCACAAATCTTCACCACTGGCATGAACGCTCTGCTCATGACCGAGGAGGAGATGGCCGAATGCATCATGACCGAACTCATGCCAAGCCTGCAAGGCTATGAGGTTACCGAGGTTTACTACTATGGTGCCGGTATTATTAGCGACAAGATTAAGAATCAGGTTATCAACGCCCTCAAGCGCAACATGCCTAACGTAACCAAGATTGAGGTCGACAGCGACCTGCTTGCTGCTGCACGTGCATTGTGCCAGCATGAGCCAGGCATCGCCTGCATTCTGGGTACTGGAAGTAACAGCTGCTACTACGACGGCGAGAAGGTGGTCGACAACGTGTCGCCACTCGGCTACATACTGGGCGATGAGGGCAGCGGCGCCGTGTTGGGCAAGCTACTCGTGGGCGATGTGCTCAAGAAACAGCTTCCAGAGCATCTGTGCGAGAAATTCCTCAAGGAGTACAACCTCGACCGTACCGCTATCATCGAACGCGTCTACCGCAAGCCTGCCGCAAACCGTTTCCTTGCTCAGTTTGCTCCTTTCCTCGAGCGCAATATTAACGAGCCATCAATTCGCGCACTCGTGCTGCGTTCCTTCACCGATTTCTTCGTTCGCAACGTGGCAAGCTATCCCAACTACAAGGAACTGCCTTGCAATTTCGTAGGCTCGATCGCCTTGCTGCAGAAGGAAGTCCTCACCGAGGCCGCTAGCAAGCTGGGCATCACCATTGGCACAATCATCCAAGCGCCCATGGAAGGACTCATCAAGTATCACTCTACTAATGCTAAATAATAGCAAAAATCACCTAGCATTTAATACTTATAACTTAACACTTTCTGAGTTATGGCTTTTATTAAAATTAGCGAACAGCCATCTCTCTACGATGACCTAGAGAAGAAGAGCGTACATGAGCTGTTGACCGAGATCAACCAAGAAGACCACAAGGTCGCCGACGCTGTGCAGAAGGCTATTCCACAAATCGAGAAACTCGTCATTGAGATAGTGAAGAGAATGAAACGAGGAGGACGCATATTCTACATGGGCGCTGGAACCAGCGGACGTCTAGGAGTGCTCGACGCCAGCGAGATACCACCCACCTTTGGCATGGATCCGGGATGGATAATTGGCTTGATTGCTGGAGGTGACTATGCCTTGCGCAATGCCGTGGAAAACGCTGAGGACGATGAAGCTCAAGGGTGGAAAGACTTGCAAGAGTACAACATCACGAGCAACGACACCGTGATTGGTATTGCCGCCAGTGGCACCACACCCTATGTGATTGGTGCCTTGCGCGACGCTCGTGCCCATGGATGTCTCACTGCCGCCATCACCAGCAACCCCGACGCCCCCATCAGCGAGGCCGCCGAAATCCCCATCGAGATGATAGTTGGTCCCGAATACGTTACCGGCAGCAGCCGTATGAAAAGTGGCACTGGTCAGAAACTCATCTGTAATATGATTTCAACCAGCGTTATGATTCAAATGGGACGCGTGAAAGGTAACAAAATGGTGAATATGCAACTCACTAACCAGAAGCTCGTTGACCGTGGCACACGCATGGTGGTAGACGAGCTAGGACTAAGTTACGGCGAGGCAAAGCGCTTGCTACTTCTTCACGGCAGCGTGAAGAATGCTTGCGACGCCTACCGTGGCATAAGCGAATAATAACGTTAAACCTCAAACCACATTTATTATGAAACGAACAATATTGTTGCTTATCACCGCCATTGCAGCAATTACTGCTGTGCAGGCTCAAGCTCCTGAGCGCACTGCTAATCAAGACAAGTACTATGTGCGCCGTGCCACACACTTCGACGACCTGCCCGTGCATCATCGCGACATCATCATGCTTGGCAACAGCCTTACCGACGGTGCCGAGTGGAACGAGCTGCTTGGAGACCCTAACGTGAAGAACCGAGGCATCATTGGCGACATAATCCAGGGACTATATGAGCGAATGGAACCCATTCTCAAAGGTCAGCCACGCAAAATCTTTATTCTCAGTGGGGTGAATGATGTATCGCACGGTGTTGATGGCGACAGCATAGGACGTGCTATGGAGAAACTCATAGTCCTCATCAAGGAGCGTTGCCCTAGGACCGAGATATATCTACAATCGATGCTGCCTTTCAATACCGACGTGCAGATGTGGAAGCTGCTAAAAGACCGTGAGCAAGTGGTAATCGACGGCAACCGTGCAATGGAAGAAGCCGCAAAGCGACAGGGAGTGACTTGGATTAACCTCTACCCTCTCTTCGTTGACAAGAATGGTAAACTGCGCGAGGATCTCACCAACGACGGCCTCCATCTGCTAGGTCCTGGATACCTGATTTGGCGCGACGCCATCATCAAGTATGTGAAATCTAGCAATAAGCACATGAGGCCACACAACTATCCCGCATCTCCACGCAGGCACTTCATGCCACATCACAAGCGGCCAAGACACTTCAAGCACTAATATTCTTTGACGTCTGTGAAGTAATCGAAAATCAGATTAATCATTATAATCGGTCAGGAGGCTTTTACTTCCTGACCGATGTTTTATAAAAAAACAAGCTCCTGAACCATTGTCCAGAAGCCTGATTGTGCATGTGGGGTGGAATATGGGGTTCGAACCCACGACCTTCGGAACCACAATCCGACGCTCTAACCAGCTGAGCTAATTCCACCGTGTTTTCAATTGCGACTGCAAAGGTAAGTCTTTTTTTTATTCTGTGCAACACTTACCCCAAGTTTTTTTGGTTTTACCATTTTTTTCATCGCAATTTTCATATATAGCATTAGATTTTGTCATCTAGTTTAACACGCTGCCCCATGCAGTAGACAGCATGCAATTTAATGTCCTTGTCAAGGATCAGAATGTCGGCGTCCTTGCCGCGCTGCAGCGAGCCCTTGCGGTCATACACACCCATGATGCGTGCCGGTGTCTCGGCCACCATGCGGCAAGCGTCTTGCAGTGGAATGTCGGCCATGTGCACTGCCGTAGCAATCAGGCGGTCCATCGTCGCAATGCTACCTGCCAGCGCCGAACGGTCGGCAAGCTTACACACCCCATCCTCAATGATAACACGGGGGTCAAACGCCTTGTTGCTGTCGCTGGCTGCCACCGCCAGTGCGTCGGTAACCATCGCGGTGCGCTCCACGCCCTTAGTGTGGTAAACCAGCTTGAGCAAAGTGGGTGGCACGTGAATGCCATCGGCAATCATCTCCACCGTCATGTTCTCCATCAGGTAGACGGCCTCGACTGTACCAGCGTGCTTAAACTCGCGCACGTTATGGAATCCTGGCATGCCGTTATAGAAGTGGGTCGCATGAGTATATCCAGCCTCATAGGCGGCCTTCACGTGGTCATACTCGGCTGCCGTGTGAGCAATCGATGGTAGTACATCCTTTTCGGCAAGGTACTTGCCCATCTCAATCACGCCGGGCAACTCGGGAGCTGAATCCCAGCGCTTGATGCAGTTATAATCCTCCACCACGTGCTCATACTCGTTGGGGTCCGGCAAACGAATGAGTTCAGGCATCTGTGCGCCAGCCTTAAGAGGGTTAAAATAAGGGCCCTCGAGATGAAGTCCAAGCACTCCGCTGAATGGGTCCTCGATAAGCTCATCACAAGTTTGTGCTGCAGCCTCAATCATTGGTAGTGAAGCCGATGATAAAGTGGGGAAAATCGCTGTTGTGCCATGACGGCGATGAGCCATCACAGCCGTGCGGAAAGCCTCCTCGGTACCTTCCATGAAATCACACCCTCCACCACCATGGCAGTGAAGTTCTATGCCACCAGGAACCACATACATACCCAACGCATTAATGGCAGTCTCGGCACGAGGCTCGATGTGGCTGTTCTTGCGAATCTCAACAATACGAGAGTCGTCAAAGAGCAGCGAACCACCATTAATCCACCCCGATGGGGTAAGGATTTGACCGTTGTAGATCTGGGTTAACATAAGCGACAAATAAGTGTGTTTTCTCTGTGTTCTCTATAGATTGTGTTTTAATTTTCACAAAGGTAATACATTTTTTTAAATAAAATCCAAAAAAATCGAAAATAATCCATAACATATGTAAAATTAGACTATTTTGTCCACAAGACAGAAATCATTATAAAACTACGTGATGCCGTGGCTGTTATACCCATATTTTCGTGTTCAACCTGGAATGCCCCCACAAAGGTCTTTAGCATCCTTTTCCAAGACATGCTTTATAATGTTTTCAAAATCAGCCGCCATGTTCAAATGCTAACATAAGTATTTCATTATTGCTTTGTGATTATCTTCCTGAACAGGAACATTTCATCTTCGTCGCTCCAGTTTTCTTCAATATCCTCGGGCACTGCAGGTCCTCGTTGATACTTGTTCCAGAACTCCACGATGTGGAAACCCAATCTGTTTACATAGAAATGTATGTTGCGTTTTTCGAAATAAGGTGTCATGGTTTCCCACACACTGATTTCGGGGTGAATGATTTCAACTGCTTTCCATGCAGCCTGACCAAGCCCCTTGCTGTGAGCATCAGGCTTGATAAATAATATTTCCAGTTCGCCCTTTGCATTCTGCCTGTCAATCTTAAGAATCATTCCGCCAACTACCTCTTCATTATGCATTATTCGGTAAGCCTCGGACTGATTATAATCCAAGCAATGTTCAATAGTCTTCCGTGAGAAATCCTCCTCGCCCTCTTCCATGCGGTAATCGCGCATTCCAAACTCTTCTTGGGCTCCATATTTGAATGCTTGCTGATTGTCTAATATAAACTGCTCACGGTCGTCAGCTGTCAAAGGCACAAGTTTAATGTCCATAAGTGTTGTTTGTCATGTTTATTTTGTAATCCATAATCCTAAAGCCACGGCCAGCCCGCCTACTATCACACTTGTGGCGATCTATCCAATAACACTTACGTCCCACCCATCCCGCACAAGCAATAATGCTTCTTTTGAGAAAGTAGAGAATGTGGTGAAGCCACCACACAGACCCACTGTCAGGAACAGCGCTAGGTTATGTGAGAGATTACCGTTTCGGCTTATAAGCCCTCCGAGGATTCCAATCAACAGGCAACCGAGCAGGTTGACAACAAGAGTCCCCCATGGGAAACCATCACCAGTTTGCTTCATCAACTGTGAAATCAAATATCGCAGCACGCTGCCAATGAATCCACCAGCTCCTATGTATAAAATCTCTTTTACCATGATGACACAAAGGTACAAATAAAACTCATATCATAAATTATCACGCATGGAATATTTCGGCATCATCGGCGAAGTCTATGGTTTAAGGCGTAGCCACATAAAAAGCGGTTATCGTACTGCCATTGTACGGTAACCGCTTTATAGTGCAAAAGACAAAAATTATTTACTTCCCAGCAAGATATTGTATATGAAAGTGACATCGCCTGAGGTGATGTTTCCATCGCCGTTCTGGTCGCCGTTGACAATAGCACTGTTGTCATTGTTGAGTAGCCAGTTGTAGATGGCTGTCACGTCGGCTGCTGTAACACTGCCGTCACCGTTGACGTCGCCGGCAACAGGCACATTATCACCTTCTACAAAAACCTCAACTGCATCAAAGATACTAGTTGATAACGCTGCCGAAGCAGAACTTAAAAAATCCTGTCCGTCACCAATATACTCATAAAGATAATAATACCTACCATCACCGGTATGATAATAGCGGATAAAGAAACCGCCAGCAGCTCTTTCCACAACGTGGCAAATGTATGAACTGTTTATGTCATAAGTAACGAATTGGTCCTCCTCAAAATATCCGTGGGCTGCTCTGTTATAAATCACTATCTTGTCAGATGAGACTTGTACAAAGCACCAAAGGAAATTGTCTTCGGTTGATGCCGTTGGAGTCAATTTAATCTGATCGAAAATATCTGCGTTTGGGTCAAAATAAACATACTTGCCGTTAATCATCAGCTGATACCAGTGAATGGGAAGAGTGGTGGGGCTGGGTGTTGTCACAAATGGCAATGCCCGTACTGCAAACGCCACCATCAGCAATGAGACAATGAGTAAGATTTTTTTCATACACTATAAAGTTTTATGAAGTTATTAATTGGGTTATTTCAATTTGCAAATTTAACCATTATTTCTCAATAATAATTATAAAAGCTGAAAAACTCACGGATTCCATTCGGTTTTCGTGAGTTTCCATTTTGTTCAAGTATGCGACTGGTCTACACTGATGTCCCCTTTTTAATGGATCTCACTCTACGATGCGGATGATAGCATTGCCGTGCGGCGAATGCTCAACCAGGGATATGCGGATTCCGGTCCTGTAGCGGTAGAGTCCTGCCCTGTTGGTCACAATCACTTCACAGGTTGTTCCGGGAGAGACCTGACTCAGCAACAATGGCTCGGAGTTGTCGGGCATAAATTCGAAGAAATCATTCTCGAGGACAAGCTCAAACAAATCGCTGTCGTCTGCAATGGCTTGCGCGATAATCGACTCGATTGTGATGAGGTGTCCATGGTTATGTGTCACGCTCTTTGCATATCGTTTCATGGCAGCGGTCTGTGACTGGAACTTGCCTGCGCCGAATGCCACAATGCGCTGCAGCTTAGGCCAGATGCGCACGGCAATATCATCGAATCCCTGCTTAAAGACTTCGGCTAGTTCCTTAGCACGTTCTGTATCATGCTGTTCTATCTCCTCTATGAAATCGGGCCATTGCTGCTCAAGGGTGGTGAACATTGTCAAGACCTGAAATGTATTGAGCGCGATAATTTGGTCAGCCTCACGCAAGAGCAGGGCAAGGCTGATTAATTTGAATCTTTTGACGGAAATGTCTTGATCAAACGAGGAGAGGAATGAGGCGAGAATGGACAGGTCGCTCAGTTTCTGCCCGTTAGCATATAGCGACATTTTGATAAAGTCAATGGCCGTGCTGCTCTGGAAGTGCTCGATATAACTGTTGTCAATGTTGGATTGCGCTTTGGGCTGGCTTAGCATGACCGGCAGATTGTTGTGCCCTCTTATCACACTTGAAATAGCCCTTTTGAAGGGGCGCAGATGGACGCGGGTCATGGGCAGTATGCGCCCATCAAGTTTCATTGCATACCGGTTGATTTCCTCGGCTGTGAGTATGTTCTCCTCGCCTACGTTTGTCTGTAGTCGTATCAGTTTTTCATAGTCGGCGTATGTGGTGATGGGCACGCGATTCTGGTACCCTTTAATGCTTCTTATGCTGGCAAAGGAATAACGCTTGCCGTAGTC
>JAEEGL013992756.1_pt1 | contig 12752 bp, 16 predicted proteins | sample 9134231 | NCBI WGS metagenome assembly JAEEGL01 (sample SAMN16246548, study PRJNA631951) | gut metagenome | biome: gut microbiome; feature: rumen; material: fiber-attached | host: Bos | place: Iran: Karaj | collected 2018-10 | reverse complement strand
TTTTCGCATAGTTCATCCAACTTTTCACCTTTCTTCACCTCCGAATAAAAGTATATCCGAAGGACGAACTATGGAAAATAAAATGCCGTTATTATGGAAATTTAATTGCCGTGGATTATGGAAAATAGTTTACCACTTACAGGCAGACGAGAGAATGCAGTATGTCTTAAATTTGATGACGATAAGCTTGAGAAATTCCAGCCTCTTAGTGTGATCACAAAGGAGTGGGAAGATTGGTTTATCAAGGAATATGACATAGAAATATGTCCTATTTATTTACCGCCATACAATCAAACACGTACTGGATGTAAGGGCTGTCCTTTCTCTCTTCATTTGCAGGAAGAACTTGATATGATGGACAAATACTTTCCTAATGAAAGAAAGCAATGTGAGCTTATCTGGAAACCTGTATATGATGAATACAGGAGCCTCAGGTACAGACTGAAGAACAGAGAAGTAACTGTGATAAACAATGATAAAATTCAGAAGTTTACTTTCAGACAGATGGATATTTTCGAATTTATAGCGTAAAAAATACATACTAATAGAGTTCCCACTTATGAAAGTGAGAACTCTATTTTTTTTACTTTTTTTTACTTTTTTTTACTTTTTACTTTTCATCCTACTTCGTTTTTCAGCCAGGATATTACGTGCCAACTCGGAATCCTTATTTGATGCCTCAGAATATATAGTAGTCGTGCTTATGCTCTTATGATGGAGCTTCTTTTTGAGCAGAAGAATATTGTTATCACTTGCAGCGTAAAAACTCATAGCGAAGCTGGATCTTAGTTTATGGGGAGATATAAGTTTTTCCTTATCCGGAAGGCATACCTTTACATACTTTTTTACAAGAGTTTCAACTGCCCGGACACCAAGTCTTTCACCGGAGATTGTTGTAAATGCAGGGATATAAACATCATCAATATTGTACTTTGCCCGCTGGGAAGAAAAATAAGCATCAAGATAGGAGGCGCATTCATCGGAATAAAACACCTTGTCGATAGCTCCGCCTTTCCTTTTTACGATGACGCTTCCTTTATCAAGATCGTAGTCACATATATCTGTTGTAAGGGCCTCAGATACACGAAGGCCAGTATCAAGGAGAAGAAGGAACAATGCGCTATCCCTGTCAGCATACTTATTATGAAGCTTTGCAGTACGCTCTGGAAGTCCTGTTCCTTTTCTTACAGCATCAAGAAGAATAGCCTGTTCTTCATCTGTAAGGTATATAAGTTCCTTTTCGGGGATATCGATAGTCTTTGTGGCAAGGACAGGATTTTTTTCGATCCTTTCATTTTTAACGAAAAATCCAAACATACTGGATAAAGAAGCCCTGCGCCTTTTAACAGTTGTTTCTTTCAGTCCTTTTTCCTTGTCACCTAATAAAAGTGTTAGGTATCTGTTTATATCAAGCGGAGTTACCTTACTAAGGTCTGTAAGCGTTAAAGCCTTTATTTCCTTTTCAGAATACTCAGGCAGATAATTTACCATAAACTGAAAAAAATCCCTTAAGTCGCAAGCATATTGATATTTGGTCATGACTTTATCGGGCTTACCAAAGTTATAAACAAAGTCAGATGCAAAATCCGGCAGCCCACTTAAAATGTCGTTTATTTTCCTAGCATAATTGATATCAAGATTAGCCATAAGCCCTTTAAAACCTCTTTTTTCAATTCTATGACTTCTTATCTTTATTATATCATATACGATTGCGTAAAACTACAATTTATTGCAATCGGACGCGCAAAAAGAAAAACCCTTTTCTATTAATTGAAATAGTTATCTAGACTTTCGATTAATTAATTTACCGAAAAGGTCGCGTTAACTTCTTCACTGTTCGTAATGTAAGTCTATTCATATAATAAATATATGAATAGATCACAGGATGATATCCAAGTACTCAAAAAAGTTAATATGATTGTCAAAGAGAATCTTCCAGGATTTGCTTCCAGATATTTCAGTTACAATATGGATTTAAAGACTCCTAGAACTTTATATGGATATGCATTAGATTTGAAATTATTTTTTGAATATCTAGAACTGGTATCATGTAAAGTTGATAAGATGACAATTAAAGATTTGGAAACAATTACACCAGATATCATAGAGAACTACCTGGAATTTTCTTACAGCCATTATGATAAAAATGGAGATTTGAAGAAATGTTCAGATGCTGCTGTAAAGCGAAAATACTGTGTACTCTCCTCCTTTTTTAGCTATTTCTATAGGCTGGATATGATAGCAACAAATGCTGTTGATAAAGTACAGGCTCCACGTCAAAAACGCTTTGTTACTAAAGCATCTACAGATAAAGAAAATAAACAGATGCTCGAATTTGTTGCAAAAGGTAGTTTTGATGGCTTTCAAGGCGCACTGCAGGAACATACCAGAAACCGAGATTTAGCCATTATTATGTTGATCATGGGTGCCGGGTTAAAGGTAACAGATTGTGTTGAACTTAATATAAGCGACCTTCATCTTGATGAACACTATATCGAAATAAACAGACGTAAGAAAAAGAAAAATGTTTATATCTCAGATAAAATAAGCCAGACTATCAGCAATTATCTTTCAGAAAGACTTCACATAGTTGCTGTGTATGGAGATGATGATGCTTTATTCTTGAGTCTGCGTTGCAGAAGGATATGCACGAGAACTGTTCAAGTAATGCTTAAGCGTTATTCCGAGGCACTATTTGGCAAGAATAATAATCTTACTTCCGTAGCTATAAGTCTCTCATTCAGAGATCGATTATTTGATAAGACCATGAATGTAAAAGCAATATCTGATATTTTCGATAATGACAGATATACTATTTATAAGTATTACCAGGCACTTGTTGATGAATATGAATGCCATAAGGGTGAGGAATTCACATATTTAGATCGTAATAAGCCCATAAATTAGGCAGGAACACCAAATGGTATTCCTGCTCTTTTTTATCTAACCTTTACATTACTTTCCTTCTGATAGAAAAGCATCTATATCTACAATTCCTTTGTCAAGAAGTGACAGCAGCCTTGCAGAAGTACCATTCGGTGTATTTCTGCCACTTTCCCATGCCTGAATGGTCTTTTTTGATACTCCGAGCCAGTTGGCAAGAAAGCCCTGTGTTGTTCTTGTCTTCTTTCGGAGCTTTTTTATGTCTTCTGCCGTGAATACACGTACAGGAGTAACTTCATCTGTAATCTTATATGTCTTCTTTTCCATGCCAACACCTCACATTTTCCATTATATGTACCTGCATTCTGTTTGTATATATCAATAACAGCAATGACATAAATATACTATTCAGTAGTATATTTTCGGGATATGATATTCTTGTATGTCAAAAGCTCGGAAAAGGGGAAATATGTCAAAAAATGTATCTAAAATGAATCTTGGTGACAGGGAGTCCATTACCATTGGCATTGTACGAAAACAGCCATTAAAGCGCATTGCTGCGCATATAGGACGTCATGTTACTTCCATCACCAACGAGATCAAGAAACACCGCATATTTGTCAGGGGAAGTTATTACGCGGGTAATGACTGCAGATATGCAAACGGATGTGACAAAAGGCATGTATGCGGCGATGAAGAATGCCGTATGTACTGCTACACCTGTCCTAAGGATTGTCACAACTTCTGTTCTGAATATTTCACAACAAAGTGCAAAAAGTATGATAAACCGCCATATGTATGCAATGCCTGCGATAACCGCCGGTACTGCAACGATGACAGATATTTTTACGATGCAAAGGTCGCCGACAAGCAGGCTAATGAAAAGCGCTCTGAATCAAGGAAAGGAATACATCTGACTGATGAAGAATTATCAGATGTCAATCTTCTACTAACGACTAGCATCAAAAAGGGGCAGCCACTTGCACATATCTTTGCCGTACATGAGGATGAGATTCCCATTACCAGCAGGACTGCATACACATATATAAACAAGGGTATCCTCGATGTCAGGAACATAGATTTAAGACGTCAGGCTGGTTATAAAAAGCGCAGAAAGAAAAAGGAAGAATCCGGTATACTTACACAGGCTTTCAGGCAAGGACGCTCATACGAGGATTTTAAGGCATATATGGAGAGAAAATCCGACTCCAAAGTCTTTGAGATGGATACCGTAAAAGGAAAACGGGGATATGGTAAAGTCATGCTCACAATGCTTTTCAGAAAAAACTCGGTTATGCTGATATTCCTTATGCCTGACTGCAAGGCAGAATCTGTTATCTACTGGTTCGATTTCCTTGAAAGCAGTCTTGGAAAAGAGCGTTTCAAAAGACTCTTCGAAATCTGTCTTACAGATAACGGAAGCGAATTCAAGAAAGTCGATGCTCTTGAGCTTTCTTCTGACAATACCCTACGCACTAGCGTGTATTTCTGTGATCCTATGCAATCCGGCCAGAAAGGACGCTTAGAAAAGAACCATGAATATATCCGTTATGTGATTAAGAAAGGAACCTCCCTGAATTCCTTCACACAGGATGACATGACACTTCTGATGAACCACATCAACAGCACGAAGCGTCCCGGTCTTAACAATAAATCCCCGTATGAGCTTATCTCTGAGAATGATGAGGACATGCATTTTCTTATGAAGCTGCTGGGATTACATCCTGTTCCACCTGATGAAGTCAATCTGACTAAGAGTCTTCTGAACTTACAGTAATCAATCTGAACAATCACAAAGAGCTTATCTGACATGCAAACACTTTCATTCCAGTATTTTTCCATGATATCAGTATTGAATTTCAACAGATGATTTCCTAGCTAAAAACAAGTATTTACGAGGAGGTATGTAATGAGAAAGAGAAAAAGATTTAGCATCGAAGACCTGTATCCAAAGGATTATTTCTTTGATTACGCGGAATTCGAGAAAGATCCTGAGGGATATCAATTTACTGAGGCGGACTATGCGTATACAAACGCTATGGAGCTTAAAAGATATGAGGAAGAAGTTTCCATGACCTACTATGAGAAGACGCTCCTTCGCAAATGGGTCATAGCCGGTCATAACCCAAGAGAAAATCCTGGGTCTAAGTATCTCTGCATGACGGGTTCAGAACCCATGGATTTTCTTGATGTTTACAGAATGGACCGCGAGATTAAACAGGAAATGAAAGGCATGAACAAAGCCCAGCGGGAAACTTACCTGAAAGACCTTATGGGCTGGACAGATCCTGATGAGCCAGAAGACTCAGATTTTTGGGATCTTCCGGATGGCGATACTGAATTATTTTAACTGTTCTAACCTGATACATGGAAAAATGATGCCACAGATAGTAGAAATCTGATGCATTTCCGGAATGCATTCTATATTTACCCTATAATCCATACATTCGTGATATTGATGGGTCGCGTTTACTTTTTCAACAAAGTCGCGAGTCGTCCGCTTAGATTGCGCATCTTTTCAGAGGTGATTGTCGAAATAACGCACAGCTCTGCGATTGCTGATTTTGCAAAGTCAGTAAAAAAAGACCTTCTAAACGGTATTTCTTAATATACCATCTAAAAGGTCGCGATAACTATTTCAGTCAAGCAAAAACCCTTTTCCTTTAATTGAAGAATTAATCGCGACTTTTGACAAATTACCACGTACTACAAAGTGCGTGGTAGTTCGCAATCCAAGAATGTATTATGATATAATTGTGCTGGAAAAACATTATTATGAGGTGACGTAAAACATGGAAGATTATGCAGAAATCCGACAACAGTGTATAAATGAATTTGCTGAGATTCTTAAAAAACTTCTTTTTCAAAATATTGGTAAGGGTTCATTTAGTATTTCTACTGAGGAGTTAATAGAAATTTATAGGTCAGCCATTCTTAAAGATAATAGACCGCTACGTTTTTCTTCGTTAAACAGTCTAATCTTACAACCGGCAATAAAGATTATCCGAACAAATGAAGAATTAGCGGCTTTGAAGAGTTACAACGTCCGCAAAGGCTCTGATCCTAAAGTTGTGTCTGTTGTATTCAAATGGTAATACATAGGATTGGAGAAATGAAAAGAGACGGTACAAAGTCCTCATGTACTGTCTCTTTTTTTTAGATATCCGTCAATCAACGCAGTTTTAACAATTTATGGTTCAATAATTTTACATTTTTATATTACACTTTTGTTACCTTAGACCTTTGTTATTGATTTGTAAAGCGGTTTTCCTATCCCATTCTAAAGGGCTTATTGCCCGTAAGGGGATTCCATGATTCTGATGGCAAAGCTTGGTCTTCTTCATGCAAATCATATTCATAATTATACGGCTTGTACTCAAAAGATAGGTCAGAATCTACGTGCGCAATCTCTGACATTTTTCTTCCTAGCCATCGCGCCTGTTCAATACTTAGTGGCAATTCTATGTATGCCAACTCATGATTTTCAGCATCATTAAGGCGTCGAATAAGACTATCACAAATATTTTGACTGAGTTCTTTTTCGGTATGTTTCATAAGTTTCCTCTCTATTTTCTTTGAACCAGATGAGCTATTTTTTTACCAATGATACTATCACAGCGAAAGCGGATATTGTAGTAGCTTCCATGCTAAAAATATCGCAACCAAATTTTAAAAAAAAGAAAACCCTTCTCCCTTTTCAGAGCTTAATGTATTAAGTTAAGATGTTTTACTGCCACGCATGGGAATAAACTCCTAAAAAATCCTCTGTAACTTGGGCACATCTTCCAATCATTGCAGCTATTTCAACATCCGAGGCATCAAATCTTAATGTTTCTGCGTCATCACACAAAGCCCCTATGGAAAAATAATCAATGCCCTTACAATCATAAGCCGCTATTGCCTCAATTCCATTAACTTCATCTGAGTATTCACCATCTTTGCCATATTGAATTTTTACTATTTCATAACCGTTATTGCATTTTCGTGGAATACTTTGGTCAGTAAGACGCCAGCCTTTATGACCTTCGTGCCAACCATTATGGTTAAGAACATTTTTTGCTATTTCATATACTTTATTCATTTTTTCTAAATATTTATCCATAAAACCCTCATATTTCTCTTAATGACATTCATTGTCAATTATATCAGCTGAATCCATTTCCACATACGGCTCATCATCATCCTGATAATAGCTTATCCTACAAGCAATTCCCCAACCGTCTTTGTAATGCACCAATTCATAAGAATAATCATAATCACCGAATAAAAAGCCTACATTTTTCCACTCATCTATAAATTCATAATCAAGGCCATAAGGATTATAGAATTCGTTGTAAAATTCTTCGTAAAGTCTTTCCTGTTCAGCCATAAAAGAATTTAGAACCTTACTCATGCCATCTTTTTCATATTCCTTAGCGATTTTTCTGTTCAGCTTTGCAATTTTGTATAGCTTATCAAGATTATCCGCTGTTAGGTTGAGTCTGCAAAAGCAATCTATTCCATGCCCCTTTTTGAAAAAATACTCATAACATCGCTCATCCGCACCACCCATAATTCTCAATTCGCATGGCTCACAATCTTTTTTCAAGCTGATTATCTTATCCATATTCCCCTATTCTACTACTCCTCTACAGTTATAATCGTACATCTTTCGGTTCCAACACTAGCTGACATATATAAATTATACCTTGAAGGATTATCATCTACTAACATAAACAATGTAATAATATCAATTATCTGTTTTATTGCCATATTATCATAATCAAGCATTTCCTTTTCTTTCAGATAAACACTATGAATATGCAATAAAACCTTTTTTTCAAAATACAGCGGATTTGCTGTAAAATATTCTCTAAATGCCTGCATATAAGAATCCCGGAAAAGAGCTATGTCATTTTTATCAGTAAACTTCTTTTTTTTAGGCAAATTCCTTGGAATACGGATCTGTATTCCCTTATCAAGTCGTTCAAATTTCACATCAGCCTTTTCGGCCCTTATGGTCATTATTCTCTCTACTACTTCTGCTCTATTATAAGATTCGGACATTTCAGAAATAATACCATTGTATAAATCTGTAATATCCTTTATCAGTTCATCATATCTATCATTTCCATGTACGAACCCACTCTCAATTACTTTATAATCTTCAGATATTCTATCTATTATATTTCTTACCTTCATATTAAAACCTTTCTTGACGCTCCCATCAGCTAAAGCTAATGGGATTCTTGTTTCAATGACCACGGTTATTATCACATCCATCCGAGAATAGCAGTTTTCTCGTCGGTCTCCACAAGCGCAAGGCGTATGCCTAGTTCGGGTGTGCCCCACCCTACTACAAATATATTTAAGGTTTAGGCTACTTGCTCCGCAAGTATGCTTAGACCTTTTTCTTTTATATTGATAGCAGCATTAACATCTCTGTCATGGAAGGTTCCACATTTAGGGCAGGTCCATTGTCTGACAGACAGGTTCCTAACCTGGATATGCTTATAGCCGCAGATATTACATGACTGGCTACTTGCATAGAATCTAGGGATTCTTACGATCTCAGTTCCATAGAATACAGATTTATATTCAAGCATATCAAAAAACCTAGACCATGATACATCACTAATACTTTTAGCAAGTTTATGATTACGAACCATTCCTTTAACATTAAGATCTTCAATACAAATGATTTGGTTTTCTCTCAAAAGCTTTGTAGACTCTTTATGTAAGAAATCGTTCCTCTGGTTAGTAATCTTCTCATGTAATCTAGCTACAATGATACGCTGCTTGTTCCAGTTCTTAGAAAACTTAGTCATACGAGACAGCTTGCGCTGCTCATTAATAAGTTTACGCATGGCCTTACCTAAGTATTTAGGATTGTCTACTGTATTACCATTACTATCAGAATAGAACTCCTTAATACCTACGTCTAAACCAACAATATATCCGGCATTCTTATATACAGGTTGCTCAATCTCTACATTAAGAACACAAAAATATTTGCCACTAGGAACTTGCTCAATAGTGGCATTGTTGATTTTACCTGTAACTGGCATTGAGATTTTAGCTTTAACATAACCAAGTTTTGGAAGCTTGATGTACTTCCCGGACACACAGACATTGTTATTAATACACTGCGTTCTGTAGCTTTTGTTGTGGTTATGTTTAGATTTGAATTTAGGCATGGACGCTCTTTTAGCAAAGAAGTTTTTATAGGCTCTGTCTAAATCCCTGAGAGATTGCTGTAAAGCCACTGAGTCTACTTCTTTAAGCCAAAGAAAATCATTCGATTTCTTTAAATTAGAGAGCATGGCATTAGTTTCTTTATATCCAACAGAATTACCATTCTTATATTCATTTACACGTAAAGAAAGCCCTTGGTTATAGATGAATCTGCTACAACCAAAGGTCTTCTGAATTATTAATTTCTGTTCTTTATTGGGATATATACGAAATTTAATGCCTTTATTCATATATTTAATTATACCAAACAATTGTTTGCATATCAAGAAAATAGCCCCGCTTAGGCGAGGCTAGGGTTATTCTGTCGGCTTTCATCCCACAAGCTAAAGCTTGATGGGTTTTCAGCCGTAAAGATTATATAAATGGTAATCCAAACACATTTTATCATATTGGTATTGATTTTTATAATATATTAGTATAATATACTTATTATTATAATAAAATAAGAAACTATGTCACTAGCGGAAAACGAGGATTATCCTTGTTTTCCGTATTTTATGCCCATAAATACGGTATAAAGAAATGCAAGTGGTATACCACAGAAAGGTAAAAGGAAATTAGAAATGAAAATCATCAAAAGAAACGGTGGCGAAGCTGAATTTGACGCTTCATATATCGAAAGTGCGATATGGAAAGCTGTTGATGCAACTAAAGATGGCGATAAGGAGCTGGATAAGTATCTTATCAGTCATATTTGTTCTGTAGTATCTAAGAAAGCAGCCTCTCTTGGACACACACCTCACGTAGAGGAGATTCAGGATATGGTCATATCAGAAATACAGAATTCAAAAGCTTAGCGAGATCAATGACCGATATATGCATTGTTCTATAGCATATAGCACAGAAACTAAATAATGATACCCGGTTTCTCAAAAAACGGAAAAATAGAAAGCACCTCTCTCCTATTATCTAGGAAGGGGTGCTTTTGTATAACAGAAAGGGAATAATATAAAGGATGAATAATACTTTAGCTGAAATAAACAGAAATATTGCTCTTCATAACCTTCAAACATACGAAAAGAAAACTCCTCTTATTAAGGAACATGAACTTATTCTCATGAAAGCCCAGGGAGATCACACAAGTAAAGTAACACAAGCAGCCAGACGAGTATGCATAAAGCTTGGTCTTGACTGGACGCAATACACACCAGCATCAGAATATGTTGCATAATAGTTTTTTACTTTACAAACCCTATACAAATGTGTAATATAATAATTGAAATATTTATATAAAAAAACATGTTACATGCGCTTACAGGCGGTTATCTATTTTAAATAGGTAGCCGCCTTTTTGGCGTCTTGAAATGACCGTGTGAAAAGACACAGAAAGTGAAAGGAAATGGGAATGGAAATGAAAGGAATTGAAAAGTATTTAGAAAGAGATGACCAAACAAGAGTCATCCCAACAGAAAAGGATCTTGAAGCATATTTTACCTTCAGACAGACTCACGACATCGTGGGTGGTTCTTCTAAATATGGCGAGGAAAAGGATGGGCGTGTATATACATCTGAGTGTCATGCTCTTGGTGTTGTTGATGCTCCTCTTCTTAATGCTGATATCAGAAGAAAGGAAGGTTTTTCTGATGATGAGCTTTCAGATGAATGCTTTGCAGAAGCGTCTGCTTCAAATCAGTATTTAATGGTTATGCCAATTGACGACAAGCTTCAAGTATACCCTGTCAGAGACAAGGCACTTGAAGATGTTCTTAAACTTGCTGGATGCTATTGCCCTATGGCGCTTTGTGTTTCAGAGAATTCACAGAGAAAGCCACAACAGGCAGAATACCGTGGCTCTATGGTCACAAATGGTCTCCATGCATATAAAAACATGGCTCACATTCTTATCAGAGATGGAAAACTTGAACATTTCAAAGGACCTAAATATCAGGTTCTTCCAGAATGGGACGGCTATCATGCTCTTAAGAACTATCTTAACAAGGAATATCCTAACAATGCATATGTAGAAGGAGAAGTCTCCCATGAGTATTTATCAGTTATTGTCGATACTGGTGATGATGCTGCCTGCTACAACTTAAAAAGTCTGTTAAATGACTTCGGACTTAGTGTTGGTGATGTAAAACTTTACCTTCGATATACAACGAGCGAAGTTGGAAATGCTGCTATGAGAGTTACTCCTCTTTTCAATATTGATGGGGTAAATATCCCATTAACAAACGGACTTGAATTACGACATGATAGAGGCAACTCTATAGATATGCTTGTTAAGAAATTTCCTGAAATAGCAGAGATGTGTAAAGAAGCTGAAGATCAGATTGAAAAACTTGGAAATACAGATATCAAACATCTTGATGGTTGTTTCCAGAGAATCGCAGCTGAAGTTAATGGCTTATCTGCACAGGTTATAACGGATAAAATAAGTGAACTTTCACTTATAGGTTCAGGCACAGCTATTGACGTTTATCTTGCACTCATTGATGCCGCTGGTCAGATGATAACTGCAGATAAGAACGTAGGAAGTTACGTAAGAATATCTGAAGCAATTGCAAAAACATTAAGGCTTGATTACAAATTGTATGACAAGCCTGTAAAGGATGAGGATTAAGGAGGCAAGGAATATGGAGAGCTACTGCAAGCTCCTGTTTTGGAATGCCAAGGTAATCAAACCAAAGAGTTTTGAATCCTTGGTACTCAGCAAGCAGGATAACAGAAGAACCTTCTGCTTTGCTGACAACTGGAGTGGAAACAGCTTTTGTGGCACTGCATTTGACAGAATGGCTCAAGTTGTTGACACACTTAATTTAAAAGAAGGCGATACCATATCAGGCGAATGTGAAATATCATTCGCCTGCAAAATCGAAAATGGGAAAAAGGTATTCAATATGGGTAAATACCGTTTCACAAAACTTATGAAAGGTATGCCTTGTACTAAAGAAACGAAAACCGAATGGGAATTATCATTTATTGACTTGAAAATGGCAGATACATCTCTTCTTCAGAAAAAAAGTGCTACTAACGGTACTGATTATTGTTCGTTTTATGCTATGGATTCTAGTTCTAATGAACCATTATATTTCACAGCATTTGATGAACAGGATGGTAGAAAAATATGCAGCCAGGTCATTAACATGAAGCTTCAAGCAGATGATCGCACTTCAGGATTTGCTGATGTGCAATTCAGAAATAAAGATGGAAAACGTTCTATCTACTACTCGCTTAAGCATATCCAATTTGGACATAAATCAACAGCACAGGAAGCCATGAAAATGAATATATTGAAAGAAGATATTTTTTCTCAGGGCATTCCTCAAGGAAAACATTTCGGCTAAACGGAGGTGGTACTCAATGATGAAAGCAGTTGCCGATAATAAAACATCTGAATTCATATTGAATTCAGTAAAAGGAAATCCTATTGACGAGGAAATCGACAGAACTATCAAAGAGCTTTATCCCGATGTTACAGACTGGTATTTGGACAGCGACGTGAAATTTTATATTAGAGAAGGCTCAATACTAGATGTTTTAGTTTTTAAGGGCGAGAAAATGTTTTTAGAAGAGCTCAAGTGTATTTACAGTACAAAACACAGAAAGCTAATCTTTAAGCCCGCGATAGTAGTTGATATAGCAAAAGTAAAACCGGAAGCAAAAGTTACTTGGTATGATGAGCACAAAGAAGA
>JAEEGL012626149.1_pt1 | contig 12752 bp, 10 predicted proteins | sample 9134231 | NCBI WGS metagenome assembly JAEEGL01 (sample SAMN16246548, study PRJNA631951) | gut metagenome | biome: gut microbiome; feature: rumen; material: fiber-attached | host: Bos | place: Iran: Karaj | collected 2018-10 | reverse complement strand
GTGGAAGCCGTAGCGGCGGATGCCGTCGTTCTGGTAATACTCATAGGGGACGGCGTACATGTAGGCCTTGCCGGGCATGGTCTGATGGAAGGCGGTGTCGAACACTGCGACCATGGGGACCTTGCCCATGACAGCGCGGCAGGCGTTGATGCCGGTGATGTTGGCGGGGTTGTGCAGCGGAGCGAAGGGGGTGCACTCCTCGATGGCCTTCATGACCTCATCGGTGATGAGAACGGAGTTGGCAAACTTCTCGCCGCCGTGGACCACGCGGTGACCGACCGCGTCGATCTCTTTCATGGAGTTGACCACGCCGTACTGGGGGCTGGTGAGTTTATCAATGACGGCGGCAATGGCCTCGGAATGCGTGGGCATGGCCACGTCTTCGTCAAAAACCGTTTTCCCCTCCACCAGCGGCGTGTGCTTGAGGTGACCGTCGATGCCGATGCGCTCGCACAGCCCCTTGGCCATGACGGACTCGGTCTCCATGTCGATGAGCTGATATTTGAGGGAGGAGCTGCCCGCGTTGATGACAAGAATTTTCATGTATTTGTTTCCTTTCACTTGTAATGGGTTCCGAAATTAGATAAAATACAGACACAGATATTGTAATACAAAACAGGAAAAACGCAAGCCTTTTTTGGGAGAATACTGACGATGATCGGAATCGTTTGTGAATACAATCCGTTTCATAACGGCCATGCCTGGCATATCACCCATTCTCTGCAGGAGATCGGCGGGGACGAGGGCGTGGTCTGCGTGATGTCCGGGGACTTCGTGCAGCGCGGCGAGCCCGCGGTCTATTCCAAATTCGCCCGCGCGGAGGCGGCCTGCCGCTGCGGCGCCGATCTGGTGATCGAGCTGCCGCTGCCCTGGTGCCTCTCGTCGGCGGAGGGCTTCGCCCGCGGCGCGGTGAGCCTGCTGGCGGCCTTCGGCGCCGGGCATCTGGCTTTCGGCAGCGAAACGGGCGACGTGAAGGAACTGGAGGAGCTGGCGCAGGAGCTGCTGAGCGCCGATATCAACCGGGAGATCAGGGAGCTGCTTTCGCAGACGCCGAACCTCTCCTTCGCCGCCGCCCGGCAGATGGTCGTGGAGCGGCGCATGGGCGAAACGGGCAAACGCCTTGCCCAGCCGAACAACATCCTCGGCGTGGAGTACATCAAGGCTATCTACGATCTGCATCTGGAGATGGAGCCCTTCGCTATCACCCGCGAGGGGAGCCTGCATGACGGAGCGGGGAGGCCGGGACGGCGCTCCGCGTCCGAGATCCGGCGCATCCTCCTCTACGGCGACAGCATCCGCGGCGAGGTGCCGGAGGCGGCGCTCGCCGTATACGAAAACGAGCGCCGTCTCGGGCGCGAGCTGAAGGACCGCGCGGAGCTGGAGCAGGCGATCCTCAGCCGCCTCCGCCTGTTTGACGAGGCGTATTATTCCCGCCTTCCCGACGCGGGGGACGGCCTCGGCCGGCGGCTGTATCAGGCGATACGGCGGGAGGCCGGCTATGACGCGATCCTCGCCGCCGCGCGCAGCAAACGCTATCCGCTCTCCCGTATCCGCCGGATGTGCCTATGCGCCTGCCTCGGCGTAACGGCCGGGATGAGCGAGGAGCGCCCGCCCTACGCCCGCGTTCTCGCCGCCGGCGAGAAGGGAAGGGAGCTTCTCCGGGAGCGCAGCGGGAAAGGGGAGCTTCCCATCCTGACCAAGCCCGCGGCGGTCAGGCAGCTCTCCCGGGAATGCGAGCGGCTTTTTGAACTCGGCGCGAACGCCCATGATTTCTACGTTCTGGGCTATCCGAGCCAGGAAGAACGCCGCCCCGGCGAAGACTGGCGCACGGGACCGAGGATCCTTTGATCTTCCTTGACTTCCCAGGAATGCCGCGGGAATGCCGCGGGAATGCCGCGAATGCGGGATTTGTCATTTACAGGGGACGCAAGGCGTGATATAATATTCCAGTTAAAACTGTTTATCGGAGAATGCCATGCTCGACAGACTCAAACGCGTGAAAAATCAATATGAGGAACTGATGCGACGTATGGAGGAGCCGGAGACCTATTCCGATCCCGCCCTGTACGCGCGCTGCGACCGGGAGGCGCGGGAGCTGCGTCCGCTTGCGGAGGCCTGTTCCGCCTGTGAGGCGGCGAAATCCGCCCTCGAGGACGCAAAGGAGCTGCTGGGCGATCCCGAGATGCGGGAGCTTGCGCAGGAGGAAATGCAGAGCGCGAAGGCGGAGCTTGCGCGGCTCGAGCATGAGATCCGCGTGCTGCTGCTGCCGAAGGACCCGAACGACAGCAGGAACGTGATCATGGAGATCCGCGGCGGCGTCGGCGGGGAAGAGGGGATGCTCTTTGCGTCCGACCTCTACCGGATGTACAGCATGTACGCCGAGTCAAAGGGCTGGCGGGTCGAGATCGCCAACCTGAGCGAGACGGAGCTCGGCGGCATTAAGGAGTGCAGCGTCGTCATCGAGGGCGAGGGCGCCTGGTCGCGCCTTAAATTTGAGGCGGGCGGCCACCGCGTGCAGCGCGTCCCGGTGACGGAGTCCGGCGGGCGCATCCACACCTCCGCCGCAACGGTCGCGGTATTGCCGGAGATTGAAGAAGTGGACTTCAAGCTCGACCCGAACGATCTCAAGATCGACACCTATCGCTCCTCCGGCGCGGGCGGACAGCACGTCAACAAGACCGAGAGCGCCATCCGCATCACCCATCTGCCCACGGGGCTGGTGGTCGAATGTCAGGACGAGCGCAGCCAATACAAGAACAAGGACCGGGCTATGCAGATCCTGCGGGCAAAGCTCTACGAGCAGGAGCAGGCGAAGCAGAATGCGGCTGTGGCCGCCGAGCGCAAGAGCCAGATCGGCTCCGGCGACCGCAGCGAGCGCATCCGCACCTACAATTTCCCCCAGAACCGCGTGACAGACCACCGCCTGAGCGGGGACGGGCGCAGTTTCAACATCGACCGGATCATGAACGGCGAGCTCGACCCGCTGATCGACGCGCTGGTCACGGCGGACCAGGCGGCGAAGCTCGCCGCGCAGACGGAGGCGTAAATGAAGACCATTTTAATCCGCGAGGATCTTGAACAAGCGGCGGCGCTTCTGCGAAACGGCGGGCTTGTGGGCGTGCCGACCGAGACGGTGTATGGCCTTGCGGGCAACGGCCTTGACGAGGCGGCAGTGCGGCGCATTTACGAGGTCAAGGGCCGCCCGGAGGTCAAGCCTCTTGCCCTGATGGTGAGCGGCGCGGAGGAAATGGAGCGTTACTGCGAGGACGTCCCGCAGGCCGCGAAAGCGCTGGCCGAACGCTTCTGGCCGGGCCCGCTGAGCATCGTGCTCAAAGCCAGGACCGACGTGGTGCCGGAGATCGTGCGCGCGGGAGGGGAGACTGTCTCGCTGCGCTGCCCGGATCACGCGATGACGCTTCAGGCCCTGAAGCTTGCGGGCATTCCCTTTGCCGCGCCCTCGGCCAACCCCAGCGGTTCGCCCAGCCCAAAAACGGCGGACGAGGTGCTCTCATATTTTAACGGACAGATCGACGCCGTCATCGACGGCGGACCCTGCGGGCTCGGTCGCGAGTCCACCATTCTCGATATGAGCCGCGTCCCCTACCGTATTCTGCGGCAGGGAGCGCTCGCCGCGGAGGAGATCCGCGCGGCGCTTGCGGAGAATCTCCGCGTCATCGGCATCACAGGTCCAAGCGGCGCGGGCAAGACCACGGCGCTTTCGCTCCTGCGCGAAAAAGGCGCGTTTGTGCTTGACTGCGACGCAGTGTATCACGAGCTGCTGGAGCGCGACGCGACGCTCCTTGGCGCAATCGAACAGGCCTTTCCCGGCACGGTGAAGGACGGTGCGCTGGACAGAAAGACGCTCGGCACCGTCGTTTTCTCCGATCCGGACGCGCTGGAAACGCTGAACGGCATCACGCACCGCTTCGTAAGCGAGGAGATCGGGCGGCGCCTTTCGGACTTCGCGACGGCCGGCGGAACGCTCGCTGCGCTCGATGCCGTGGAGCTGATCGCGAGCGGCCTCGGCGAGATATGCGATCTCACAATCGGCGTGCTGGCCGACGAGGAGCTGCGCGTCCGGCGCATCATGGCGCGGGACGGGATCGGCCGGGAGGCCGCTCTTCTTCGCGTCCGGGCGCAGAAGCCGGAGGAATACTACCGCCAAAACTGCGGCGCGGTGGTCTACAACAACGGAGATCGCGAACAATTTACAGAAAAGTTTTTCAATATTTTGGAGGATAAGAAGCATGGATGACCTGAGGAGCGAGCTGTTTTACCAGCAGAAGAACGCCTATGACCGCATCAATACCGACGAGCGGATCGACGCGGAAAACTACTGCCGTGCCTATATGTCGTTTTTGAACGGCTCCCGCACCGAGCGGGAGGCGGTGGACAACGCGATCGCGCTGGCCGAGGCCGCGGGATTCGTGCCCTACGTTCCCGGCATGGCGCTCAAGAGCGGCGACAGGGTCTACTGCAATAACCGCGGCAAGGCGCTGATGCTGGCCGTGATCGGCAAAAAGCCCCTTAGCGGGGGCGCGGTCATCGCGGGGGCCCATGTGGACGCGCCGCGGCTCGATCTCAAGCAGGTCACCATGTATGAATCCGAAGAGATGGCCTACTGCAAGACCCATTACTACGGGGGGATCAAAAAGTACCAGTGGGTCACGATCCCGCTGGAGCTGCACGGCGTTGTGGCGCTCAAGAGCGGGGAAACGGTCAAGGTCGTGATCGGCCGCGACCCTGACGAGCCCAAGTTCGTCATCACCGACCTGCTGCCGCATCTGGCGCAGGACCAGATGAAGAAGACCATGGCCGAGGGCATCACCGGCGAGGGGCTCAACATCCTCATCGGCTCCGCACCCTATGCCGACGACGGCAAGGACCGGGTGAAGCTTGCCGTAATGAGCATCCTCAACGATATGTACGGGATCACGGAGGAGGACTTTATCTCCGCCGAGCTGACCGCCGTTCCCGCCTTTGACGTGTGCGAGATCGGCCTTGACCGTTCCCTGATCGGCGGCTACGGCCACGACGACCGGGTCTGTGCCTTTGCCGAGCTACAGGCCATCCTTGATGTGAAGGACCCGGAGCGCAGCTGCGTGTGCCTGCTGTGCGACAAGGAGGAGATCGGCTCCGAGGGCGTCACCGGGATGCAGAGCCAGGCCTTCGATACCTTTATGGCGGATCTCTGCGAGAGCCAGAACGTCCCGCAGCGCCGCTGCTATGAGAAGAGCATCTGCCTCTCCGCCGACGTGACCGCCGCATTCGACCCCATGTATCCCGAGGTTTTTGAAAAACGCAATTCCTCCAGGATCAACTACGGCGTCGCGCTCTGCAAGTTTACCGGCGTGCGCGGCAAATACAGCTCGAGCGACGCTTCTGCGGAACTGGTCGCCCGGGTACGCCGCCTTTTCGACGAAGGGAAGGTCGTCTGGCAAATGGCCGAACTCGGCAAGGTCGATCAGGGCGGCGGCGGCACGATCGCGCGCTTCATGGCGCAGCGCAACATTGATACCATCGACGCGGGCGTGCCCGTGCTGAGCATGCACGCGCCCTTTGAGGTGGTCGCCAAGCTCGACTGCTACATGACCTACAAGGGCGTGCTGGCGGCCTATGAGGATCGGCAGGGATGAAAAAAGCGCTCAGGATGATCGGCCGCGTTCTGGCCGGGGCGCTTGCGCTGCTGCTCTGCCTGCTTCTGGTTCTCGTCGCCGTCCCGATGACGGAGACCGGCGATAAAACAGAGATCCCCGGCTCGGCGGACTGGATGGCCGATCTTTCGGACGACAAGCGCCTGTGCGAGCTCGTCCTGCCCGGCACCCATGACAGCGGGACACAGTTCGTTCAGCTCGCCTTCTTCTCCAAGTGTCAAGCCCGCAGCATCGGACAGCAGCTGGAGGCCGGCTTCCGGTATCTGGATATCCGCCTCGGCGAGGACGAAAGCGGCGAGCTGCAGCTCATGCACGGTTTTACCAGATGCAAGACCGGCGCCCTGACAAAGAGCAGCCTGAAGCTGGACGACGTGCTGGCAGAGTGCTGCGATTTCCTTGACGCGCATCCGACCGAGACGGTCGTCTTCGCCGTCAAGCAGGAGCACGGCGCCCTGAGTGTCGCTGCGTTCGAGAGCCTGCTGGATGCGGCCGTCCGGGAAAACGAATCGTACTGGCTTCTGACCGATTCCATGCCGACGCTCGGCGAAGCGCGCGGCAAGCTCGTGCTGCTGCGGCGCTATGAGGACGCGGCGGGGCTCGGCGCGCGTGCGGGCATCCCCTTTTTGTGGGAAAGCCAGAAGGGGCATGACGACGCAAGCCGGAATCTCGCCGTTGAGAATAACGGCAGCTACGATCTGCTTGTGCAGGACCGCTACGAGTACGGTGCGGAAGACAAGTGGAACGCCTTTACCGCAGGGATGGAGGCGGCCCGCGACCGGGGCGAAACGGACGTCGCCCTGCATTTTCTCAGTACCAAGGGGACTTTGGCCTACGGGCATCCCTGGTATTTTGCACACGATCTCAATGAACGGCTGATAAGGGCGAACCTTGCGCTCGACGGTTGGGTGATCGTGGATTTTGCGTCCGCTCCGCTCGCCGAGCGGATCTACGGCTGTAATTTTTAATCGAGGCGCACAAGCGTTGGAAAGGAAGTGCTGAAAGTGGGTAATGACCGCAGATCGGCGGTGCTTCTTCGTGCGGCCTATTCGTTTGCCGTCGTCCTGGTATTTCTGTACTTCCTGATGTGGAAGGTCAATTTCTATCTTGCCGAGAGTATAAAGCAGGGCGTTTATCTGTTTTTCGCTCCGGTTCTGATTGCCGGGACGCTGTATTTCCGCGGCCTGCGTGACGGGATCGAGATCAGGCTCGTTGGAATTTTTCTCACCTGGGTCGTTATTACCCGGGTGATAAACGGCGACAGGGTCCTCAGCGGGGAATATCTGTTTGTTCTGGATCTGGCGCTGATGCTCCCTGTGATGGAGCTCGGACTTGTGCTGGACGCCGCCGGGCGCCGCCGGGTGCTCAACTGGCTGTCGGTCATTCTCGGCGTCTATTTCTTTGCGCTCGGCGTTCTGTGCATTCTGGCCTTCCTGCTTCATACCGAGTATATCAATCCGATCACAGGGGCGTACCTTGCCAGAATCATCAATCCCTTGACTGCCCCCATGGCTGCCGTTCTGGATACGAATCCCAATATCGTAGCCTATTGGTTCATGATGCCGATGCTGTTGATGGTCTATCAGTATTTTGCCGCGGCACGCGGACTCCGTCGGATTTCCGCTGTGATCGTTTTCCTCGCGTCTTTTGCCGGCGTCTCCCTTACCCGCTGCCGAAGCGTAAAACTTGCGCTCTCCTTCAGCCTTGCTGTTTTGGCGGTTTTACTGGTGCTGAAGCTGAGAAAAGGAAAAGGAAAAGCACTGACGGCGATGCTCCTCGTTTTTGCTTTCCTCCTGACGCTGCCGGGCGTTTACTTCGGCTTTGACGCCTGCCACATCGGACTTGAGCATGCCTCGGCCTTTCTCGATGAGAGCAAGGAAGCCAGGGCGTCTGCTGCGGAACGGGAGTCGCCCGCACCGCTGGCCTACATCGCGCCCCTCGCTTCCTTCCATCCGCTCAGTGCGGAGAAGACGGAGGAAGCGGAACGGCAGGACGATGCGATCACACAGCTGAACCGGCTCTCGAGCGGGCGCATTGCGATTTACAGGGCGGCATTCCAGAGCATCCGGGAGAATCCGAGAGTGCTTCTTTTTGGCTCCTCCGGGGGGTCGCTCATGAGCCGGACGAACGAACTCTTACAGGATACGAAAGCGCACGTTCATAATTTTCTGCTTCAGTCCCTGATGCTTGCCGGAATCCCCGGGCTGTTGATCGTGCTGACGCTGCTGTTTTTCCTTTTCGCTGCCGCTTTCCGCCTCTGTTTTGGCGGGCGCGCACCCCTCTCGTCGGCTGTGCTGTCGCTGCCTCTGTTTGCGACATTTGTATATGGACAGTTTGAAGCGGGCTTTTTCAACTTTACCGATGCCAGGACGCTTTTTTTCTATCTGATGTGCGGGCTTATGCTCGGAGAGTACAAAAAGTATTATCCGCGGGGCGTAGCGGAGGACAGACATTCTGCGGCGGAATAACGCATATTGTTGCTTTTTTTACTCGTACATGGTACAATAACATAACTGAGTTCCTGTGGGTCTGCGATACGGATCTGCGATACGGCGCTCTGCCCGGCGGACAATGGCTGCGCTGGGTCGAAGCTCTTTTCAGTTCATGGGGATGGCTTTATGGATACTAATAACCGAAACGGAAATCCGATCAAAGAAGAACGGCTGAACCGGGCCTATCGGAAAACATGGATCGAACACTGGCAAATCATCGGCGCGTTCCTGATGCTGTATGATGCGCTGGTGGTCAACGTCTCCTTTTTTCTTGGCCTGTTCATCCGTTTTGATTTTCATTTTTCTCAGATCCCGCTGAATTATCTGCATGCGTTCTATCGCTTTGCGCCCTTCTATACGGTCGTTTGTCTGGTGCTTTTCTGGATTGCGAGGCTTTACAGAAGCGTGTGGCGCTTTGCCAGCTATAATGAGCTGATGCGGATCCTGGTCGTAACCTGCGTTACCGGCCTCGTCCAGATCGTGGGGACGGTCGCGTTCGTCCTCCGTATGCCGATTTCGTACTATGCTGTCGGTATCGTGCTGCAGTTCTGCTTTGTCACGGGTATCCGCTTCGTGTATCGCCTCAGCTTGCTTCTCAGCACTTCGCTGAGCCGGCTTTCGGCATCCCATGCGAAACGCGTCATGTTGATCGGCGCCGGCTCCGCTGGCCAGATGATCCTCCGCGATGTGAATGAGAACACCTCGGGCGGGGAGCGGATCGTCTGCATTATTGATGATAACCCCAATAAATGGGGCCGTTATATCGATGGCATCCCCATCGCCGGCAGCCGGGAAGATATCATGCTCAACGTAAAGAAGTATAAGATCGACAAGATCTACTTTGCGATTCCTTCCGCGTCGGCCGGGGATACCCGGGATATCCTCAGCATCTGCAACGAGACCGGCTGTGATCTGAAGATTCTCCCCGGAATCTACCAGCTCGCGAACGAGAGGATTTCGGTCGGCGCGATGAAGGACGTCGCGATCGAGGATCTCCTCGGCCGCGAGCCCATTGAAACGGATATGCAGGAGATCTCCGCTTTTATCAGCGGGAAGACCATCCTCGTCACCGGCGGCGGCGGATCGATCGGAAGCGAGCTGTGCCGTCAGATCGCGAAGAACGGGCCGCGTCGGCTGATCATTTTCGATATCTATGAAAACAATGCCTATGCGATCCAGATGGAACTGCGGGATAATTACCCGAATCTGGATTTGGTGACGCTTATCGGCTCGGTGCGTGACAGCCAGCGCCTTGAACAGGTGTTTTCCACTTATCACCCGGACGTGGTATACCATGCGGCTGCCCATAAGCATGTTCCCTTAATGGAGGACAGTCCCTGCGAGTCGATCAAGAACAACGCCATCGGTACATACAAGACCGCCTATGCCGCCATGCGCCACGGATGCCGCCGATTCGTGCTGATCAGCACGGATAAGGCAGTGAACCCGACGAATATCATGGGCGCTTCCAAGCGCCTGTGCGAGATGGTTGTTCAATCCTTCGACCGGATGATCCGGGACGGCCGTACCGGGAGCATCCCGCCGCTGTTCATACATTCTTCCGAGTACCGCGGGACAATGGATACGCTCGGCTCCGTTCCCAATGATGTGAAAACGGAATTCGTGGCGGTGCGGTTTGGAAATGTCCTTGGCAGCAACGGCTCTGTCGTGCCCCTGTTCAAACGGCAGATCGAGAAGGGCGGACCCGTTACGGTCACGCATCCGGATGTGATCCGCTACTTCATGACGGTGCAGGAGGCGGTCGGCCTTGTGCTGCAGGCAGGGACCTATGCCCGTGGCGGGGAGATATTCGTGCTGGATATGGGAAGCCCCGTCAAGATCGACACGCTGGCCCGGAACCTCATCAAGCTTTCGGGATACCGTCCGGATATTGATATCCGGATCGAGTATACCGGCCTTCGGCCGGGTGAGAAGCTCTATGAAGAGAAGCTCATGGACGAAGAGGGCTTGAAAAAGACGAATAATAAACTGATCCATGTCGGCCGTCCGATCCCGTTCGATGAGGAGCTTTTCCTCAAGCAGATTGAACGGCTGATGGCGATTGCCTACGAAAACAGAGAAGACCTCATCCGCGGCGCTGTGGGTGAGATGGTATCCACGTATCATCCCGCCGGAAAGCACGGAAGTGAAGACAAGGGTGAGATTTATGAGAAACTGGCAAGGGAGAGCCGCGTTGGCGTATCCTGAAGCCGCATTTGACCCGGCAGAGAAGGAGCCGGCAAAAAAACAAAGGAGGCTTTGCTCTGATGCCATTTCGTAAAATCCCTTTCAGCCCGCCGGACATTACCGACGCTGAGATCAATGAGGTATGCGAGGCGCTGCGTTCCGGATGGATTACGACAGGCCCGAGAACGAAGCTGCTCGAAAGAAGGCTGGCAGCGTTTATCGAGACCGGCAGGAACGACGTTGACTGCGAGTCCGAAGAGGGGAGACGGCGCTATGCCGACCGGGTCGTGTGCCTCAATTCCGCGACGGCCGCGGAAGAGCTGAACCTTCGGATCCTCGGCATCGGACCGGGCGACGAGGTGATCGTTCCCGCCTATACCTATACCGCTTCGGCTTCGGCGGCGCTGCATTGCGGAGCCTCTGTGACCTTTGTTGACATCCAGAAGGACGGCGACCCTGCAACGCATATGCCGGAGATGGATTACGACAAGCTTGAGGAAGCGATTACAGAGAGAACAAAAGCGGTCGTCGCCGTGGATCTTGGCGGCATCGTATGCGATTATGACCGCTTGTTCGAGATCGTGGAAAGAAAACGCGCGCTGTTCCGGCCCGTTGAATCTGACGGCAGCCCCCTCGGGGACTTGTCCGCGCGCATCCAGCGCGCAATCAGGCGCGTTGCCGTCGTTGCGGATTGCGCGCACAGTCTCGGCGGCTCCCGCGTGTTTCGCGGAAAACGGACATACTGCGGTGCCATCGCCGACTTTTCCAGCTTCAGCTTCCACGCCGTCAAAAACTTCACGACGGCAGAGGGCGGCGCATCGAGCTGGCTGCCGCTCGAGGGCGTCGACAACGCCGAAATCTATCGTATGTTCCAGCTCCTTTCTCTCCATGGGCAGAACAAGGACGCCCTGGCCAAGACCAAGATCGGCGCCTGGGAGTATGACATCATCGGCCCGTGGTATAAGTGCAACATGACCGATATCCATGCGGCGATCGGCCTGCGTCAGTTGGATCGCTATCCGGCGCTTCTTGCGCGCCGCACGGAGATCATCAGAAAATACGACGCCGTATGTGAGGAGCTGGGGATCTCCCATCTTGTCCATCATACGGCGGATATGGACAGCTCCAACCACCTGTATCTGATCCGGGTCTCCGGCGTCGGAGAAAAGGAGCGCAACGCCCTGATCGAGAAGATCGCCTCCTTCGGTGTGGCGGTGAACGTCCATTATAAACCCCTTCCTCTTATGACTGCTTACGGGAAGGACTGCTCGGCATATCCCAATTCGTACGATTATTATCGAAACCTGATCTCGCTTCCGCTTCATACGTGCCTGTCGGATGAGGATGTGGAGTTTATCTGTGATACGCTCAGAGCGGTCATGTGACCGGAATACACAGGAAACGGAGACGCCATCATGCTGAAAAAATGGGAGGATCTGCCTGATTTCATTCGGATCCCTGAGGTCAAGCCCTATTATGATACTCTGCGCGGCAAGCGGCTGTCCCTGTTCGGAAAGAGGGCGTTCGACTTCTGCGCGGCGCTTGTCCTTATGGTCCTGCTTGCGCTTCCTATGGCGGTGATCGCGCTCTGGATCCTGATCGACGACGGCAGGCCGGTCTTTTACCGTCAGGAAAGGGTAACTGCATACGGCAGGGTTTTTCGCATCCACAAGTTCCGCACGATGGTCAACAATGCGGACAAGCTCGGATCTGCCGTCACGGTCGGCAATGACAGCCGCGTGACCCGCGTCGGCAGCAGGCTTCGCCATCTCCGGCTGGATGAGCTTCCCCAGATCATCGACGTGCTGGAAGGCAAGATGTCGATCGTCGGGGTGCGCCCGGAAGCGGTAAAGTACGTAAAACGCTATCGTCCCGAGTACATGGCGACGCTGCTTCTGCCGGCTGGGATTACCTCGGAAACCAGCATCCGTTATAAAGACGAGGACAGACTCCTCAGCGCCGCGGACGACGTTGACCGGGTATATGTGGAAGAGATCCTGCCTGCGAAAATGCGCTGGAATCTGAAATATATCCGGGAGTTCGGCTTCTTTGGGGACATCGCGACGATGTTCCGCACAGTTTTTGCTGTGTTGGGGAAGGATTATGAGTGAGGCATAGATAAGATGACATCGTTGAAAGTTAACATTATTCTACTTGAAGAGGGTATTTCAGACAATGCCATAGTTTACACCCACACACCTCAGATTGTGAGGTATGTGGCATGAAAGATGTAGAAGCTACAATTGCAGTATCTGTGATTATTCCCGTTTACAACGAGGAGAAGCATATTGAAAAATGCATTGATTCACTGCTCAACCAGACATATCCATGTGAGAGGATGGAATGGATTGTGGTTGATGGCAATTCAACGGATGCAACAGTAAAGCTAGTAGAGCAATATATCAATGAGTATCCGCTGAGG
>JAEEGL011593836.1_pt1 | contig 12752 bp, 20 predicted proteins | sample 9134231 | NCBI WGS metagenome assembly JAEEGL01 (sample SAMN16246548, study PRJNA631951) | gut metagenome | biome: gut microbiome; feature: rumen; material: fiber-attached | host: Bos | place: Iran: Karaj | collected 2018-10 | reverse complement strand
TTGATGTCATTGGGCGCCAGGTTCCGGGTGGTAAAGGTGCCCTCCACAAAGCAACCCTTCAACTGCTTGCTGCTGGCGGCGATGCTGTGCAGGGCGGTATCCAGCGCCACGTTCAGCTGCGGCGCCGGTGTGTTGATGATGGTAGACCAGCGGGCTTCCGGAGGCAGGTTATATGTGCCGTCCGTAAAGGTGGCGTCATCGAAAAAGGCGGCTTTGATGTTCTCATTGTCTGGGTCAAATCCGCGGGCGATCAACTCTCTGCGCAGATTGGCAACGCCTTCCTCGAACTTCTCTCCGATAAAACGAAGGAACACCAGGGTCAGCATCATATCGCGCTTTTCAAAGAACGAGCCTGAATTGCGCGCCTGCCGTAAAATATCACGGCATTTGAACAGGATCGCGTCCAGATTCAGTTTTTCTTCTGCTTTCTTCTTCGCCATTGGTACAAGCCCCTTTTTCGACTTTTTTCAGCCCTAATAATATCGCAATTTCAAAAAACATACAAGCCGCAAGCCACATGTTTACGGCTTGTTTTTAGCGGCTTTAGCGCTCGTGCATGGTCTTATACCGAAGTGCTCGATTGGTTGCGTAAATGTTTTTTTCCTACTCCTTCAGTGATGAATAATGACCTTCCTGTATTCTCTGTTTGATTTCAATTCCACCATGCAGGCAGACAAGGATCTCTTCTGCAGACAGGATCTTCGCCCAGCCCACAAGCTGCCGAATCGTGGATTCTTCCCATACTGTAAAAGTGGACGCACTGTTCTTCATGATCTCCAGTGCTTGATTGATGCGGAAGAACAGTCTTGCTGCCGGTACGGTGAGCCTCAATGTATTTTTTCGTTTCTTTTCAGATCCGCCATTTCCTCGGCCAAAGCGCGGAAGCGAACCGTACAGGAATCGTCGCCAATGTCTGCTGCGGCCTTTGCCAACAAGGCCTGGAATTCCTGCTCTATGGGCATGGCTGCAGACTCAAAACACGAGGATGAGTGCTGGGTCTTCCTGCGGGGCTTCTATCTCAATCCTCGCACCTATACCATGAGCGTTATCCAAGGCAGTCTCGAACAATCCATTCAGAGAGAGCTCCATCAGCGTGAAGAGGAAGGAAATGCGGCTTACTGGCCGCATGCCGAGGCGGATATGCGCCTCTTTGCCGATGCCTTTACCGGCGCGACCGTGCTTTACCGACACGATGACGCGGTATGGGAAATCGTGCAGGCCGAGGCCAACCGCTACTTTGCCGGTCAAATCAGTGCCGAGGAGTGCGCGAAGGCCATCCAGAGCAGAGCAAGCATCTACCTCTCTGAGCAGTGCGGATAAAGAGCAAATATGAAGCAAGCAGAGTCTACTTTTGCGCAGGCTCTGCTTTTTGCGCTATTGTTGTTCCCAAGGCTCTAAAGAATGTAGTTATCGTTACAGAAAAACCGGTAGAATACAACAGGAACTGTCAATAGATTTGGCCAGTGAGTCCCGAGAAGGATTCACTGGCCAGACGGTTTGGAGATGTGTTTCAGAACATGGCGACAGGGGAGTGGCTGGTAGAAGTAAACGGTGTGACATTTGAAGGCGGAGAGGGAGGGGGATTGCCATGCGAAGGAGCCTCGGACTCATGCATTCTGGCAGCATACCAGGCTGAAAGCCACGCAGTATAATGAACCCTGGTCGTCAGAAGCAACTGTCCAAGGCTAGAGAGCGTCATACTGACCACCACATGGTTTTCCGGGTTCTTGCCAAACTTCGGAACGATCAGGCCGGTGGCGTTTTCTTCTCCCGGACCGCTGTTGGCTACGAAAAGGAGAGAGTCGGTTTTGCTTCCCGGCAGGAGCTGCGCGGTTCGGGACAGACTCTTTCCATCGGCTCGAGGCTTTCCAAAGCGGGCCAGCTTCTTCGCCGAAGTGCCGCCGAGCCATTCCCGGATGGGGGAACGGTCGCCGGATTTGAGGCTCTGCTGGAGTAACCATCGCAGTTCGCAGGAGTCCAGCATGCGGCAGAGCTCCAGCCAGTCCGGCATATCGATATAGATCTGGATGCTGTCGGTCATGCGCTGCCCGGTGGGACGCCGCTTGTCATAGCTGCAGAAGGTCAGATGCGCTTTGCCAATGGAAAAAGCGTCTGAGAGACTTTCCACAAAGCAGTTCCTGGCGTCGATCCGAATGATCTGATACTGATTCCGATCATCATTCATGACGCATTCTCCGGGAGTCCGTTCAGCTTATGAACCAGCTCGAGAACATCCTTTGCATTACGCTCAAACTGCGGCAGAAACTCGTGGGAAGGATCATAGTCCAGATACAGGTGGATATAGACCGCGGTCCAAAGGTCATTCATCACATGCTCAGGGATCTTCTTTTCTTCTTTTCGGATAAACGAGGACAGCTCGGCAATACAGCCGTGCCACTTCAAAAAGAATTCATCCTCCAGCGGAATGTGAAATGCGTTGAGCCAATCCCTGACCGTATGCGTCTCGGATTGGTCGCCGCAGGTAATGGGATTGAGGATATACTGGATCTGGCTGCTCAGTACACCGTCCTGATTATACGAGTCCTTGTCGATCGTGACTGCGCGGCCGACAGGGAACATGGCGCAGACGGCCGGTTTGGCCTGGTGGATCGAGCATTTGCGATCTTTCAGCAGCGGGCAGCGTTTGATACTGCCGATGGGCTTGAGCCGTACGATGGGGATGCGGGAATCCTGCCCAATGTAGCACTCGCAGTACGCGTTTACGAAAGCCGGGGGAAGCATGTTCATTGCCTTCGAGGCGTTGCACAGGTCTCGGGGCGTGAGCAGGATGTCTTCGCGATTGATGCAGCATTTGCCGCATTCCGTGCAGTGAAACCGGAAACTGCCATCGAGGCTGATCTTCCAGGAGTCGTAGTTGTCGACTATTTCTTTCAGTCTGGGATCCATAGAATTACCTCCTATAGAATGTGTCTGAGAGGCGCTAATTTGCAGCGCCTCTCTTTCGTGTTGTGGGATATATCCTTGTCATGGTGTTGGTGCATGAGCAGCGTTTCGGTCAAAGGAGATCACCTTGAAGCCGATCGTGTCGCAGTAATAGAAGACGCTTGAGCCGTCGGGGTGCTCGAATTCGATCACATCGGAGACGGACAGGGAGCGGGCTGTATAGTCGGAAGGGTGATGAAGATTGAGAAGCGCGTAAAGCGCCTCCGGATCTTCTGCACCAACCTCCAGACTGTACACGCGTGCGTAACGCACCGAAGGGATCTGCCCGCAGCATTCTTTCAGCACATACTCATACGGCGCAAAACAGAGCCGTATATTCTCGGGCGTGAGATCCATCTGGTAGATGTGTGCCCTCATGCGGCGTCCACCTGATTCTTTCTATTATCTATAATGATTCCTCCTTTTTTGAGAGCAGCTTCAAGGATCGATTCCTTCCGGATCGTGTTCATGCCCCATAAAAAGGTTATAGGCGTCGGTCTCCATGAGCTGCATCAGATAGGGAAGCTCGCAGCCCCGTTCATCGGGAAAGCGGTTTTCCTTGTCCGGGATAATGACGCGCAGCACTTTGCGGCCGCATTCCTCATATTCCTGCAGCTTGACCGCGCAATCCTCATAGATCCCGGTCACAAACTGACCGTCGTGAAAGCGAGAACCGTTTTGTACCGCAAGACCGAAGGAATTCAAAATGCGGCAGATCTCACTGGGACCAGCGTCCAGAACCATCTGAAAGTCCGGGTGATGGTATTTCTCCATGCCGTGGGTATGGGCGTTGCAAAAGTTGGGGATAAAACCGGTCTCTACTTTTCCACATTTTGCGCAGACAGCGCCGTTGGCGACATAGTGGATGACCCAGTCAATCTTGTTTTCCATTCTGATCTCCTTCAGGATAGATAAGTTTGTTCGGATCGACGCCGATGAGATAGAGCGCCTCCGGCTGAATCAGCTGCGCTTCCCAGTCGGTGCACAGGATCTCAGATAAAAGCAGGTTGGCAAGCCCCATATCAATGCAGACTGTGCTGAGATCTTCCGAAGGGATCGTCGATACACAGACTTCCTTGGATGCTTTCACATGCGCCAGCAGGAGGCAGAGATCCGCCAGGCTGAAGCGATCGTTGAGACAACGGACAGACCAGTAATCGTAATCATCCACAGTTGCCTGAAAAACGATCTGTCGCTCCAACAGCGATGACACGAGCGTGCTGAGCCAGTCTGCAACAGGCTGCCAGTCAAGCTTCAGCGTTGGGAGCAGGGGAGGGCTGTTCATGTTCATTCCTTTCTGCCGCATAGGGCTCGTAATATACCGGATCATCCAGATCGCTCCGATAGACAGAAACACAGAGCTGATGCCCATCCGGCTTGTTGGGATTGAACTCCGCAAAGCAGACGAGAGCGGGATCTTCACTTGGTCGGATCGCATAGATGTTGATACCCGGGTATTTGTCCGCCTCAAAACCGACGGCACGCAGCAGCGTTCCGTCTGGGAGCAGGATCTCAAAATTGGGCTCATGCTCCTCCGGGACAGTTTTCTCGATCGGAGCAGAGAGCATGAAACGCTTCTTGCGGTTCCCAGACTGGTAAAACCGCGTACGTGCTCTTTCAAGCTCGGTCTGGAGCGCCGTAAAGATCTGCGCGACCTGATCCGGCCTGTATTCATAGATCATCGGATTGGAAAGATTGCCGATCAGACGGATCATGGCGATCAGCTTATTGACGCGTGCATTGGCGAGTCTCCGAAAGCGCTCGGACTTGGACTCCTTCATGCCGTGCCTCCCATTTCCTGCAGGTGCAGCAGATAGTGCGTGTTCAGCGTCTCAAAGGCGATCTCGGTCTGTGTGCGGGAATCGATGGCGAGAACGCGGCTTGTGACCCGTACGCCGTCGGATTCCGTGATGTACGCAGACTTTCCGACGCAGAGCGGGTATACCGGGTGACCGATGATCTCAAGGGATTTCTTGGTTGTGTCCATTTGTGTCTCCTTTCAGTGTCTCGGGGCGGTATTTCCGGTTGAAGTCCGAATAGCCGGCCCATTTGGGGTTTTCGAAGATGCGGGAGGAATGCAGCTCCAGCGCATACTGCTCAATCTCAGACTTCGTATGGAACCATGGGCAGTTGTCCGCTGCCCACGCAATCAGACCCTGCAGCAGTGCCTCCTCGCCGGATCGGTGGATCAGATCACGGATCAGCGTTTCCCAGACGGAGGCTTCCAGATCCCCCAGTCTGGTCATTACGCCGTTCAGATAGCCCATGACCCGGTTGCGGCCGCTGCCGGATTCCGTATAGGCCTGACCGGTCGAAAGACGGTGCTCCAGATCTGAAAAGCTCAGATCGGCGATGCGGCAGCGCTTTCCGCTGATGATCAGTACGGTGCCGTTTTCCGCAATCGTCGTGGATTCAAGCAATCTGCAGCGCCTCGCTTTTCTCAGGGAAGATCTGCCGGAACAGCTTCATGTATCGGCGATAGCCGGCTTCGTTCAGCGGCGCTCGCTGGGAAGCCTCCGACCAGCAGATCAGCTCTTCTTCCGGAAGCAGGTAGGGATCGGAAATGAATCTGACGCCATCATAATGCGGCGCGTGAGGCTTGAGGATCTTCTCCGTTTCCGTTTTGCTGTTTGCCGAGAGGATCAGCGCAGCTTTCCGCTCTGCGATGCCGCACAGGAGTTTCTGCGTATAGCCGCGGTCGCTGTAATGCGAGAGTGTGGCCTGAAGCTTCTGCAGCGCGTCAAATCGCAGCGCAAAGAGCGTGTCGCTGATGCCTTCCGCGCAGAAGAGCTCTGCGTAGAAGGGGAGGAGTGCGACCATGTAATTCGATTCAGTCTTCGTGTTCGTCATTTGGATTCAGTCCTTTCATTTGAAGATATCTATATCCGCGGAGAGCACCGCTCCCCGATAAAAAAGATGGGGAGCCGTACAGCTCCGATCTATATAAAAAAGCGCCCAAAGAGCCTTTTGGACTCTCTGGGCGCGATGTGACCGACAGACGGTCAATACTCAATTGTACCTCGGCGTGAGGACGCGATAGCGCATAGCGTGCGCGGGTGTTTTGGCAAGCTGAGGGTGTTTCTCACGGTTGCAGGAAGCACAGCGCGGCTGATACTCGTAGCTGTGATCGATATGGCTGCCGGAGAGATAATCGTGGAGGCGCTCAACAGACTGGCTGATATCCTCGTAGCTTCTTCCCTCGGCGAGCATGGTGGCATAGATGGAGTCATAAATTCCGCTCATTTTTCTGTATCTCCTTTTTCGGTGTATTATTCTTTGCGGAGGATAGGATTTATCTACAGGGAAAGCCACAGCCTCCCCGGAAAAAGGTAAGGGGAGCCGTTGAGCTCCGTATATATGAAAAAAGCGCCCAAAGAGCCGTAGCTCTCTGGGCGCGATATGACCGGATGGTCGAGATGGATGATCAGGAGGGGAGTGGTAACCCCTGCTTTTCAGATGCTGTGCCTCTATCTGATCAGAGGCAGAAGAAACAAAAAGTGCCTGAAGAAAGCTTCAGACACTTTGAAACACGAAACTGAAATCACGATTGGTGATTGGGATACTGACAGGGCCAGTGTAACACAGGAATGGCAGTTTGGCAAATTTGAGCTTTTCATAGGTCGTTTGAGAAGAATAGATACCCCTGTATTTCACTCTGCTATGGAAAACCTGGGTATTCTTATAAAGCTATCTGCTCTTATCGGCAAAAAAATTTCTAAAACGCAATGTCCTGTTTACTTCTTGCCGATAATGGTATATACTTTACTTGAGGTGATTTGCGTGAATATGATTTCTGTTGCCGAGTGTGCGGCAAAGTGGGGCGTGGCGGAGCGCACTGTGCGGAATTACTGTGCCCACGACCGTATTCCCGGCGCAGTCCTCAAGGGAAAAACCTGGTGGATCCCCGAGGATGCCGAGCGGCCGGAGCGGATCAACAAGCGCGAGACCCTGCCGAAGACGCTGCTGGAGCGGCTGCAGGCGGAACGGAAAATGCAGCTGCGCGGTGGAATCTATCACAAGCTGCAGGTCGACATGACATACAACTCCAATCACATCGAAGGCAGCCGGCTCACGCATGACCAGACCCGTTATATCTTTGAGACGAACACCATCGGACTTGAGGGCGAGAGCGTCAATGTGGACGACGTGGTTGAAACCGCCAATCATTTCCGCTGCATCGATCTGATTATTGATAATGCCTCAAAGCCATTGACCGAAACGTTTATCAAGGAGCTGCACCGTACACTCAAAAGCGGCACAAGTGACAGCCGACAGCCATGGTTTGTCGTAGGCGGGTATAAAAAGGTACCGAATGAAGTGGGAGGGCAGGCTACGACCCTCCCCTCCCAGGTTTCCGCGGCCATGGCGAAGCTAATAAAAGGGTATAAAAACAGCCCTGAGCCGGATCTTGAGGATCTGCTTGACTTTCATGTTTGTTTCGAACGCATCCATCCCTTTCAGGACGGCAACGGGCGTGTAGGCAGGCTGATCCTGTTCAAGGAGTGCCTCCGTCTCGGGATCGTGCCCTTCATCATCGACGACCGACATAAGATGTTCTATTATCGCGGACTGAAAGAGTGGGACAAAATGCCCGGTTATCTGCGCGACACCTGCCTGTTGATGCAGGATGACTTCAAGGCGGTCCTGGACTACTTTGGGATCGATTATGAAGCGTAATTCGGAGATGTTATATGGACGATCTGATGGCCAGAACCATGGTAGAAAAGTTGCGCATTTGAAACGCTCGCCATACTGCGATGGTGTCTTCTCATGTTTTGAAATCCTTTCAAAACAAAAACGCCCGGTGGTTTACTGGTATCCTTACCAGTAAGCCACCGGGCGTTATCAATGCAGAACCTTTGCGATTATATCCTTCTCCGCTACAAAAGGGGAGGGCCAGAAGCGGGAATCGTAGGAGTTGTCTGCGTTGTCTCCCAAGACATAGTAATGATCGTCGGGAACAATATGGTCTTCATCGTGAATGGAAACTGTATCGCCGCCGGCCGCGGCAACACGCTTCACCAGCAGTTTTCTATCGTGGATAAAAACGATAATATCTCCGATCTGAATGTCTTTGTACAGACGAATGCCGAGGATCACACTGCCCTGCTTGAGCGTGGGCTCCATGGATTCGCTGGGTACGTACCCGACAAAAAGCACAGAGCGAAAGATCCCCAGCGTGACAGCAACACAGAGCAGAGGGATCAGGAACTTCATATATCTCTTCAATAGAGTTCCACCTCCCATAAGGCACGAAAATCTGGCTGAGACCGGAGATAGCCGCGGGCTTTGGAAGCAAGCGCCCGGACGGAATTTGCCGGAAGACCGAGAACTTGCCCGGCGTCCGAGCTTGAATAGCCGGCCTCCATCAGGAGGACCGCGCGGATCCCTTTCCTGATTCCGTTCGGAGCGTTATCAAAAGCGTGTCCCAGCGCAGACTGCACATCCAGGCGATCGATTGAGCCGGAGGCTTCCTCCGTGTGCAATGGGCAGGGGAGTTCCTCATCCGTCAGGATCTCATGGTCCTGGCGCCTGTTGCCGGATATCAGAGCATCGCAGATCTCGTTCCAGATCAGCCGATAAGCGTAGGTGGAAAAGCAGCCGTTTCCGCGATCCGTCGCCGCGGCCTTGCACAGCCCGATACAACCGATCTGATATAAGTCCTCATAGGTGAAGATCCCGTTCCGGTCGAGCCCATGGACTTTATCCTTGATCACCTTGCCCACGAGGCCCATATTCTCTTCCACTTTTTTCTGCTGTTCTTGATCAAGTTTCAATCTGACTCACCTCCAATTCCGGTAAAGCGACATAGGGAATAGCCTGCTGATCCAGCAGCCTCCGACTCTCCTCGATGATGATCCTGCAGTTATATTCGCCCATGCATGCGATATGGGCGCGGCTTTGCGGCGTGCAGGTGATCTGAGCAAGCCACAGATACGCTTCCTGCTTGCTCATCAATCCGGAGAGGTAAATCTGATCGAAATAGTGATGAGCCTGCCGCCGGAGCGTTCGCAGAGGCTGATTGGCGAGCTCCCCCACGGGGATCCTGGTGCCGGCGTGGACACGCACGTAGGAGTCGCACGCCGGATACCGCGAGCAGACATAGAGCATGGTGTGCTTCGGATTGTCCCGGTAGATCCCGTCAGCCGACCGATAAATAACCGAGCTGCCGCAGTAGGGACAGCGCAGCTTGCTGTAGTTGATTCCCTTTCTTTTCTTGCTTTGTCTATTCATAAAACCTCCGTTTGCAGAAATGAAAAAGCCGGAAGGCTGCCAAATTGCAAACAGAGCCAGGACCGGGAATGATCAGATCCCAGTCCGTGACTCTGTAAGCGATATGGCAGCCTTCCGGCTGTATCAATCAGGCGCTTGCGTCATTGTGGACGTCATGATGCGTCCGTAACGATTCCTTCTCCCGCCTGGAGAAGTCTGACTCCGGGAGCTCTTCCGAAGTATCGAGAGCCTGGACGCAAGCTCCTTACAGGCTCATAATACCGCGAAAAGGGAAAATAGTCAACGAATTTGATGAGATTAAAAACAAAATCGGCGGTTTCCACAGAAAAAAGTTCCCATCTCAGTCTGAGGAAGCCTTATTCGTCATAATCGTCAAAATCCTCATCTTCGTCATCTTCGCGGTTGACAGCGGCAAGCTTCAACCCGACGAGGACCGTGACGCAGATCAGGATGCCGACGCCGAAAAAGATCACATGCTTCACGGGAATGCCGGCCACGGTTTTGACCGGATGGGGCGTCTCCTGAATAGAGGCAGGCGTTTCTTCGGCCGGGGCTTCCATGACTTCAGGTGTTGCGGGATCCGTTTCCTTAATGTCGCTCTCAGCTGCTTCCGGCGTCGTTTCGGGGAACTCCACGGTTGCAAGCTCACCGAAGTTTTCCGGCTCCACCATGGGAATCGCGTTGGAAAGTCCCATGCAGGAGAGAATGTAGCTGCTGCTTCCGCCGATCTCCAGACGGAGGACGCCGTCCTCACCGACTGGGATGGGATCGGGATAGAGCCCGCTGTCAGTCCGGAGCTGGAACTCCACGCCGGCCCAGGCGGTGCCAAGCTGGATCTCCAGCCGCTCCGGCTGCAGGACCTGGATCTCTGTTCCGTCCGTGTCGGCATGAGCCATGGGAGGGGAGAGGAAGGTCAAGGCAAAGAGAAGTGTAAAAGCAAAGAGAATACGCTGCAGAGTTTTCGTTTTCATAGGAACCTCTTAAAACGTTATAATTGGAATTAGCAAAATAAACATTGCTATTTACTCAAAATAATGCTAAACTAATGCCGTGAAGGGAGGTGGCAGCAATGCCCAGTATTCGTCCGATCTCAGATTTGAGAAACAGCGCCAACGAGATCTCGGATTTTTGCCGCCAGACAAGAGAGCCCGTGTTTATTACAAGAAACGGAACAGGCGATATGGTTGTTATGAACCTAGAGGAGTATGAGCGGCAGATGGCCTTGATCGATCTTTACGGAAAGCTTGCCGTTGCAGAACAGCAAATTGCTGACGGAGCCGAGGGGAAGGACTTTTCTTCCGTAGCCAAACAGATGCGGGAGCGGATTCATGGCAGCATATAAAGTGAAAATCTTTCCTGCTGCCGAGCAGGATCTTGAGGAACTGGTGGAGTATCTGAACACGCTTTCCCACGAAGCGGCGATCCGCTATTTTGATAAGCTCACGGAAGAAATCTCCAGCCTTTCTGAGATGCCTCAACGCTGCCCGCGCCCGAGGGATTTGGCCTTGGCTGCGAAGGGTTACCGCTATTTGATCGTTGGAAACTATCTCGTTTTCTATGTCGTTGAGGGGGACACCGTGCAGATTCGCAGGATCCTGTATGGCCGCAGAGATTACAAACAGCTATTATGAGACCGAAGCGGCGCTCACATCGGTGGGCGCCGTTTCGTCTGCCCGCTCACAGAAAACAAGATAGCGATATTTGCCGCCGGAGCCATAGGGATGGCAGGTGAGCAGCGTGACCATGTCCCGATCTCACTGGATCAGGATCGCCTCAATATCATTCGGGTTGATGATCTTGATCTCCGTGACCTTGTAGGTGAGCGTCTCCCAGATGTTTGTTATGGTTACCTCGTCACCGAGCTCCAGCAGCTCAATGTCCAGAAAATACTTGTACCCGTTCCAGGAGCGGTGCCCGGCAATAACGGCGTTGGTGCTGCTGCCGCCGATGGGGATGCTGGTCTGCGCCAGAACTGCCGCGCCGTTGGACATGTTTTCATCGCTGGCCCCAAGGTACAGCGGCATCTCCAGTTCCATCTTCGGGATTTTGATGACGCCGAAAACCTGGTCCTCGAGCCCGTAGGCTGTCAGATCGAAGCCTGACGCCTGATAGGCCTCTCTGCCGTTCAGACTGACCTGCCGTGTGGCGTACAGCTGCCGGTTATATTCCCGCATCGCCAGGAACAGATCCTCGTGGGGAATGGGGATGTGCTGCTCCTCGGCCTCCTTTTGTATGACTTCCGCCTCCTCATAGAAGGTCTGGGAGTCTTTTTTCATCTGCTGGGTTTTCTGCACGCTGTATACCAGAGGCTTCATGGCCATATAGGCGCTGAGACCGGCGGCGATGATCAGCAGAAACAGAAGAAAGAGTTTAACGCGCTTCATGCTTTCCTCGCTTTCTCCGCCATGGCCAGCGGATCGGGGCATAATGCCTGGCGCGATGTCTGCGTCTCCGTTTAGGCTTATGGCAGCGTTTATACAGGAGAAGACTACCGCCAATGCCGGAAACGGCGAGAAGGCCGTAGAGCAGGCCGCGCAGATAGGCGTCTGTCCAGGTGGAAGGGACAGCCTCCGGGACGTCTGTGTATTCCGCACTCTCTACCAATTCAGTCGCGGCGGAATATTCCACCCGCTCGCCGCGGATGAGCAGGCGGTGGGTATTGACTCCGAAGGGGGTGCAGGTGATGAGTGTACAGTAGTCGTGCTGCCCTTCGATCATGAGATGTGACGTGTCCTCCGGCAGCACCGTATACATGTCCTGCACCATGTAGGCCAGAGTCTCGTTCAGAACATGGAGAAAAAAGATATCGCCCTTTTCGAGCTGATCCAGATCGGAGAACATCTTCTCTCTGGCCATGCCCGAATGCCCGGTGAGGATACAGTGGGTGGCGCTGCCGCCGACTGGCAGAGAGGAGCCCAGCAGATGCCCGATGCCCCGGCCCAGTGAATCCTCACCGGTCCCGTGGTAGATCGGAAGATTGACGGAAATCTTCGGGATCTCCACATAGCCCATCAGACCGTCGCCGCGGATGTTGAGCAGTGTGTCATAGCTCTCGGATGCCCGAATGAGCGCCTCCTTGGAGAAGGCCTTGTCCGTGACGTTTACCAGTGTGGTGTTGTATTCGTGCGCCGCTTCTCTGGCTGCGATCAGCTCGGATCCATCCAGCTGCTGGATCGCCTCGGTATACTGAGTCTCAATGAGGCTCTTGGTTTTTTCGGCATATCGGTTGCTCAAGAGCGGATAGAGGGTCACGCCGGCGGCGATGAGCACAGCGAGGGCGCACAGGATGATTTTGACTGTTCGAGTCATGCGATCCTCCAAAGGCCTGCGGGGAGGCAGGAAAGCCTCCCCGCAGGGGATAAGTTAGTCTTTGACGGCCTTCTTTTTCGTGAGAAGCACGATGCCGAGAATGGCGAGCGCCAGTCCGCTGAGGCCGAAGACCGGGAACATCCAGGTCCCGGCCGCGCCGGTCTGGGGCAGATCAAAGCCGCGGGTGTTGACGATCGTGAAGGGCACAAAGGCGTGGTCGGATTCGCCGTCCTTGGTCATGGTGACCTTGTTTTCATCGACCGTGG
>JAEEGL010796521.1_pt1 | contig 12752 bp, 10 predicted proteins | sample 9134231 | NCBI WGS metagenome assembly JAEEGL01 (sample SAMN16246548, study PRJNA631951) | gut metagenome | biome: gut microbiome; feature: rumen; material: fiber-attached | host: Bos | place: Iran: Karaj | collected 2018-10 | reverse complement strand
TTCTTCTTTTTCTATTATTACTCCTCCTCCTATCATTTCAATATTTCCATCTTCATTCATTTCATCAATCATTACTCCTCCACCTTCCATTAATATTATTTCATCTTCAGGTTCTATTATTTCTCCTCCGCCTATCATTAAAATATTTTCTTCTTTTTTTTTTTCTTTTTTCTTTTTTGGCTTCTCTCTGTTTTGTTTATCTAGTTTATTTTTATTAATTGTTTTTTTGACATTTTTCACTTTTTCTTTTTCTTTTCCTTTTCCTTTTTCTTTTTCTTTTTCTTTTCTTTCTTCTTTTTTCTTCTTATATTCACTCATACTAACTTCTGTATCTTTAATAGTTGAATAATCAGTATCATATCTATTATTCATTTTTTTCTTTGGACAAGAAATAATTTCAGGTTCAAAACTTTTATTCCATTCATTCCCTTCTGAAATACAATTAACATAATCATCAATATCTCTTTCAGCTTCAATTAATCCTATATTACATAAAGAAAGTCTAACTTTATCTTCATCAGAAATATTTTCAGCTTTAATTAATGATTTCTTATAAAAATCTTTTGAAACATCAATATTTCCTAAATAATTAAAGACATAACCATTTAACAATTGCATTTCTAATTCCATATCTTTATGATTTAAAATTTTATTCTTAGTGAAAAATTCATTTGAAAAATTAATAAATTCATTTAAATTTCCAATAAACAAATGAGAAATTGATAATTGAGCTAAAGTCAAAGTATAAGATTCTAAATCATTTTCTTCTTCAGCTAATTTTAAAGCAGTTTCAAAATTTATAATAGATAATTTAAAGTCTTCTAAAATTCTATAACATATACCACAATTATAATAAGCAACAAATCCATTTAAATTATGAGTAGAAATATCTTTATGTTTTTCATTGTAATATAAACTTTGTTTAAAATCAAACATATTACTAAATAACACTGCAATTCTATTTAAACTTAATTCAGTACCATAAATATCTTGAAGTAATTTAGCAGAGAGGAAAAATTTTTTATAAAAAATTAAAGCTTGATCAAATTTTTTTTCTTTTTCATTTAAGCATCCTAAATAAAAAGCCATATGTGATTCTTTAGTAATATCACCAGCTTTAATTCCTCCTTTAGCTCTAGTTAATAAGTCTTTAATACTAGTATTCATGTTTTCAATATCTAAAGAAGGAATTGAAGGAGCCCATCCTCTATTATCCATTAATGGAGATGATGATACTGCATTTATTCCTTCTGGAGGACGAATTTGTATTAATTGATTAAAATAATTTTTTTTACTTTCATTTGATGATATTTTTGTTAATATAAATTTCTTATGTAATAAATTATTTAATAATGATGTTTCTATTTCTTTCTTTTTTATCATCTTTTTTTCTTTTTCTTCTTCTTCTTTTATTATTATTGATGATATATTTGTTTGTAATAATGATGAATTTTTATATTGTACATTTTTTTTCTTATCTCTCATTTTTTTTTCAAATATACTCTTCTCTTCATTATCTAATAAAGATAAAGATGAATAATCTACTTTTGGACCATTTAAATTTACATTCATTCCAACAACTTTTCCTTCTATTGTTATTTTATTAGAAATATATTTTTTATTTCTTGTTGATGGAATTGTAACTGAATTAGAAAAATTTTTTTGATTTCTCTTATCTATTATTTCTTTTATTTTATTCTCTTTTGGTTTAATGAAAATATCATAAAAAATAGCTTTTTCATCATGGTTTTTTTTCTTCTTTAATTTTATTTTTGAAGTTTCTTCATTTTCATCTTTTGTTGAACTTTCATACATTTGACGAAATTTCTTATCTACTGATTCTACTGTTAACGGTTCTTTTAAAAAATTTTTTGTAATTGATTTTAAGGATACTTCATTATCTCTTAAATTATCTTTTGAGTCTTCATCTATTTTTAAATCACGAGATATTGAAATTGTATCTTTTAATCTTTTTGACATTTTTTTTTAGTTTTTATTTTAGTTTTTTTGTTAAAATTAATGTAAATTATTATATACTCAATTCTTGAAATAAAAGTAATTGATAAATATAAATAATAATAATTATATTTTAATTTAAAGTTACTTTGTATTAATGATATTATCTTTAAATTTTTATTAATCTTTTTTTTTTATTATTTTTAAGTTTTTTTTATTAAATATTAAAGAGGTTTTTAAATTAAATAAATAAACATTATATTTTAAGTTTATTTGATGAAACAATTAAAAGGATTTTCTAAGGTTAATATCTTTTATTGAATATCAATTTAAATATTCAATTTCAGAATGAAGTAATTGTAATAATTTTGAATCTTCAACATTAACATCATCATTATACATAATTGTATTAAAAGAATTATATAATTCATTTATTTCTCTTTTACCAATTTTTTTTGTAACAATTTCTTTTTCATTAAAATTTTGACAAATTCCAATTTTTTCTTTACTACTCGTATTAAATGGAGGAAAACTTAAGTAATCAAAAATTATTAATTGATCTTTATTTAAGAAATAATATTTCAATAAATCTATTTGATTCATTCTTTGAATATAATTAAAAATTTCTAAAAAATAATTTATTGTATTTTCTGCTTTTATTAATAATTCATATTTCCTTTTATTATAAATACTTCCCCAAAAACATAATTTTACAAAAATTGTAGAAAGAATATTCATTGAAGCAAAATCTTCTTCAGCTTTTTTAATTTTATTTAAATTTTTATTTTCTTCATTTGATTTTAAACTGTTTTTTTGAAATGGACTATTCCTAAATAATGAGTTATCAAATACTTTAATTGAATTTATTTTTTCTCTTTCAGAATTACTTTTATCTTCGAATATTTTTTTATTTCTAACTAAACAATGATGATTATTTATTAAAGATTCTTTCTTTATTTGGTAATTACTATTAATATTAAGTAATTTTTTAACTTTTTCATTCATTTTTACTCTTTTAAAAACACTTAAAAAATATTCAACTTCAAAATTTTTACTTCCTTTTATTTTTAACATATTTTTAACTAATTTATGAGCAATTGCTTGTCTTTCTATAATAGATAGAATAAATGTAAGAATTAGAAAAATTTCTTCTAAAATTCCAGTTACTTCTGCAATAAAAACAGATAATTTTTGATACTTTCTTACAAAAATAAGAATTTTAGAACTTGCTTGAATTATAAATTTACCTAATAATCTTTGATTAACTCTGAAATTAAAAAATTCAAAATTATCATTAACTTTATCTAAACACATTCCATTAATTGTTTTTTCATTAGAAAACATAAGAGCATCATCATTTGTAAATTCAATTTTTGAAAACAATATATTACTTTGTTTATAAAAATTAAAATCTAATAATTTTGTAATATAATTAAGATGTAAAGATACTGGTTTTTTTCTTTTTGTATAATCTATTGTTGACTCAGAAAAATAAAAAATAACTTCTAATGGATTATTGTCTATTAAATTTTGAAATTCATTTATATTATTCATACCATAATCACTTAATTCAATATTTATTTCTAAATATTTATAAATATCATTAGTAAATAAGCCTTTGAGATTAAATTCTATATTATTATTCATATCAGGGCAAAAATAATTATTTAATTCAATTTTGTCAAAAGTTTTATTTAATAAATTATAAAAATCCATTTTTGAACATTTTCTAACTTCAATTGGAAATTCTTTTTTTATACTTTGACTTTTTATTTCTATTAAAGTTATTGAATATTTTAAATAATTATGAAAAGTATCTGTTATTAATTCTCCATTTTTTTGAAAATGAATTCCAAAAGCAAATCCAAAATTTACATCTCTTAAATTTATCACTGGATCAGATTCAATTATTTTATTTGAAAAAATAAAATCTAGATTTTCCCATTTGACAAAAGGAATTGCTTCATAAATTAAATATATTATAACAAAAATCATTATTATTATAGAACACAATCCTCCAACTATGGATTTATATTCTATTTCATTGTTTATTCTAAATGTGACATATGTTGCAAATAAATCACAGGATTTAATTGTTTTTTTTAAATTTTTACAAAAGTTATCCATTTTTTGCCACTTAATAGTTTCTATATATTTTATTATAAAATATTTACAATTAAATGATTGAAAATAAATCGATATAAATGTAATACAAAAAATATAATTTAAAATTTATTTACTATACTGAATTATATAAAGATGAGAAATTAATGAACAAAATTAAGAGAATTTAAAGGAGTTTCTAAGATTATTCTTACAAAAGGATTGATATAATATCTGTGATTCTCTTTCTTATTCAATTCTAACTATTACTTCTTCTTGCTTATTTAAACTTCTTTTGAACATTATCTATGTTATTTTTTCTATTAATTAACTTTCCATAATAAATATTTGTGTTTATTATATATAAATTTTTATTTTCTTGAGTAATAATTTTTTAATTCATCTTTTAATTTTTTAATATATTTTTATCTTATTTTTCCTAAATTTTTTTCTGAATTTTAAAGTCATCTATCATAAAAAAATAATAATATAATTTTTATTTTTAAAAAAATAACATTCACTTTTATATTTTTAAAGATAATATAATTTATTCATACATAAGTAAGTTCTTTTTAAAAATTTTTATGTTATTAATTTTAAGGAGAATCTATTATCTCTTAAATATTTCTTTTGATTTTCCTTTTTTATAATATAATATTGAAACTATTATATATTTCATTATCCAAATAAAAGTAATTAATTAATTTATATTAATGAGAATTATATTTCAATTAATTAAAGTTCCTTGATATTGAATATATTTATCTTTAAATATTTATTAATCTTTTCTCTCATTATTTTATTATTCATGTTTTTTATATTCAATTTCTTCAAAAAAATTAATATTTAATTGGATTTATTTATTTCAATTTTTTATTCTTAAAATATAATGTATTTATGTATAATTTAATTTGTTTTAATTTAAAATTTGTTTTTTTTTAATTTTTGACTTAAAACAACTGTTAAATGAAAAAATAATTGAAAAATAATGGAAAAATAAAAAAAATTTATTTTAATCTTTACTAAAAAAAGTTTTTTCTCTTTTGGAATACAAAATATTTTAAAATATTTTATTAAATTTTAATAAGATATTTACAAGTTTATTCTTAAAATTTTACTCAACTACTAAACCAAATTTTATTTTCTAAAAAACTATTGTTTATTTATAAAGATAAAAATATTTCATTTATCTTTTTAATCTTCAAAAATATTCAATCCATTTTTTTCCAAAAATGAATTATTCTTATTATTAGAATGATAATTTTGTTCAATAGAAGAAATTTTAAAAAGAATTTTTTTATCTTTTTCATTATTATTATAATTTTGTCCATTAAATTTTTTTTCCTTTAAAGAATGTCCTTTTTGAAAAAAATAATAAACACAAAAATTTTTAGCAACAAATTCAAAAAGAATTCCATTTCTTTTTCCTTCTTCTTTTTTTAAATCTTCATAATCTCTTTTAAATCTATCACTACGAATATAATTATTATATAAGGAGTAAAAATCAGAATTTGCAATTTCTTTAAAAATTTCAATTTTTCCTTTTCTACATAAATTTTTATTGATAATATCTTCTAATGAAGGAAGTAAATTAAACTCATTATAAATTTCTATTATTTTCTTATGAAGAAAAGTTTTATTATATTCTATTGTTATATTAGTAATAAACTTTTGAGGTAATCTTTCTACTTTTAAATTTAAACATAATTTTATTGATTCAAATACTGCTTTAAAAAATTTTCCTTTACATTTTTTTAATAAACTATCTATGTTATTTTTTCTTACTAATTTTAATTGAAGTTTTTTCCTTATGAATGAAAATATTGTTTGAAAAGATTTTTTCTCTTCTTCAGGTATAATAAAATCTACATTTATTTCTATTTTTTCTATTAAAGAACTTTCCATAAATCAATTTTTGTGTTTATATATATATAAAATTTTTTATTATTCTTGAGTAATATTTTTAAATTCATTTTTAACAAAACTATTAATTTTTTTTCTTTTCTTTTAAACACATTTATATTTTTCCCAAATTTTATATATATCATTTGGAAATATACATTTATCTTCTTTTATTGGTTTTTTTGGATTTTTTTGTGTAATTTTTATTTTGGGAATGAATAGAAATATTTAGATTATGAAAATTATCTTTATAAAGACTTAATAATAATATTTTATTTTTATTTAAATTTAATATTTATCTTTTTTTTCTTCTTTATTGTTCTTGGTTAATTTAAGGTTGATTCATGAATTTTTTTTCGTTGAATAATTTATTAAAATTAAGTATTGTATAATAAAATAAATAATAATTAAAAAAATTTTTATTTTTTAATTATTCAATAATATTTTTATTATATATAATTTTATTATTTATGTAATAATTTAATATAGTTTTTTTTTAAAGATAACATAAATATAAAATTCATATCTTTTATAATAATAAAAAATTTTTTCTAATTTTTATATAATAAAATCTTTATTTGAATATTCAATATTCACACATTTAAACAAATAAATAAAAAATAATAATAAAAATTATTTATAATTGTCCATTAACCAAATTATAAATAATCTTTTTCCCAAATTTAGTTTTATCATTTTAAAAAAAAATAAAAAAATTATATAAAAAAATTTAAAAAAAAATAAAACAATAAATTATAAAAGAAGAAAAAAAATGAGGTTTCTTTTGAAAAATGAATGGGAAATAGATTTATTTCAAAGAGACAGTAAAAAAAAAAATAACTTTTTATAGAAATTCCGGAATCAAAGGCAAAAAATTTTACAGAAAGAATATATGATTTAATAGGAACAATAGTATTAGATGAAGGATTAGATCATGAAATATATGGAATAGCAATGACATTATATCATTATTACACATATTTTAAATCATTAAGAGACATTTCTCCTTTAGAATTAAGTGTAGCTTGTATTTATTTAGCAAAAAAAATTCAATTTGAACATATTTCATTAGATGAAATATTAATAATATATAACAAACAAAAAAAAAAAATGAAAGAGGGTTTTAAAAATGAAACTCCTGATTTTATTAAATATGAAATTGATTTTTATTATTATTTAGGTTATGATTTAGATATTGAAACTCCTTATCATTGGTTTGCAAGGTTAATTAATAGTAAAGAAGGAAAAATTTTTGCTTATGATGATATTAGAAATTTCTTATATAATTTAATTAATGATACTTATAGAAAACCTCTTTGCTTGTATTTTCATCCTAAAATTATTATGTTATCTTCTTTAATATTTACTATTAAATTTTTGGATAAAAATATAACTTGCGAAGATAAATTAACTCAAGATGAAATTCCTTTAGTTGCAGAATGTATGGAAAAAATTTATGAAATTTTTAGCTCTGAAATTAAAGAATAATTAAATTTTTTTCAGTATATTGATTGTTTTTTTATTATAATTCAATATTTATTTATTAAGTAAGTATTTAATTAGAAATTCACTTTTTTGAAAATCAACTATAATATAAAAGAACACAACAATAAAAAAGTTAAAAAATAAATAAAAAAAATTAAATAAATAATAGAAAGAAAATATATTTTTTTTATTTCTGAAATTTTTTATCTTCTTCTTCTTTTTTTTTTCTTTCAGCTTCTTCCCTAAGTAAATTTTTATAAACTTCCTTTCTTTTTTCATTAGATAATTTAAGCATACTTTTGTCCTGAATTCTACTAATATCTTTATTAAATTGTGCCATTTTTTTATACATCTCCATATCAGCTAAAATAACATTTTCTCTTGCGTTATTTCTTAATAATTCAAAAGCAGTATCTTTATTAAGTGCTTTATTAATAACATATTCTCTATGATAATCTAATACTCCTTCTAAGTCTTCATTGAATTCTTCTTTACTTTCAATTAAATTATCTTTCACTCTTTCAAATTTTTCTTTTTGAGTTTGAGCAAAACTTTGTATTTCTTCTTTTTTTCTTAATTCTAATTCTTCTTTTCTTTTCGATATTTCATTTAATTTCTTCTGAAATTTCTTTATCTTCTTTAAATATATTTTTTCTTGTTCATCTCTCATTTCTCTTATTTGTTCTAAATGTTTTTCATGATTATCTTTTTTTCTTTTTATTTGATTTTGTCTATTTCTTCTACTCCAATATGCTTGAGTATATTTTTCAAAATATTTATCATCTCTTTCTTTTATTAATTGTTCATATTTTTCATCTCTTATTTTTAAATTCTTTTCATGTTCCATATAACTTTTTTTTAATTTTTCATTATAATCATCATGTTTCATTTTTCTTTTCTCATTATAATTTTCCTCAAATTCCTTTAATTTATTTTCTGTTCTTTCTGCTTCTTTTAATCTTTTTTTTTCAAAACTTTCTAAAACAACATCATGTTTAATTAAAGCATTTTTTTCTCTTTCATCTCTTATTTTTTTAATTTTTAAAATTTCATTTCCTTTTGTAGCTAAAAATTCTTTATTTTTTAAAATTTTTTTTTCTCTTTCTCTTATTTCCTTTTTCACTTCATTTACTCTCTTATTTTCTCTATCAATAACTAATTCTTTCATATGTTCAACTGTTGGTTTATATCTTTTATTTAAAGCAACTAATGATTGAAATCTTTTTTTTTTCCCTTTGTCTATTGCATCGTGTAACTGATAATTATTTATTATTTTTTTGTAGTCGTATTCATTTGATCTTTCTAAAATTAATTTCGCCTCTTCCATATCTTCTAATTTCTATTTAATTTTTTAGCGTTAAATATAAAGTTTTATTAGAAACTTACTAAATAACGATTTGATGGTGTGTTTGTTGTTATATTACCTTCTGTTAACATTTTTATTTATTTTGAATTTTTTTTTTTTGAGATTTTTAGATGAAATTTATTATTTATTTATTTTTTTTTTTTGTTTTTTTAATCTTTAAAATAAATATTTGTTAATAGAAAAATATAATTCATAAAGTGGAAAATATAAATAAAATTATATAAAAAATTGAATGGTTAATATAAAAGATGATTTTTTACAATTTAATTCGCTGAATATATGGATTTATCATTCAAAGAATAAAAACGGAAATAAAAAAATTAAAATTAAAATCACTTTATATATTTATTTTGAAAAATAATAATAAATTTAATACTTTTAGAAACATATTTATATTTAAACAAATAAACAAATAATAATATTCTATGATAAATTATTTTTATATTATTAAAAACAAAAATAACAACATCAGAAATTAAAAAAAAAACATCATAATTATATTATTAAAATAAAAAAAAAAAAAAAACATTAACAATAAAAACAAATAATTTACCTTTCCAAAGAATCTTTAATATTTTGAGCATAAAATTTCATAAAGTTCAAAAAATCATCAATTTGTTTTTTCGAAAAAGAAGAAGATAAACCAGTTTCAGCGAAAAAAATACATTTATTTTCAGAAATAGAATAAATTTTCATAGATAATTTATGATTTTGTTCTTTTTGTTCAATTTTTTTATCATAATTTAAAATAATATGTTCATCATCTTTTTCGATAAAATTTATTTTATATTCAAATCTATTTTTATTTGATGTTAAATATAAAGTATTTCCTATTGCCCCTGATTCTCCTATAATGTTTTTTTCATATTTTTGAAAAATTTTTAAACAATTTAAAATATTATTAAAATTTTTGACGTAATTATAAATATCTATCATGTTTTTATTTATAATACAAGAAATTTTTAATTTCGTGTCTGTGGTGTTTTTCAAAATAATTGATTCAATATTATTTAAATAATCTTCGAAATTAATTTCGTAATAAAACTTTTTAAAAATATCAATTTCTTTTTTTCCTTTTTCATTAAGATAACCATTAATATTTATTTTATTTTCAATTGAAACTAAAGTTGAATACTCACAAGTATTTTCATAATAAGATAAAAATAAAGTAAATTTGACATCACATTTAATATTATTCATTGCTATAATATCAAATTTAACTTTTCTTGAAAAAGTTGTATCATTAATAACTTCATATTTTAAAGTAATAGAATCATTTGATTTTTTCAAATTTAAAAGATATGAATTTTGAAAGATATAAGGTTTAACTTCAAAGTATAATCCTTTAATTTTAATAAAGTTAAATATATCACTTATATGAGATGATATTATAGTTATTGAAAAGGGAAAAATATGAGTTATTGTTTTATATATTTTGGAAATTTTTATTTCATTTGATGTTACACAATCCATTTGATTATTAATATATAAATAAATTATGATATTTTAAAAGGGGAATTTTGGTGAATTCAATTTTATAAAATTTTATTTTATTTTAAATATGGCTATTTTTCTTTTATTTTGGTTTAGGATTATTAAAAATTTTTTTAGTTTTTATATTTGTTTAAAATTCGTTTAAATTTTTCATCCATTTTCTCTTTTTGATTTAATCATTTTTAAGAGATTAGGGATTGAAAAAAGATTTTAAAATATATAATAATTTTCTTTAATTAATACTAATTTTATATCTTAATTCTTTGATAAAAATCTTTTAGATTTTAAATTATATGAGTGTTGATGTAAATTAAATTTTTGGAAATAAATTTCTTTATTAAATTTATATATAAATTTTATAATATATAAGATTTTTAATTTATTTTTAACTCTATAGGTTAATCTTTTAATATTTATTATCATAAAATTCTATTATCCTAATAAACTATAGGTATAGACAGGAGATATATGATTGATTAATAAATTAAATTGTTAATTTAATTTTTGATATTTACATTATATTAATAAATTTTAATCATTTTATTCAAATTAATCGTAAATAATTAACTCAAACAAATTTTAACTCTTTGGAAAAATCCAACGAAAGATTATTGAAAAATAAATTCATCAAATACAATCTAAAAATAAAAATTTTAATATAATTAAAACTATATTAATTGCCAATCTTCAAAAATAATATAATAATATAGTGAAAAAAAAAAATAAAATGTAAAATATAAAAAAAAATTGTTTTTAATGAGATGAAAAAAAATTTTTTATTCATTTAATTATATATAATCAATTTAATTATATTAATAACTTTTAAAACATATTTACTTATTTTAATATTATTTATTCATCTTCATTCTTTTAAAATAATTTCAGGGATCTACAAGAGAATCTCTTTTATGTTATAACTTATTAAAGAATTTTTTAAATTTAAAAAACAATAAAATTGATTATATAATATATAATTTTTAAGTAAAAATTAAATTTTTTTTAAATACACATTATAAATATATGGATGAGACAAAACCTTTAGAAAATATTACAGAAGAAGAAAAAAATGAAATCAAAGAAAAATCAATAAATATTAAGACTATAATAAAATATATAACAATTGTATTTTTTATTATTAGTTTCATAATAATATCTGGAATTATAGTAATAAACTTACAAACAATTAATGAAATAAAAGCAGAAAATAAAAAACTAATTCAAACAATTAATAATATAGAAACAATGAATTTATATTCAAAACAACAAATAAAATTTTTCCATTCCAAAAATGAAGAATTAGAAAACCAAATAGCAACCTTAAAAAAAAAAAATAATCCAAAATAAATCTCTATATACTTTTATTTATATATTATAAAAAAATACCAAATATTTATAAGCCTATTAAATAAAAAAAATAATATATACTAAATTAATCATATCAAATTAACTAAAAAAGGAAAAAAACCCTTTATAAAAAAAATTAAAAAAAAATGAAAAACTTAAAATCAAAACTATCTTTAAAAGTAGAGATTCCAAAAACCAAAATAGAAAAACCTCAATCATTATCTTGTACAGCTCCCATATCAGATTGTACTCACATAATAGATAATATTTACATAAGTGGATTTCGTTTATCATTAGATTATTCATTTTTAATATCAAATAAATTTACTCATATAATAAATTGTGCAGGAGGAAGTCAAATTTTTTCTCCTTTATATTTTAAAGAATTTCAATATTTAAAAATTGATTTAAGAGATGATGGAAGTATAAATATATTAGATGCTGTTAAAAAACTAATTTCTTTCTTAAGAAATATTGACAATGAAAATAGTAAAATATTAATTCATTGTTCTGAAGGAATTTCAAGAGCTCCTGCGTTAGTTTGTTCTTATTTAATGTGGAAATTAAATATGGATTTTCAAACTGCTGTTAAATTTGTTAAAGAAAAAAGAAAATGTGTTGATATTAATTTAGGATTTATGTTTCAATTAGAAGATTTAAGTCTTCATAAAGATATTTTAAGAGCTATTTAAATATTTTTTATATATGACTGTTTTGAAATATTAGTATTTTTTTTTAATTATTTTTTAATTATTCCAAATGAAAGGTAAAAAATAAAAATAAATTAAATAATAAATTATATTATTATATTAATAATTTATAAGTTCTAAAAATTATTTTATTTTATAATTTCAATAATATAAAACCTTATCATTAAAATTCATTTTTGAGTTTTCAAAGGAGATATTTTATTTTCGGTTTTTCGATTAATATGATTCTTTAAATTTTTATTAGCAAAATAACCTTTTGAAGAAATTCTAATTTGAGGAGATAATACTTTTCCTTTTTTTTCATAAATATTTTTTATTTTCACATTAGGAAAAAATCTATTTGTTTTTAAAGCATATGAATCTCTAATAAGTTTATCATTATTACTTCCATT
>JAEEGL017099084.1_pt1 | contig 12753 bp, 14 predicted proteins | sample 9134231 | NCBI WGS metagenome assembly JAEEGL01 (sample SAMN16246548, study PRJNA631951) | gut metagenome | biome: gut microbiome; feature: rumen; material: fiber-attached | host: Bos | place: Iran: Karaj | collected 2018-10 | reverse complement strand
CTGCTGATGATCTGGAGAAAGAGTTTGGATTATAGTATGAAGTGCAAGTTGGAATACTCACAGATCGTTCGTAGAAAACTGAAAGCGCTTAAGTTATATCTTTCAGAACAGTATGGCGAGGATCTTGCAGAGTCAGCGGTAAAAAAGATAACCGACAGAGCACGATAGTTACAGGATAATCCAGCGCTTGGGATTGATCTCGCAGACAAGTATGAAATAGATACGGATTTCAGATCTTTGTTTGTTAATCATAATCATATGTTTTATTACAAAGAAGATGATACTATTATTGTCGCTGAAATGTTTGGAGAGAAGGAGGACTTTATGTATAAGTTGTTTGATATCTCCGGGCGTACCCAGGAGTCTATTGATTATTGGGGAGAGTAGGCTTGGTAATTCGAGATGAGTTGTTAGATAAGGAGGTAGTGATCATGTTTATTAAATATACAACGGTAAATAAACTTTCGGGTGAAGATGCCAGCAGTGAGATAAGTACATTTGAGGGCATACGTTATGAACAGGAGGCTGAAATAGCCATACTGTCAACCGAACATATAGCACATGACTATCTCCTGCCGATGAAAAAGGGAGTATACGAAACATTTGTCAGAAAGCTCTATGAAATGATATCGGAAACCATTAAGAATCCGGGGCTTATGATCGTTATAACCGGCAGTCCTGTACTGAGAGTAAAGCATGGATCCCTGATCAGAGGCGGAGGACTGGATCAGTACAAATACGGTCTTGATTTCAGCGCATCTGTCAAATAGACAGAGTGATAAGCCGTATGGTATACTATATCTTGTGTGTGCAGATCCAGGAAGGCACATATTACGATAATCATCTGATCGGAGAGGGAAGTTGGAGAAGAGACGTGTGATAGTCACCGGCTGCAACGGACAGCTGGGGAGGGCGGTAAACAGGGAGTTTGCCGAGGATGACCGGTATGAGCTTATCAATACCGATGTCACGGCTGATATAAAGCTTGATATCACGGATGTGGATCAGGTGCTTTCTTTTGTCAGGGACAATAAGCCCTGGGCAGTCTTTAACTGCGCAGCCTATACCGCGGTTGACAAGCAGGAGAAGGACGAAGACCTCGCGATGAAGATAAACGCGCTGGGACCCAGGAACCTTGCCATAGCAGCAAGGGAGGCCGGCGCAAAGCTGGTGCATATTTCGACTGATTATGTATTTCCCGGCGTGTCGGATCATCCGTTAAGGGAGTTCGATCCAGTGGGTCCGACTTCCGTATACGGGAAGACAAAGCTTGCGGGTGAAGAGTTCGTAAAGCAGTTTGCGGACAGATTTTATATAATAAGAACAGCCTGGCTCTACGGTGACGGGCATAATTTCGCGAAGACTATGCTGAAGCTTTCGGAGACCCATGATGAGCTTACCGTGGTGTCCGATCAGCTGGGGACACCTACGAGCGCAAAGGAGCTGGCGAGATGTATCCACAGCCTTGCGGATACAGACAATTACGGACTTTTCCATGGCACCTGCGAGGGAGATACGAACTGGGCGGTATTTGCCGAAGAAGTGCTGCGCCTTGCCGGGAAGGATACAAGAGTGCGCCATGTGACGACTGAGGAATACACTGGCATGAATCCCGGAAGCGCCAGAAGGCCGGCGTATTCGATACTGGATAATTATATGCTGCGTCTGACGGACGGATACAGATTTGCCGACTGGAGAGACGCAATTGAAGAATATTTCAGGGACGGTCTTAAATGAGCAAGCTTTCCGTCATAATCCCTGTTTATTACAATGAAGAGAACCTGGAGGATCTGTACGAGGATCTGAAGGCGAAGGCCATACCGAAGCTTTCCGACTATGAGATAGTGATGGTTGACGACGGATCGGGAGATGATTCATGGAATATCATGAATAAGATCCGAATGATGGATCCTGATCATGTGAAATGTGTCAAGCTTTCAAGAAATTTCGGGGAGCATGCGGCTTTGCTTGCGGGCTTCAGTATCTGCACGGGTGACTGCGCGGTTACGAAACAGGCGGATCTGCAGGAGGACTCAGCCCTTATCCCGGAGATGTATGAGAGCTGGAAAAAGGGAAATGACGTGGTGCTTGCGGTAAGAAAGAGCCGCGTTGATTCCGCGGGAGAGAAGGCTGCGGCAGGCATGTATTACAAGATAGTGAACCGTCTTGTGACAAAGAATATGCCCGAGGAGGGAACGGACTGCTATCTTTTGGACCGGAAGGTAATAGAGGTCATAAAAAAATTCGATGAGAAGAATTCTTCGCTGACTTTACAGGTGCTTTGGGCCGGATTTAAGACCGACATGGTCTATTTCGACAGGCAGGGCAGGGAGAAGGGCAAAGGCAGATGGACCCTTGCAAAGAAATTCAAGCTGGCGGCAGATTCCGTGCTGAGCTTTTCTTATCTTCCGATACGCCTTATGACATGGCTCGGAGTAATATTTGATATTCTCTCCCTGGTATTGATAATCGAGATCCTGATAGAGTATTTCACGGTCGGAGTTCCGGTCAGAGGGTGGCCGATGCTCACGTGCATAGTGCTTTTTACGGCAGGAGTGATCATGTTCATGCTGGGGATCATAGGGGAATATGTATGGAGGACGCTGGACGCCTCGCGCAACAGGCCTCCCTTCATAATAGATGAGGTAAAGAACGGGAATGACGGTATGGATAAGACCGCAGGGAGAAATTAAGTGCAGTTCATGATATATCTTGAGGCCTTGCTTTCAAATAAGATGTTTATGGCCGCTGTTATAGGATGGGCTTCGGCGCAGATAATAAAGACCGTGATAAACTGCATCATCACGAAGTCCTTTAATCCGGAGAGGCTTGTGGGATCGGGCGGGATGCCCAGCTCCCATTCGGCATTTGTATCGGCTCTCGCGGTTTCGGCTTTTATTCATGAAGGCCCGGATACGCCGGTATTTGCAGTGTGTTTTGTTCTGGCCTTTGTCGTAATGTACGATGCGATGGGAGTCAGACGCGAGACGGGAAAGCAGGCGGAGCTGCTGAATCAGATGACGGAGATCTTCAGCGTGAATTTTGCCGAATTCGATACGCCCGAGAAGGCTTTGAAGGTCCTTGTGGGACATACGCCTCTGCAAGTGGCGTTCGGATGCATACTGGGGATCATAGTAGGGATCATAGTATAGGCTTAGAAGAGAGGATACAGACCGGATGATAGAAAAAAATGCGAAGATATATGTTGCGGGACACAGAGGGCTTGTGGGCTCCGCCATAGTGAGGGCTCTTGAGAAGGAAGGCTACACGAATATAGTGAAGAGGACCCATGCAGAGCTGGATCTTACGGATCAGAAAGCTGTCTTTGATTTCTTTGAAAGCGAGAGGCCTGAATACGTTGTGCTGGCAGCGGCGCATGTGGGCGGGATCAATGCGAATCAAAGCGCGCCCGCTGATTTTATTTATATTAATTCTGCAATCCAGTGCAATGTCATCGGAGCTGCGCATGAATATAAGGTGAAGAAACTGCTGTTTCTCGGGAGTTCATGCATATACCCCAGGATGGCCGCGCAGCCCATAAAGGAGTCGGAGCTTCTTACGGGACCTTTGGAGAAGACCAATGAGGGTTACGCCATCGCCAAGATTTCCGGCCTTATGATGTGCAGATTTTTCAAGCAGCAGTACGGAGACGACTTTATTTCATGCATGCCGACGAATCTCTACGGACCGAATGATAATTTCAACCTGAAAAGCTCGCATGTGCTGCCGGCTCTTATAAGGAAGTTTGATGATGCCAAGGAGAGCGGGGAAGGGAGCGTGACGCTGTGGGGCACGGGAGCTCCTTTGAGGGAGTTCCTGTACGTTGACGACATGGCTGATGCCTGCGTGTATCTTCTGCAGAATTACAGCGGGGAAGAGCATGTGAACATCGGTACGGGCAAGGAGATCACGATAAAGGCTCTTGCGGAGATGGTTCGTGAAATAGTCGGATTTGAGGGCGAGATAGTCTGGGATGACAGCATGCCGGACGGCACACCCAGGAAGCTTCTGGACGTTTCCAAGCTTCATGATATCGGATGGAAGGAAAAGGTGTCCTTAAGAGAGGGCATAGAGCTTTCTTATAAATGGTATAAGAGCCAGGCGAGGGAGGATCTGAAGCTTTGACCGGAGTATTAATGCTGGGAGGCTTCACGCTTTTCCTTATTAACAGGAAATGGTCAAGGATAGCGCTGGTATGTCTTGTCCCCGTATGCTTTGTCCTGGCGTATTTTACCTCGCAGGACAGGATAAATATGGTTGCTGCCTGCATCGGGATGACGATAATAGCGGCGGCTCCTTTGATAGAATGGGTATGGAAGGCGCTTTTTTCAAGGTTCAGCGCGGCAGACGATAAGACAGGTGCCGACGGCCAGGCGGAGGAAGATATTTTGGATAATAAGACAAAATGGAGGCTTATCATAGCCGGATACGTGATATTCATACTGTTCGCGATAGTGTCGATAGTATCGATAATAAGGCTTAACGCGAAGATAAATACTCTTTACGGGTTTACACAGGATCTGGATCAGAAGATAGAAGAGGTAAGTGATACGAAGAAATGATACAGGCTTTTTCGGCGGTCTGCCTTATCGCTCTTAATTTCATATTGTACTTTCTTTTCGGTTCTGTGCTCTGTGCCTCGAAGGAAAGGGAGATGAGCCTGACAAGGACAGTGTTTGCAGGCTTATTTTTTTATTATATTTTATTTACGATATGCTGCATCTCGGTCATGCTGAGATGGAGACCGCTCCATGTGCTGACTGACATATGGCTGTTCATAATGGCCGTTGTCTGCCTTGCGGGAGCGGTTAGGGCAAGACACAAGGCTTTGGGAGCCTTTCGCAGGGCGGCAGCCTTTATGGCGGAGCATGCCTTTGCTTTTATCCTCATATTCATAACAACTGCTGTTTTTGCTGCTGCGGTCCTTATCAGCTACCAGTTCACCCTTGACGCATCCTACTATGTCGGTAACGCGACCACCGCCCTGCAGACGGATACCATAAACATGTATGACCCGTTTACGGGGGAATGGCTGGATCATTATGAGATGAGGTATTTCTTTGCCACCTTTACCATAAATGATGCCGTGATGTGCAGCCTGCTTCACATCCATCCTCTTATCTGGTGTAAGATCACCATGGCGGGGACGGCTATGATATTTACCGTTATGGTATTATATATGATCGCAAGGAAGCTGTTCGGGACGGATGCCAGAAAGATAGCGACATTTATTTTATTATCGGTGGCCGCCGACTTCTTCATGATAACTATCTATACAACGGCAGCATTCCTTACGACGAGAACCTATGAAGGAAAATGCCTGCTGGCAAATGTGGTGCTCCCGGGGATACTGTACATTTATGTATGCCTGCTTGAGGATGTGAAAGACAGGAGGCAGTGGCTTTTATTATTCCTGACTGCATTGGGGGCCTCGGCGCTTTCCAGCTCGTCAAATATGCTCGTACCGGCAATGATAGCAGTGACTATTATTCCGCTGGCACTTCTCAGGAAAGATCCGTGGGTACTGCCAAAGGCTCTGGCCTGTATGCTGCCGGGAATAATACTTACCGTTATTTATATAGCTTACGTTAAGAACATTATAGTTTTTTATACATATCCTACCCATTAGGAAGCGGAGAATACATGCAGAGCCTTAATATAGCCGATGCCGGCTTTACTTACATTTTCAAATGCATAGGGTATTATTATGAGGGAAATATCTATTTCCTGCTCTATATCGTTTCGCTTATATTCCTGTGTCTGGGAAAGGTGCCTTTCGCTGCGGCAGCAGGCGGGAGCGGTCTTGAAGACAGGAAGGCTTTTGCCGGCAGGATGCGGAGTATATTCCTGCCGCAGTTCGTACTTATGGCGCTTACGGTTTATAATCCGGTTTTTCCCGTGATCCTTAATTCCATTTTTGATGTCAATAAAGAGTACTACAGATTCCTGTGGATGACCCCCGTCATCATATGCATTGCTGCTGCGGGCACAACTGCGGCCTGGGGATTTATGGAAGAAGGTGTCAATGTAAGGGGCATCATCGCTTCTGCCTTTCTTGTATGTCTCCTGATAGCAGGCGGGTCATACCTTTATAAAGACGGATATATAGTATCGCCGACGGTTTATCATATGCCGACCGAGATACCGGAGATATCCGAGATCATACATAAGGATGCCGAAAGCAGGCTTCCGGCAAGGCTTAAGGAAGCGGAGGCAGTCCGGGAGGACTGGGAGCCGGCGCATTCCGGCAAGGCTTATCCTAAGGCGATGTTTGAGTATGACTATCAGATGCAGATACGTCAGTATGATGCTGAAATACTGCTTTCCTGTGACCGGGAGCAGTATATGAGGGCTATTTCGGGTGAGGTAAATTATGAGACCGCGATGGAGGACGGCAACTATACCGACAGGCTTCTTGCGGTCACGGCGCTGGGCATACGGGTAGATAAGGAACGCTTTATCAGCGCGCTTGAGCATACGGGGACGGAATATATAGTGGTGACTACCGGAAGCGGAAAGGTGGAGTACCTGAAAGAAGCAGGGCTCACGGTTGCAGGCGAGACCGAAAACCATACCGTGCTCCATTATGAACCTGAAGAACCGCGGATCTTCGAGCTTGCCGAATATGATGAAGTATGGCGCCTTACGCCCCAGTGGTATGATTTCCTGCTATGAAGAGCCTGACGGTATTTACACCTGCTTATAACAGGGCTGAAAAGCTTGTGAGGGTATATGAAAGCCTGAAAAGGCAGACAAACGGTGATTTTGTCTGGCTTATAGCAGACGACGGCTCCACGGACGGTACGGAAGGGCTGATCAAAGGGTTCCAAAAGGAAGGGGTGGTTGACATAAAGTATATCCGCCGGGAAAACGGCGGAAAGATGAGGGCCCATAATACCGGTGTGCTAAACTGTGATACCGGCCTCTTTGTCTGCCTTGATTCTGATGATCATTTGTCAGATACGGCTGTGGGTGATATATTGAAAGCGTGGAAGGACGCGGAAGCTGATGAGACCTGCGCGGGGATAATAGCTTATAAGGGCGAGAGCGCGGATAAGGTGATCTATGGAAATGAATTTCCGGAGAAGCTTACGGCCCCAAAGGAGGGCGCGCCGCCAGGGGCACCAGGGGCATCGGGAAAAGGCCGGAAAGGGCTTGTGTACGTTTCCTTCAGGGAACTCTATCAGAAGGGCTTTAGGGGCGAGACGACGCTTGTCTTCCGCACGGGGCTCCTGAAAGAGAATCTTTTCCCGGAGATACCGGGGGAAAAATATGTGCCGGAAGACGTGGTCTACGACAGGATCGACGAAGGCCGCAGATTTATCCTCCTGCCGAAGATACTTACGATATGTGAGCTGATGGAGCAGGGATATACGGACCGGGTGGAGGAGCTCAGGGCCGAGGCTCCTACGGGATGGTTTATATATTATTATCAAAGAGCATTGTCCTGGCCGTGGTCTTTTATGAAAATGAAGTTTGCCGCGCATTATCTGAGATTCAGGGGCGAGGTAGACATAAAATACCGGAATGAGTATAAACTTCCAGGTAACATTGCACTGGTGGGAATTCCGGGGTGGATTGTCCTGAGTTTAAGGAAAAAGCTCTAAACGTAGTAAATAAGGCAGAAAACGGCGGAAAAGACGTTTTGCCGGTATGTACAGGATGTAAAACCGTACTTTCTGCGCATGGGTTACATAAAATATACGTTGAATAGCATTTTTTGCTTAAAAAGATGCTTGAACAACCTAAAACATACTTAGTTAACATAAATTGATCATGGGAGTATTTTAGATTAACATGAGAAATTCAGACGCTCTGCGTCGACTTTTTATGCTGGCAACAGCCGCGGTATTATGTGCTTTTGAGACGGCTGTAGCGATTTATGTAATGAACAGGTACTACAATACCGGCTTCCGTACGATGCTCTATTTCAGAGGACATATTCTGATGGCAGGCATCTATATAGTGATGCTCATTTTTCTGGGGCGTGTTTTCGGCGGCCTTATGGTAGGGATAAGAAAGACGGGAGAGGTTCTTTTTTCCCATTTCTTTACGACTCTTTTCGCGGATGTGGCTTTCTATGTGCTGCTGATGCTGCTTTCGTTGAGATTTCCCGACCCCCGCGCGCTGATAGCGGGGTTTTTTGTACAGCTTTTCGTGGATTTCGTCATTATTTCACTGATGGGAGCCTGGTTCAGAAAGGCCTTCAGGCCGTATGATGTCCTGATGGTATACGGAAGCGGAGCAGTAGAGGATCTGATGCCCAAGCTTAATACAAGGCGTGACCAGTTCAATATAGTGGATATGGTCAGCGCCGATGACAGCTGGTCTGCCATCATATCCGCGATCGACCGCAATAACACCGTTATGCTGGTGGATATAAGCGCCGACCTGAGGAATAAGATCTTTAAATACTGCTATGAGACCAGCAAGAGGATATATGTCACGCCGAAGATCTCGGATATCATCCTCAACGGCTCGGATCCGGTTCATCTTTTTGACACGCCGCTGCTGCTTACGGAGGGAAATCCGCTGGAATATGAGGAGAGGGTGATAAAGAGGGCATGGGATATATTCTTCTCGCTTTTCCTGATGATAGTCACTTCACCGATCCTTCTGATCACTGCCGCGGCTATCAGGATATCCGACGGCGGTCCCGTGTTTTACAGACAGATAAGGTGCACCAAGAATGCAAGTGAGTTCGAGATATTGAAATTCAGGTCAATGGTGGTGGATGCGGAAAAGCAGGGCCAGGCGATGCTTGCTACGGAGAACGATCCGCGCATCACCCCTGTGGGACGTATAATAAGGAAGCTAAGGATAGACGAGCTTCCGCAGCTTTTTAACGTGCTGAAAGGGGATATGTCCTTCGTCGGACCGAGGCCCGAAAGACCTGAATTCATCAGAAAGTACATGGAAGAAATGCCGGAGTTTTCCTACCGGATGAAGATAAGAGCCGGCATCACGGGATATGCGCAGCTTTACGGCAAGTATAATACAAAACCCTATGACAAGCTGAAGTTGGATCTTTACTATATTGAACAGTTTTCGCTAGGGCTTGATATAAAGCTCATGATCCTTACGGTCAAGATCCTTTTCACCAAAGAGAGCACAGAGGGCACATCTGAGAGGATAGAGGCGTGACGGGAGCGACAGAGGGCAGTAATATGCCGGAGAAGATTACGGCGGATGATCCGGAAGACGGAGGGATATCAAAGAATAACGGCCTGGTATCCGTGGTGATCCCTGTCTATAACGGCAGGGCATTTATCCTGGAAACACTTGCGTCCATTGAAGGGCAGACTTATAAGGATATTGAGATCATAGTCGTGGATGACGGATCCGATGACGGGACAGTGGGCCTGCTCAAGGATTATGTCAACCAATCAAAGACTGATATCAAGATCATGCGGAATTCGGATATAAAAGGCGCGGCCGGAGCAAGGAATACCGGGATCGAAGCGGCAAGGGGCGGTTATATCGCTTTTATCGACGCAGATGATATGTGGCATCCGGAAAAGCTTGAAAGGCAGACGGCTTTTATCAGGAAAAAGGATGCGGCTTTTTCGTTTACGGCATATGAGTATGCGGATGAGCAGTGCCGCGGCATGGGAAAGGTCGTGTGGGTCCCTGAAAGCATAGATTATAAGCATGCCCTCAGGAATACGACGATCTTCACGAGCACGGTGGTCTTCGATATGGGAAAGCTTTCGAAGGATGATATTTATTTCCCGTATATCGAGTCGGAGGATTCGGCCAACTGGTGGAAGGTCTTAAAGAAGACGGGGAACGCATACGGGCTCAACGAGCCGCTGACGCTCTACCGCAGGAGCAAAAAGACGCTTTCTTCAAATAAGCTGCTCGCGGTCAAAAGGGTGTGGGGACTTTACAGGAACGAGGGGCTTTCGATACCCCAAAGCCTGTATTGCTTCGCCGGCTATGCCTTCAATGCCGTGAAGAGAAGGCTTTGAAGCTTTGAAAAAATAAGGAGAACGGAGGCTGGGATTTCGTGATGCAGACGCTGCTATCGGTAATGGAGCCGGGGGATCCCCTGTTATACTTAGACAAGCTGAATATACGCTCCGACGCGCTTATCGTGAATCAGTGCGGCAGGGAAGGCCGGCATGATGTCAGGCTTTCATCAGGGATGGTGATCGTGGACGGGAAACCCTCCGGCGGTACCGACATGGGACGGCATGAGCAGAACGTGACCATCCTGGAGAGGGCCGAAACGGGGCTTTCCAGATCCAGGAACCTTGCCTTGTCAGAAGCTTCAGATGACATATGCATATTCTGCGACAATGACGTAAGATATAATGATGATGCCATGGAGGTAATCGAGGATGCTTTCAGGCGTTATCCCGATGCGGGCATCATATGCTTTTTCATCGAGCGCCCGGAGAGGCAGGAGCCTTTCAGGAGCAGCGAGGGCATCATGTCAAAGACGGATATGATGAGGATATTCTCCCCGGAGATGGCCGTGAGGCGTTCAAGGCTCGGAGACTTGAGGTTTGATGAGGACTTTGGCGCGGGAGCCAGGTATAAGATGGGAGAGGAGAATATATTTCTTTTTGAGGCGGCACGCCGCGGGATAGAGCGGATATATATACCGGTAAAGATCGCGGAGACGCTGCCTAATGAGTCAAGCTGGTTCACGGCTTTTGACAGGGATTTTTATATCGCGCGCGGAGCGGGATATGAAGCGATGGATGGTAAGATATGGCATCTGCTTACCTGGCAGAACCTTATCAGAAAAAGAAACGAATACAAGGCGACGATCTCGACCCTCGATGCCTACAGGGCAATGAAAGAGGGCAGGAGCGAGTACAGGGAACTGTTGTCGGAAAGGGGGCTGTCATGATCTGTCCGAACTGCGGGGAAGAAATAACAGATGGGAGTTTATATTGCGAGTTTTGCGGTGAGACTATCGGGTATCCGAATATCGCGGATGATCCGCTGCTGAAGCAGGTGCGGAGGACAAACAGGATCCTGACTGTGCTTCTGATAGTGACTATCATCTATTGTATTGTCAGTATAGTTTTCAAGGTGCTGGATTTCAGCAAGGAAATGGCGATGCAGAAGAACGGGTTTTCCAGGGAACAGTCCGGGCAGATGCCGTCGCAGCAGGAGCAGGCGCCGAATATGCAGCAGAGTGATCAGCAGGGACAGAGACCCGATATGCATCAGGGGGATCAGCAGGAACAGAGGCCCGATATGCAGCAGGGGGATCAGCAGGGACAGAGGCCCGATATGCAGCAGGGTGATCAGCAGAGACAGAGACCCGATATGCAGCAGGGCGACCAGTACGAAGATCAGTATGGGGGTCAGTATGGGGGTCAGTATGGGGATCAGTACGAAAATCCATTCGGAGGCCAGTATGATGATCAGTACGGAGATCAGTACGGAGATCAGTACGGAATGATGCCTGGGATGATGCCCGGAATGATGCCCGGAATTACGCAGGAGTAGAGGGAAAGAGACGGATGAGCACAGGAATAGTAATGGAAGGCGGCGCCATGCGCGGAATGTTCACGGCAGGCGTGCTGGATGTGATGATGGAAAACGGAATAGAGTTTGACGGCGCCGTGGGAGTGTCTGCGGGAGCGGTTTTCGGCTGCAACCTGAAATCAAAGCAGATCGGCAGAGCGTTAAGATATAATAAGCGTTTCGCAAAGGACTGGAGATACTGCTCCGTCGCATCCCTTATCCTTACAGGGGATATGTTCGGTGCGGAGTTCTGCTATGAGAAGGTTCCGTTCCATTATGATCCGTTTGATCTGGAAACATACCGGGCCAATCCGATGCCGCTTTATGCCGTAATGACAGATGTGGATACGGGAAAGGCGGTATATAAGGAGCTGAAGGAGGGTTCCGGGATAGACATGCTTTATTTCAGGGCATCCGCATCGATGCCTATAGCATCAAGGCCGGTGGAGATCCTGGGGCACAGATATCTTGACGGCGGTCTTGCGGATTCCATACCGTTGAGGTTCATGCAGAAGAAGGGCTATGAGAAAAACGTCGTGGTGCTCACACAGCCTCCCGAATATATAAAGGATCCCGCGAGAGACATGCGGGTGATAGGATTATTCCTGCGTAAATATCCTGAAGTGGTAAAGGCTATGGCAAAACGCCATATCATCTACAATAAAGAGGTTGCATACGTAAAAAGATGCGCTCTGGACGGCAACGCGTTTGTTATACAGCCTGTTGAGCCGCTGCATATAAATCATACAGAGCATGACCCCGGGGAACTTCAGAGGGTATACGATATCGGCAGGCGTACGATGAATTCAAAGCTTGATGCATTAAAGGATTTCATGGGTTAATGATACTGATCATCGGCGATTATTACAGCGGGACCGGACCGGCTCTCGTGACCAGGTATTATATAGAGTCGCTGACGGGTGAAAAGATCCCGGATAAGGACGAACCCCGCAAAGCGGGAAAGACGGGGAGAGGCCGCAGGGCTGACTATATCGTATCAACCGGTAAGGCTGCGCGTTTTTTTGAACTGCTTCTTAAGATCCCGCGCGCATCGGTCTTATTCCTCTCGGGACATTCAAAGCAGAATATACTTGCAATGCGGATAGGAAAGCTCTTTGGAAAGAAAGCCGCCTATCTTATGCATGGCGCCGTGGAATATGAGAACAGCATGAACCGTGTGCCGGATGAAGAGATGGCCCGTGACGAGCGTCAGATGATGGAAATGGCGGATCTGATACTTGCCGTGTCGAGGCAGTTTGAAGAGTG
>JAEEGL017022758.1_pt1 | contig 12753 bp, 10 predicted proteins | sample 9134231 | NCBI WGS metagenome assembly JAEEGL01 (sample SAMN16246548, study PRJNA631951) | gut metagenome | biome: gut microbiome; feature: rumen; material: fiber-attached | host: Bos | place: Iran: Karaj | collected 2018-10 | reverse complement strand
GGCATATCCCCCGACCAACCGTGGCCTAAATCCCAATGCTCGTCATACACGAACTCGAAGTACGGCAACGAGAATTCTTTCTCAAGCAATTCCGTCAGTTCCTCCTGGATGGGCTCGGCCCATTTGCCTACGAGAACGATGAACTTGTCAATCGACCAAACCACTCGACCACAAAGATTCTCCGAACTTAAAGTACTGTCCCCCTGCGGATAATCGATGAAAAGCACACCCTTCCCGGCCGCCTCTTCGACCATCTGAGGAGTGATTTCTTTCTTACGCACGCCAAAGAAACTATGATTGGCCGGATCGTACCAGAAAATGCCCACGCAAGGCATCTGCTCATCGAACGAGCGCATGTCATTCATCTGAGCAATCCGTTCTTTATCAGTCAGTTGGGTCATTGGTAATTATTGATAGTCCTTTGCTTTCTTTCTTGACGTGGGCCTTCAAGGGCACGTTTCCATGGACATAATACCTCCCATTCCTCGCCCAAATACGGGTCAGGCAAGGAAAAAAACGCCTTGAGGATTCCTATCCAGGAGCCCATGTGGGGCGAATGGGGTACGATTTATACGTACAATTTGTAATTATGCAAAGTTACGAAAAAGAAATGACGCTTTCGCCATTTTCGGAATAATAATTTGAAGATTCTTGCCCCCCTATCCCATGGGCCCTCCCCCGGAATCCATGTCCGGAATTCCGGGCCCGGTTTCCCGGCGCCCGGATTCCATGCCCGGGAATCCATTTGCGGTTTCCGGAATCATTTCCTATATTTGCAGTGTTATCGCACGAGATAGCTTAGCATACTCTTCCGCTGCCGTGCGATAGCATTCCCCCTTGACATACTGAAGGCCCCTCGTGCCGCAGCGGACTGCAGCACGAAAACCATTATGCCTAACAACAAGATAAGTATGCCAAAAATCAAGCAAGTCCTGCGCTGCTATGTGGCAGGAAACGGAACGAGAACCATCTCGAGCCTGCTGGACGTCTCACGGAACACCGCGAAGAAGTACATCACCACGTTCAACCAGAGCGGCAAGACCATCGAGGAGATCCTCGCGATGGACGAGCCTGAACTGCTCCGCCTCTTCAACGAGAAGCCGGACCCTCTTCCCCCCCTGCCCAAGTCTGAACGGTACACGGAACTCATGGGATTGATGCCTGAGTATGCCCGGAAGCTGCGGAAGAAAGGGATGACGAAAACCCGGATCTTCCAGCAGTACCAGAAAGAGCATCCCGACGGGTACATGAAGAGCCAGTTCTTCCGGATTCTCCAGTTGTATCTCATCCAGGCCGCTCCTGTCGCCCACCTGGAGCACAAGGCCGGCGACCGGATGTATGTGGACTTCGCAGGAGACAGGCTGCATCTCATCGACCGGGAAACCGGCGAGAAGATCCCGGTGGAAGTGTTCGTCGCCATCCTCCCCTGCTCCCAGCTCACCTATGTGGAAGCCGTGATGAGCCAGAAGAAGGAAGACTTCATCCACGCCTGCGAGAATGCCTTCTACTTCTACGGAGGGACGCCGCAGGCCATCGTTCCGGACAACCTGAAGGCAGCCGTCTCGCATCCGAACAAGTACGAGGCCGAGCTCAACGAGGACTTCGCGGCGTTTGCAGAGCATTACAACTGCACGGCGCTCCCCGCCCGCGTCCGCCGGCCCAAGGACAAGGCGCTCGTGGAAGGGGCGGTCAAGCTGATTTACCGCACGATTTACCCGATGGTGGAAGACGTGGAGTATTACGATCTGGCGGGGCTCAATGCCGCCATCCGGGTAGCGCTTGAGCTTCACAACAACGCGAACCTCACGGGGCGGAACTACAGCCGCCGGGAGCAGTACGAGGAAATCGAGCGCCCGTGCATGGGCCCGCTGAACCCTATCCGTTTCGAGATCAAGAAGCGCTGCATTGTTACCGTGCAGCAGAACGGGTATGTGCGCCTGGACAAGCACTACTACAGTGTCCCCGTGTCATTGATCAGGAAGAAGGTGAGCCTGCATTACGATAGCCGGACCGTGAGCATCTACTACAAGTACGAATGCGTAGCGACTCATCCGATCGGAGTCAAACCCTATGGTTATACGACGAATCCCGACCATCTTCCCAAGTCCCAGCAGAACTACCTGGAGTGGGATCCGAACACGCTCCTGGACCAGGCCGCCACGATAGGCGAACCGGTCAGGGATTACCTTGCGAAGGTGATCGAGGCGCGCCGCTATCGGGAACAGGCTTACAAGTCCTGCAAGGGAATACTGACCCTGGGAAAGCGGGTCGGCGATGAACGCCTGCTCAAGGCCTGCCGGCTTGGGCTCGTGCTGGGCAACTACAGCTACCAGGCTATCGAGCAGATCCTCTCCAACCGGCAGGAGGACATCATCCTGGACCACGAGGAGACGGAGGAGGATGCTGTTCCGACCATCCCGCAGCATCAGAACATCAGAGGCAAGGAATACTACTCATAACACATTCATATCATGGAAATCGAAATGAACAGGGACACCCTGGAGAAGCTCAAGGAGATGAAGCTCTACGGAATGTTCAACACTTTCAAGGCGAGCCTGGAGAACTATGGCCGGAACAACATGACCATCGACAAGTTCGTGAACATGCTCGTCTGCAACGAGTGGGACGAGCGCTACAACCGACACGTGAATCACCTGATCAAGAGCGCCGGATTCCGGTTTTCTGCGTCGATCGAGGAGGTGGACTACTCCATCGAACGGGGGCTGGACAAGAACCTCATGGAACGGCTGGCCGATCTTTCTTTCATCAAGGAGAAAAAGAACATCTTCATCACCGGCAGCTCCGGCACCGGAAAGACCTTCATTGCCACGGCCCTGGGCAACTGCGCCTGCCAGAAGAACCACAGAGTCATCTACGCGAACACGGCCCGGCTGATGGGCATGTTGAAGACGTCGAAAGCATCGGGGAAGATTCTCCGGGACCTCAAGCGAATCCAGCACACGGACCTTTTAATCCTGGACGACTTCGCCCTGAGCCCCTTCGACAATGTCACCCGGGGACTGCTAATGGATGTCATCGACGACCGGTATGACTCCTGCTCGACCATCGTGGCCTCGCAGATTCCGGTGGAGATGTGGCACGAGTCCATCGGGGAGCAGACCATCGCCGACGCCATCATGGACAGAATCGTCTATTCGGCCATTCGGATCAATCTTTCGGGTGATTCGCTGCGCAAGTACGGCATCCAGAATAAGTTAAAGTAATACTTTAGATAATCTTATTTAACGTGAGTTCGATGAAATATAACTAATTGATTATTAGGAAAATAGCGAAAGTTTTTGTAAATTTGGAATAACGACAAACCAAAAACAAACCCTTTCGCTATGACGATCGCCAAGGACAAAATTACGGAAATTTTCTGTATGGCGGATGATTTCTGCCATGTTTATGACAGATTTATCAAGATTAACGGACTCGCTCCCAAGCGGGACAAGTCGAAGAGGAAGTACCACCGGGACAGCACGCTGTCCGATGCCGAGGTGATAACGATGATGATATTGTTCCACCTGTGTGGGTATAAATGCTTGAAACACTTTTACTTGAACGAAGTCTGCAAGAATATGACGGACCTGTTTCCTCACACAGTTTCCTATAACCGCTTTGTAGAACTGGAGCGGAAGGTTGCCATACCTTTCATCCTGTTCGTGAAGAAGTGCTGCACGGGAGCATGCACGGGTATCAGCTTCGTGGACAGCACCGCGCTGCGTGTATGCCGGAACCAGCGCATCCATCTTCATAAGGTCTTCAAGGGGCTTGCCCAGCGAGGGCAGTGCTCCATGGGCTGGTTCTACGGCTTCAAACTGCATCTGATCTGCAACGAGAAGGGAGACTTGCTGAACTTCATGGTCACACCTGGCAATGTCGATGATCGGGAGCCTCTGCGGAACAAGTCCTTCATCGAGCAGATCTTCGGAAAACTGGTGGGAGACAAAGGGTACATCTGCAAGGATCTCTTCTCCAAACTCTTTGTAGATGGCATTCAACTGATTACCCAGCTCAAGAACAACATGAAGGGGCAAATCATGACCATCTCGGACAAGATTCTCCTGAGGAAAAGAGCGCTGATCGAGACCATCAATGACGAACTCAAAAATATGGCCCAGATTGAACACTCCAGGCACCGGTCGATAGCTGGCGTCACGGTCAACTTGATGGCGGGCCTGGCGGCCTACTCGTTCTTCCCGAAGAAGCCCATGATTGACGTAGAACGCGTCTCGCCCTATGAGAATGGTGTCGTTCAATTGGAAATCAAATAAACAAGTCGTCTTTTATCGGAGGCTTACGTACAGACCCTCAATTTTGTCCAATAAGAAGTACACAAGCAAATATTTGATTTGCTTGTGAAGCCGACTACAATGGATGTTGTTTTATGATATAGTCTCCAATCGTTTCCGTAGCATATACAGGGAGGAGGAAAGTCGGGAATCTGTATCCTACCCACAATGTATCTATCAAATCACCCTGAGTGTTGTTTGCTCCTGCTGACACAGTAAGTTCGAGACGCCGATGGTATTCGCTGAATTCTTGTTCGCTACCATCCAGTTGGAAACCAGACTCATGTCCATGTTTTAAGGAATAACCAAAATAGAAGTTACTCTCAAAAGACAGATTAATTGAGCCACCTTCTGGCGGCATATCCATAATGCTAGGGTATGGCTCCACTGGACGGCCATATGGATTCATGATTGCTTCAAACCTTTCAGAGCAAGAAGTCATACATATTGCAACCGTAATAGTAACAATAATAGTAATAGATTTAATAAGTCGTTTATGCGGATTCATGATATCGTGCCAAACGTTTGTGCGCAGTTTCAAGTTGAATCGACTTTATTTCCAAGGATAAGTCGGATAACGGTACAGGTTATTGCTCCCAATGATGTACAACTTGTCATCATATATCATCGGATAGGAGCCAAAGAATCCTTCTCCCTTGTCGGGACAAATAACATAGTCCAGTTTCTGCCCGGTCTCGATGTCTATTATGTCGAGCTTGTTCTTTGTATTTATGAAGTAGGCGTATCTGCCTTCTTGAGAAACCCACCACGATCCGTAATCATCAAACAGATATTTGACTTCACCCGTTTTCTTGTCATAACCGACGGTGGCATTGACGGCGCATTTCATCAGGATGTCATTGTAGAACAAAACGTCCTGACAGGCATAAGCGCACATATCATAACGTTCCCAGATTGTTTCTCCTGTCTTTATATCGATAGCCATCATAGTCCTGTCCACATTCGAGTATATCGTGTTGCTTTCAAGAAAACAATGGGCCGGAACAGAGGATTTACCCAAATGTTTTTTGAAGATTTCAGCCCCGGTTGCCCTGTCTATGATTACGACAGAAGTTTCAAACAGGGATTCATCTACAACAGAATCGGAGAAACAAGAGACAACCAGATGGTCGCCACACAAATATAGATCATTTATGAATGTTTTTTCGTCACAGGTATAATACAATTCTTTGATTTCATCATTGCTCATATCGACTTTGCAGATTACACAACTATCTTGGACAATGTAACAATCTTTTCCACTACCAATTGTTGGCCTGATGGCATCATAAATTGATTTGCAGTCTCTTTCCCACAATTTTACACCTGTATTAACATCCAAGCAGACAGTGGAACGCAATCTTATGTCTTCATTATGGTTGGTCTCATATTGAAAAACAAGTTTCCCGCGGTATTCATATCCCTTTGAATCGAAGTGACAATATCTCCTGTTGTCTATATCTGACGGGAAATACCATTTCACTTCGCCCGTCTTGAGGTCCATCCCGCACAAACGGTTGTCCTCCCACATGAAACCCCCGTCATATATGGTTGTAGGAACCACCATCATATCCCCCGACTTCGGAAGATTGAGAATGCCGGGATAAAATATATCAGAAGACTCAAAAGTTGGAATCTTTGCCGACCATTCTGGTTGCAATGAGCCTTGCTCATACTGCATCTTGCAGCATGAGCAAAGCAATAATGAAACAAGGCTAATAATTGTAATTGAAGTCCGAGCCATACGCGTTTGTACTAAGAATCTGTCCAAGTCTTTCCCTCATTGAAGGATGACTGTTCATCTCCAGATGATTGACTCCTGGGACCTCAATATTCGTTACATTCGAGCCGGTCATCTTCGAGCTGTTGTTAGGTATGAAGCCGTCGCTGTTTTCATATACGGTAACGTAACTGACATCGCACCATTTCACCCATAGGATTTTATGCCACTTTTCAATGCGATCCGTGTGAACAGCACCAATCATATTGTCCCACTCGTTATGCACATCGTATTGGATAAACCGCCTTGTATCTGTCCATGACGCAGCGGCGGAAAAATTCAAGGCGCTGGATGCGAGGTAATACGGACAAAATATCCCGAGTACTGCCGTTGTGGTTCCTGCAGCATAATGAAGAACTTCGAATGTGGTATAGGTTGCCATTGCTCCGTCATAGTATACGAAAGCGGTTTCGTCAAAACAACGATCGGTTGTGTTACTCGAACTATCATTCTCTGTTTTATGAAGGGCTGTACCAGCTAAACGAACAAGACGATAATCATCTTCGTTTCCATACAGATTAATGATGGGAACTGTCGGTGATAGGGAATTTAGATTATTTAAAAAGGTATTGTGAGAAAGATCTGGATTCATATCGATACTGTTTTCAATTAAATGACAAATAACTTCCAGGCCATAAGCAGCACGCAAATTAGGTTCTTTGTGAAATGAAGCAGGACGCCCCACCAGAAGCCCAGACTGACCCTTGCGTATGTGTTGACGCAACCGTCGGCCATAGGCTGCAGGATGGAGACCAAGGCATAAGGAAACACCTGCCAGTTCAGGACAGTAAACGCATTGAGGTGAAACAGGCCGAATCCCATCGCGGAAACCCACATGGCCGGTATGATATATTTCTTCCTCCACTTCTTCCACTTTCCATCAGTAGTATATCGGCAGATGAGCCAGAAAAGGAGACCACCCGTGGCGGCAAGGATCAGCAGTATATACCAGACCCTGCAATGGAACAGATATCCTCCCATCACTATCGGAAGGAGACCAGCCCACAGCCCAACCGTATGGCGTTTGAATGACAATCCCAACCTGAACATCACTTCTTCGGCAAGAGGGGGAACAATCAGAACCCAAAGAATCGTATGCAATATGGATTGTCCGGACCAAGCGAACGGATCCGCACCATTTTGTGTCAACTTCGTTGGGATAACCCCGTTTGCCCCATAGATGAGCATGCAGATCACATACAGGACCAAATACCCTGCGTACAAGATGACAAGCCAAATCAGCATATTCGCGACGATACGACCCTTCGATAGGGTATCACGATCATCCGGTCTGTTCAGTAAAAACTTTACCATCATCGCTACGCGGTTCCTGCTAACGGAGAATATAGATCGATCCTCTTTGTATCACAAGCCAGTTATTTAATAAAGAATCTGAATTATCACGACGGGGCTATACCTTGCCCGCATTACCCCTCCTGTACTCCGTCGGCGTAACCCCGTACGCATTCTTGAATGTCCGTACGAAGTTCGAGTAGTCATTGAAACCGCATCTGTCGGCAATCTCAGAGAAACTCATCTGCGGATTCGAGTCAAGAAGCGCCCGGGCCTTCCTGATCTTAACGCGTTGTACATAGGCGGTCGGCGTGCTGTTCGTGAGGGCGTTCATCTTGCGATAGAACTGCCTGTCGCTCATGCACATGGCCGAGGCGATCTGCGGCACCTCGATCACCTCTCCACGATTGAGCTGGAGATATATGTAGTCCGACACTCTGGCGAGGAAGCGCATCGCCGCGGCGCTCTTCTGCATGGCCACCTCGTCCTCGCCTGAGGGGACTGCCGTCCGTGCGAATTTCTCGCGCAGCAGTCTCCGTCCTTCGAGGAGTTTCTCCACCCGGGTGCGCAGCTCGTCGGCATTGAACGGCTTGGCGATATACGCGTCAGCCCCGGCCTCCAGCCCCTTGACGCGCTCCTCCTCCGTAATCTTCGCCGTCAGCACGATGATGGGGACATGGTCGATGACCTCGTTGCCCCGCACCCTCCGGCACACCTCCAGCCCGTCCATCCCGGGCATCATCAGGTCGGTGATTATCAGGTCCGGCACCTGGTCTTGTGCCTTATCCAGGCCCTCCAGCCCGTTGGCGGCATAACTGACGGCGTAGCGTCCCTCGAACTGAGAGCCGATGTAGGCGGCGATGTCGCGGTTGTCCTCGATAACGAGCAGGCGGCACAAGTCGTCATCTGCCGGGCCGTCGGCAAGCGACGCTTCGGTTTCCGGCAGGAGCGGCGTGTTGGCTTCCGCCGATTCGGAGACCAGCCGCCGGGCTTCGTTCCGTATCGGCACGCTTATGTGGAAGGTGGTGCCTCTTCCCACTGCGCTCTCGACGGTTATCGTCCCCTCCACGGCGTCCATGATCTGCTTCACGAGCGCCAGTCCGACGCCGGTCCCGATGTTCCGGGCCTCGCTCTCCCCCTGGTAGAACGGCTCGAAGACGCGTGCGAGCGTTTCATCGTCCATCCCTTCCCCCGTGTCCTCCACGTCGATGAGCAGCCTTTTGTCCTCCCGCCACATCATCACGCTCACCTTGCCGTACTCGGGCGTGAACTTGAAGGCGTTGGACAGCAGGTTGTTCATCACCTTGTTCATGTAATCGGGCACGAAGTCCATCTCCACGGTTTCCGGGCCGAAGAACTGCAGGTCGATGTTGCGGCGGCGCGCGTAGTCGCGGTAGGTCTCGATAATCATCGCTAGGTAGGCGGTGATGTTGCCATTCCTCCAGTCGGCATTGCCGACGGCCGACTTTATCTTCGAGATGTCGAGCAGCTGGTTGATGAGCGTGAGCAGTCCCCTGCCCTGCCGTTCGATCGTCTTCGCCCGGTCCCTGACGTCCTCCGTGTCGCTTGCCTGAAGGTCGTGGCTCAGTCCAAGTATCACGGTGAGCGGCGTGCGGAACTCGTGGGTGATGTTGGTAAAAAAGTCCTCCCGCAGCGAGGACAGCCGTTTCAGGTTCTGATGGCTCCGCTTCCGGATGCGCTGGACATAGAGCATCTGGACGACCATTCCCAACAAGAAGAGCACCACGAGGGTGAAGACGGTGTAGTTTGTTCTCCGCGCCGCGCGCTCCCTCTCCAGTCGCGCCCTCATCTCGCCCGTCTCCCTTTCCTGGCGGTTTCTTTCGATTCTCAGGCTCGCGTTCTGGATCCTGTTCACTTTCTCCAGGTCCAGCACGCTGTCCTTCATGGCGGCCGCCTGCTCGTAGGAGGCGAGAGCCGTGCGATAATCTCCCCGGCGCTTGAAGACCTCATAATACAGGGTATGGATCTCCGCCAGGTGCTCTTTCGAGCCGATGCGCTCCGCCACCGGCTTCGCCTTGCCGAGATACTCCAGGGCCTTTGTCCCGTTCCCTGTCGCATCGTGGATGCCCGCGAGGGCGATGAGCGAGTTCAGGGCATGCCACTCGTCCTTGGAGGCCTGCATTATCCTGTAGGCGGCCTCGTATTCCTCGGTCGCCTTGTCGTATTGGCGCGCCTTCTCGTAGAGCGATCCGAAGTAGGTGTGGCAGAGCGAGACGCCCAGGTCGCTCCCTGCTTCCCGGTTCAGTTCCATGGAGCGCCGGTAACAGACCCACGCCGAGTCCGTCTGCCCCTGTTGTTCGAAGATGGAGCCCAGGTTGGCGTAGTTGATGGCCATCCCGAGGGCGCTGTTCAGCTCCTGCTCCCCCGCAAGGGCCATGCGCAGCACGCTGTCGGCGCGTTCGTAGTTGCCGAGTGTCAGGTAGATGTTGCCCAGGCCGTTGAGCGAGACCAGGCGGTTCTTCCTGGCGGCGGACGTGGTATCGGAATAAACCTCGCTCAGCATCCAGGCGTTGTGATGGTACTCCTGCGCCACGTCGAGCACGCCCATGCGCCGATAGTCCGTGCCGATGTTGTTCAGGGCCTGCACCCATTCAAGGGTGTCGCCGACTGCCTCTGCCTGCCGGAGCCCCTCTGTGTGGACACGGAGCGCCTCGTCGAAGCGGCTCTCGTTGCGCAGCAGCTTGCCCCACTCCCTGAGGGCGACGATGCTGCCCAGCATGTCGCCATCGTCCTGGAACCGCCTTTGCAGCAAGGCGAGCGAGTCGATCCCGCGCGTGGAGCGCACGATGCGGTCTATCGCCTCGCGCTTGTCAGGGGCTACGGTCACCGGAGTCCCTCCGCACGAGACCATCAAGAGGCAGCCGGTGACAAAAACCGCAACCATCCCGCAAGACACGGTGGTGTGTCTCGCGAATGACATGAGAAGCATGGCGGAACGGCGAATCATCTCGATAAATTTTTTTAAAGTTGGATATTATATTCAGGAATATGACCCGTTATTCAGCTATCTTTTGTGTGCCAAAAAGGGTACACTTATAACTGAGGACGTTTCTTCGGAAATGGATCACTCTCGGAAGGGACAACCTGGTGCATATTCCTTCGGATTCTCCGACTGAACAGTAATCCAGTTTTTTCTAATGCAGCCTTGCACGAGACTGTTCGCAAGACACGGATGCATGTCAGCGCAACATGTTTATATTCAGTCGAATATAAGAACATAATGTCCGATGGTGCAAGATACCCCATAAGGAGATTGTCCGATATCGCAAGATTATTGGCAGGATTCGCAAGGCCGGTTCGTCCTTCACACCCCTATTTTTGCAACAGAAAGGACAACCGGAAAAGAATTAGGTTCGCGCGTAGCGTAAAAGTCCGGCAACAGATCAAGGTATTTAAATGCATGAAGCCATGAAGCGGAATAACGGCAACCGCCCCTGTCGGCGGTACGAGAAAGAGTTGGCCGTCCTTGACGACCGCATCCAACTGCTCGAAACCGTGCGCGAGATGATCGACATCGAGATCTGGCGGCAGGGATTGAACACCGCCGGCCGTTCCCGTCCCGGGAAACCGTCCGCAGGGAACGCGAGGCGCGGGACATCAAGGGGAAAACCGCCTCGGCGGACCATATGGCGATGTCTCCTGGAAGCGCTCAGGGGCCGTGCATCAGATATGGAAGCCGCACATTCCCCGAAGAAGAGTCCAACTGAAAAGTCTTAGAGAAGTTTATCAATAATCATAAAAGTCAAAAACCAATATGCTTTGCGACATGAAAAAAGACGAATCACTCCGCTCATTCCGTTCCTCCGAGGGCAGATGGGCAAAAGCGTGTCTCTGCGTCGTATTCTCCGCAACCGTCGCCGTCGGCGCCCATGCGCAGACGCGGAGCGACGGGGACAGCGGGATATTGCCGCCGCGGGACCGGAACAGCGAGCTGCGCACCCGCACCTGGAGCATCTACGCACAGGGCGGGCTCTCGTGGGCCACTGGCGTCTGGTATGAGAACCTCGATGCCAAGCGCAGTTACATGCAGTCGCCCGCCTTTGGTGGCGGCGTGGACTACACCATCCGCCCGTGGGTCCGCGTGGGTGCGGAATACCTCTGGTCGGGCTATCGCCGGGAGCAGCGCTTCTCCGCGCTCGACGCCAAGGCTATGCCGCTGAAAACCTACGGTAACTACAGGATGAACTACCACAACGCCAAGCTCGGCGCGGATTTCAACCTGATGGAGCTTTGGCCGCGGCGCGGTGCGCAGTGGCTCAACATCTGGGCGGGGACCGGCCTCGGCTACTCCTTCGCCCGTGGCAACGAGTACGGGATCTACCTCAGCAACACCTTGACGCAGGGCGGCACGACCATCCCCCTCACCGACGGGGCGAGCATCAGCAACCAGGACGCCGTCACCATCACGGGCAACGTCCGCGCGCAGAACCGCCATGAGGGATTCAACACGCTCTACGTTCCCGCTTCCCTCCACATCGAGGCGGACGTGAGCCGGCAGGTCACGGTCGGACTGAAGGGCGAGGTTGACTGGCTCATCGACCGGAAGGAGATCGCCCCGAGGAACCTCGTCCTCGCCCTTGCCACCGTGCGCTACAACTTCGTGCCGGGTCGCGCCAAGGCGCAGAGGTCCTACTATGAGCGCGAGATCGCGAGCCTCAGGGACCGCAGCACTTCCCTGCAGCGCGAGGCCGCCGAAGCCAAGGCGCAGGCCGACAGGGCGGAGAGCGCCCGCCGACAGGCGGAGCAGCAGGCCGCGGACCTCCAGCAGCGGCTCGCGGACTGCGAAGGCCGACCGACCGTGCAGGCAGTGGAAAGCCGTCCCCCGCACTTCGTGCAGTTCGACCACAACAGCTCCTACATGAGCCGGGAGGAGAGCGAAAGGCTCAAGGCGTTCGCCCGCAGCGTCAAGGGGCAGAAGCTCTCGCTCATGGCGGAGGCGAGCACGCCCGGAACCAAGGACTACAACCAGTCGCTCTCCGAACGCCGCCTCCAGCACGTGGTCGACGCGCTCGTGAAGGAAGGCTTCTCCCGTGCCGACCTCAAGCCCAGCATCGCCATCGGCTCGCAGAACGGCAAGCCGGACGCCGAGGGAAGAAGGGTGACCATAACAGTAGAACAAAGCAAGTAACAAAAATCCCAAAAACGAAGAATATGAAACGAATCAAGTTCATGCTGCTCGCCCTCACGATGCTGTCGGCGGCGCCCGCGCTTCTCACCTCCTGCCAGGAAGACGCGCCCGAGATCAACTACACGATGAACGTGACCGTGAACAACGACTTCTCCACGGTCGTGGACGCCATCAACAACGGCACGCTCAAGAGCACTGAGGCCATCATGAAACTCGCCGATGCCATCGACAAGATG